>OBZD01000887.1_pt1 | contig 11903 bp, 8 predicted proteins | sample 1501551 | NCBI WGS metagenome assembly OBZD01 (sample SAMEA2580221, study PRJEB22360) | human gut metagenome | biome: human gut; feature: human-associated habitat; material: faeces | place: Denmark | collected 2008/2010 | reverse complement strand
ACCTAAGCTCTGGAATAAGTACACCAGCACGATAAACCATGGCGATGTCAGCCCTTGTGCATCCGCAAACCACATTCCCGCAGCTGCCGCCGTCAAAAAGCCCAGTGAGCACATAAACATGCCGAGAGTAAATTTCATCGGCATCGAGAGGTCTTTGCCTTTGTTACCCAGATGCGTGTAAATGCCTGCCAGTATTGGGCTGGCGAGTACCACCCAGAACGGGTTAAGCGCCTGGAAGCTGACCGGGTTGATGGAAAAACCGAGAATTTCATGATGCACGTTGTTGATGGCAAAGAAGTTCAGCGATGTTGGCATCTGGGCGTAGAGAATGTAAAACACCACCGCTTCGAGCATCAGGACAAAGGCGACAAACATTTTATTGCGCCCGGTTTTATCCAGCTTGAATGCCTGACGAAAGAAGATGATGGTGACGACGATGGAGAGAACAATCAGCACCAGATTGGCGACTTCTACGTTGTGCATCAGCCATGCGCATACGAAGATCATCACCACGCTGCCAAGTAACACGTACAACAGTTTGCTGAAGCTCATTGGCCGGAAGTCGGGTTCAGAACCAATGTCTTTCACCATTCCACGACAGGCGATGTAAACCAGTAATGCGATAATTAACCCCGCCCCGCACAGGTTGTAGGTGACTGAATAACCGAATCTATCAGCGATCACAGGGGCCAGCGATAACGCTATCAACGAGCCGATGTTGATCGACATATAGAACAGGGTGAATGCGCCATCAAGCCGCGGATCTTTCGGCGGATAGCACTTCGAAAGCAAGCTGGCTGGGTTAGCTTTAAACAGGCCGTTACCGACAGCGATAGTCCCCAGGGCGATGAAAATCAGGTCAGGCTTAAGTAGCGACATGCCGGTCATGAAGTAGCCAATCGCCAGCACAAGTGCTCCAAGAACAATGGTGCGTTTGGTCCCCAGCAGGTGGTCGCCGACATAGCCGCCAATGGAAATGAGGCCATAGACCAGCGCAGCAAAAGCACCAAAAGTGACAAAAGCCTGCTCTTGCGAGAATCCAAGCTGTTTAACGAAGAAAACCGCCAGTACGCCCTGCACGCCGTAGTAGCCGAATCGCTCCCATAACTCGACAAAAAAGATCATGAAAAATGGGCGAGGTTGCTGCAGCATCCCCATGGGTGTTGTTGTATTCATATTTATTAACCTTCCAATACCATCCTGAAAAGTATGAACGCGTAAGGGATAACGCGCGAAAAAGTTTACATCTGTCAGAGATTCTTAATATTGATGCGGTGAATAGATTAATACACTATTACAACAGAAAATAACCAGATGATCACACTAATGATGGAAAATATGATGGTGTTAAATGTTGTATTGGCTGGGGATTTTGATTGCGTACGCAGACCGTAGGCCAGATAAGGTGTTTACGCTGATCAGGTAACAAGGCGCGCCAAAAAGCAAAACGCCCGCATATGCGGGCGTTCAGGAACACGTCGTAGAGGGAAGATTATTCTTCTTCGTCGCGCAGCGGAACAATCAGCATATCAACGTGAACGGTGTTGATCAGCTGACGTGCGGAAGACATCAGTTTGCTCCAGAAGTCCTGGTGGTGACCACAAACCACCAAATCCATATCGTATTTCTTGATTGCATCGACCAGAACCTGGCCCAGGTCGCCGCTGCCGCTCAGGGTTTCAGTGATTGGGTAGCCTGCATTAGTGGAAAGCTCGGTCAGTGCATGATGTGTCTCTTCAGAGATGCGTTTCTGCATATCACCCAGATTCACATCAATAAGCCCGGTGTATAGGTCAGAGTAGTTTACATCTACGTGGATCAGAGAAACTTTCGCATTGTAGGGGCGAGCCATAGAGACTGCTTTCTCTACCAGAACTTTGCTTTCCGGGGAGAGGTCGACCGCGATGAGAATGTGTTTATAAGCCATAGTGTTACTCCTTCCATAAAGTTGTCGATGACTGGCCAGCTAGCGTTTCTTGTGCCGTTACGTCACCCGCGTCCTGCGAACTACGTGCGCGGGGCTAACCCAGCCGTAAAGATTCAGTGTTAAGACCATCCTTACCTTATAGCGACCCGGATGATCCGTCAATCCGCCTTGCTTACTCGTTAGATAAACAAATTTTCGACATGAATATATTGATAGTGGTTAACCTTCTGGAAAAAAAACAACCTGATCTCCTACACTATCTATAGAGCCGCTCGTATGTTGGTCACCACAAAAGCGGTTTCTCCAGGACCTGGTGTTAACTGATTGGCAGCGTATCGGGAGCGGTAGCCCCGGGGTGGAACTCCGCGGGCAGGTCGCCGGGGAGGAGGTATGATAAGCACCGTCGCATTATTTTGGGCTTTATGTGTCGTTTGCATTGTTAACATGGCGCGCTATTTCTCATCACTACGCGCGTTATTAGTGGTACTGCGTAACTGCGATCCATTGCTCTATCAATATGTTGATGGAGGGGGCTTTTTTACCTCACATGGCCAACCCAACAAACAGGTGCGTCTCGTTTGGTATATCTATGCCCAACGTTATCGCGATCATCACGATGATGAATTTATTCGCCGCTGTGAGCGGGTGCGTCGGCAGTTTATTCTGACCAGCGCATTGTGTGGTCTGGTGGTGGTCAGCCTGATTGCATTGATGATTTGGCATTAAGCACTTCAGCAATAATAACGCATAAAAAAAGCGGGCCAGTAAACTGACCCGCTCGAGACTGATTACAAACGCAAAATTGCCTGATGCGCTACGCTTATCAGGCCTACATAATCTCTGCAATCTATTGAATTTGCATGTTTTTGTAGGCCGGATAAGGCGTTCACGCCGCATCCGGCATGAACAAAGCGCACTATGTCACAATCTGAAGCGGGCCAGCTGACCCGCTCGTTTTGGTGCGTACGATTACAGGAACTGCAAGGAGAGCCAGTACAGCCCGCCGGAAAGCAGTACCGCAGCCGGAAGGGTAAACACCCAGGCCATCAGAATACTGGTTACGGTTTTACGCTGTAAGCCGCCGCCATCTACCACCATCGTCCCCGCGACAGAAGAGGAGAGTACGTGAGTAGTGGAAACCGGCATCCCGGTATAACTCGCCAGGCCGATAGACACTGCCGCCGTCATCTGGGCAGACATCCCCTGAGCGTAGGTCATGCCTTTCTTACCGATTTTCTCACCGATAGTCGTTGCCACACGGCGCCAGCCAATCATCGTACCGATACCTAACGCCAGCGCGACCGCCATGATGATCCACACCGGTGCATACTCGATGGTGCTAAGCATGTCGGACTTCAGTTTCTTCAACAGGCGCTGATCGTCAGCACTCACGCCAGGCATCTTCACCACTTTGTCGATAGTGTCAGAAACGCACAGCATAATGCGGCGCATCTGGCTACGTTGATCAAGCGACAGCTTGTCGTAGCTTTCCACATCGGTGGTCAACATACCTTTCAGGCGGTTGAGCGCGTTAATGGTATTCGACGGATGGCAGTGGAACTCCGCAGGTTGCGTTGCGCCAGCTTCCGGAGCCGGTACTAACTGATCAGCACCGGTAGCCTGTTTGAGCAGCGCAGGATGCTGCTCAAAGTAAGCTTCGACGTTGTTGATGGCATCACGGGTACGGGTGATTTCGTAGCCAGTGGCATTCATGTTCACCACGAAGCCTGCTGGCGCGACGCCAATCAATACCAACATAACCAGACCAATGCCTTTCTGACCATCGTTCGCGCCGTGCGAAAACGCCACGCCGATAGCGGAAAGGATCAGCGCAATACGCGTCCAGAACGGCGGCTTTTTCTTGCCGTCTTTCTTTTCACGCTCCGCTGGGGTCAGGTGGATACGGGCGCGTTTCTTGGTGCCGCTCCAGTAGCGACGCAGCAAGAAAATCAGACCGCCAGCAAACACCAGGCCGACAATAGGGGAAACGATCAGAGAACCGAAAATACTTAATACTTTCGGGATATTGAGTGCATCCACCACTGACGTCCCGGTCATCAACGCATTGGTTAAACCAATCCCGATGATCGCGCCAATCAGCGTATGAGAGCTGGATGCAGGTAAACCAAAGTACCAGGTACCCAGGTTCCAGATAATCGCCGCCAGCAACATAGAGAACACCATGGCAAGGCCATGAGACGATCCCATATTAAGCAGCAGATCCGTCGGCAGCATATGCACAATGGCATAGGCAACACTCAGACCACCCAGCAAAACACCCAAAAAGTTGAATACCGCCGCCATAACCACGGCGAGCTGAGAACGCATCGCGCGGGTATAGATAACGGTTGCCACGGCGTTGGCTGTGTCATGGAAACCATTGATGGCTTCGTAGAACAGCACAAAAGCCAGTGCAAGCAATAATAACAGCCCGGTATGCAAATCCAGGCCAGCAAACAAATGTAGCATAGGACGTTACGCCATTTTGAGGACATGAACGCGGCGCATTATCAGTGACTTTCGCGGCGCGGGCAAAGTGAAATATAGACTTTTTTTGATTTGCCCCCTGTATGGATTTCACTCAAAAAATAATTATCTTATATAATTCAGGCAAATACTTCCTTTTAGTAATATTGATGCTGGTGCGACCACTGAGGAATCTTTACAATTCACGCCCGTTTTTTCTAAGAGGAGCGCAACGTGGAAAGGTTTGATGCCATTATTATAGGCGCTGGTGCGGCGGGTATGTTCTGTTCTGCGCTGGCAGGTCAGGCAGGACGCCGGGTTCTGCTGATCGATAATGGTAAAAAACCAGGGCGCAAAATCCTTATGTCTGGCGGTGGGCGCTGCAACTTTACCAACCTTTATGTCGAACCAGGCGCTTATCTGAGCCAGAATCCGCATTTTTGTAAGTCTGCACTCGCACGTTTTACCCAGTGGGATTTCATTGATCTGGTCAATAAACACGGCATCGCCTGGCACGAGAAAACGTTAGGGCAACTCTTCTGCGATGACTCCGCGCAGCAGATTGTCGACATGCTGGTGGATGAGTGCGAGAAGGGCAATGTGACCTTCAGATTGCGTAGCGAAGTGCTGAGTGTGGCGAAGGATGAAACAGGCTTCACGCTTGATCTGAACGGCATGACTGTCGGTTGCGAAAAGCTGGTCATCGCGACTGGTGGGCTGTCAATGCCGGGGCTGGGCGCGTCGCCGTTTGGTTATAAGATTGCCGAACAATTTGGCCTCAACGTGCTGCCGACCCGCGCGGGTCTGGTGCCATTCACTCTGCATAAACCGTTGCTCGAAGAGTTACAGGTGCTGGCGGGCGTGGCGGTGCCTTCCGTGATTACCGCTGAAAACGGCACCGTTTTCCGTGAGAACTTACTCTTCACCCACCGCGGCTTGTCTGGACCGGCGGTGTTGCAGATTTCAAGCTACTGGCAACCGGGGGAATTTGTCAGCATCAATCTGCTACCGGATGTGGACCTCGAAACCTTCCTGAATGAGCAGCGTAACGCACATCCGAATCAAAGCCTGAAAAACACACTGGCGGTTCATCTACCGAAGCGGTTGGTTGGAAGGTTACAACAACTCGGGCAAATCCCGGATGTTTCGCTAAAACAGCTCAACGTGCGTGACCAACAGGCACTGATTAGCACATTGACCGACTGGCGCGTACAACCCAACGGCACTGAAGGCTATCGCACTGCCGAAGTGACGCTCGGCGGCGTGGACACCAACGAACTCTCTTCACGGACGATGGAAGCGCGCAAAGTGCCTGGGCTGTACTTCATCGGCGAAGTGATGGACGTCACCGGCTGGCTGGGGGGCTATAACTTCCAGTGGGCGTGGTCGAGTGCGTGGGCTTGTGCGCAGGATTTGATTGCAGCAAAGTCGTCCTGACCTATTTCCTAAAGATGAAAATTATTAGAGTCGCATTAAAAATGAGCTAATTTTGATAGTGGTTATCTTGTGATTATTTTCTAATGAGCCCGTGAACTGAAACCCTCCATGCTTAATATAAGGTGGATGGAAAGGTGATTGAAAACTCACCCAGTGGCCAGATCTTTATGAAATATGAACAGGTTGAAAAAAACAGTAACTTTGCTGTTTTTTATACTTAACCACTATGCATTAATGCTGCGTTATTTCATGATGCCTAAGAAAAACCAGCGTTACGCAAATGGTCAACGCTGGTTTTATCCGGTACGTTGCAATTATTTTTTAGCAGAACCCGCTTCTAATATTGAAACGATTGAGAACAACGTAAAGCATACCGCTCCCAAACCGACCAGAACTCGCGAAGGAATAAAATATCCCATGTCGGTCTGCGCCATTTCCGCAAGAAACGATGCCAGGAAAAGGCAAAACAGGCAGGTGAAGACGGGAATCATCGGTATTCTGTTGGCTAACGAACAGGTACGTCTCCATACCAGTGCCAGTAGCCAGACTTTTGAGAATATGCTGTAACAGATCATTCCGAGGCAAATAAGAATAATGCCGGGAGCCAGTCGGGCGCTTGCATCGGAACTGACTAAGACGTATATCCCCTGCAGTACCGTGATTGAGCCGAGAAAAATAACCCAATAACACCACAGCCAGTGTTCTTTAGTTGAAAACGTATTACGTGTTTGATGGACAATTGTGGCAACAAGGCCAATTAGACAGGCACAGATTGCGGTTAACCCAAGCAATACGTGACCCGCGACATAATGCGGAGTTATGTCAGCACTACGTAACAGCGTAATAGACCAAATGAAACCGAGCAGGGTGAGTAAAACGGGAACGGCAATGAGGCAGTTACCGATTAATGAAGAATAAGCCTGTACCGGTGTTCCGTCGCTCTTGCTCCCCGCTGCATTTTTGGGAATGAGCAGAAAGTGACCGGATGACGCTGCCACCGTCGATACACAGGCGGCAATCATACCAACGCCGAAAATAACATGGCCGGCGACAAACTCGTCTGCCATCACATCATTGCCTGCTAACAGTGCCCAACCCCATATCATGGTGATAATTGACCCCGCATAGCCAATAATGGGGAACAATGTATTGTAAAACGTATTAACGCCGCGCGTGAGCTGCGAAATGATAATAAATGCGGTAGTGAATAATGCCAGGCATATGGCCGCCAGAGAAATCAGCACATGACCCGCGACGAAATACTCGCTTTGCCCTGAACTTTCCAGCACAAAGCCACCTAACGCGATACAAATTAAGCCCATAATCAAAGGGATTAATTTGAAAAGCCACCCGATATATATGTTCACTTTAAACTCCTCAGGTATCCCTGCTAATATTGAAATATGCATTAATGATAATTTCATCCTGTTAATATAATGACGAGATATCATTAAAGACAAATGCATAGCATAACTATAGCGGGGTTTACTTTGCAGAGCGCTACTTTTCAGCGTTCAAAAGGCCATGATAAATAAAAATTTATCCTAAGATTAATTCTTATGCTGTTGTTTTTTACAATTATCTTCCAGGGAGGGATTATTCTTCATTATTTGGTAAAAGACCGGATAGTCTCGGTGCTTAAAATCAGCGAACATATAAGTATTATTATTTTATATCGTCGTAAATCTGTTTTTCAGACAAGTATCATTTATTTTGTTACAAACAATTCAAAAATATCACAGGTTATTTATGAAAGCAATTGACAATCAGATTAGAAACATCTCTTCAAGCCATCAAGATAAGCATTCAGATAAAGTTAACAGTCATCAACACCATGGCAAGGTTGATAAAACACATCGTGCAAAGATAGTTGAATTTGATAAACTGGATAATGATTCGCAAATAGATAACGATTTTGGCCTGCATATCATCTATTTCCTGCAACATGGTCACTGGAAGGTAAATGATCGTAGTCACCAGATGGAGAAAGTATGGTTTTATAATAGTGAACCTTCTATAGATATTCAAGAATATAATAGATTCGCCGACAATACTACTGATACGTTTATCTTTACAATTATACCAGACAATAACCATGTGTTAAAATTATCGTCTCCCATTACCGTTACTGTTGAGTGTAAGGGCGGTTATTATTTTATTAATTCCTCTGGAGATAAATCAGATATAATTTATAAAGTTGATGGGCTTTCTATCATAGCGAGAAATTTCTTTACTCTTCTTAGTGGTAATTTCAAACCTGACTGGCGTTGGGATGTCTCTAAAGAGACGTTTACTAAGGAAAAGTTTGATAGCTATGTTAAATCTGTGTTTTCAAAAATAGACTTCTATAAACAGTGTGGTGTGATTAACCCACAAAATGCCAACACGGCTTATTTTGGCGATACAGATGGAAGAGTAGGCGCTGTACTTTATGCATTGCTCGTTTCAGGGCATATAGGCATCAGGGAAAAGGGTTGGAGTTTATTATGTGAATTATTAAAACACGAAGAGATGGCTTCATCTGCATACAAACATAAAAATAATAAAGTGCTCTACGATTTATTAAATACGAGAGACATGATCTTGAATGAGTTGCATCAACATGTTTTTTTAAAGGACGATGCGATAACCCCTTGTATCTTCCTTGGGGATCATACAGGCGATAGATTTAGTACTATTTTTGGTGATAAATATATCCTTACTTTGCTAAATTCTATGCGAAATATGGAGGGTAATAAAGATAGCCGTATTAATAAAAATGTCGTCGTTCTGGCTGGAAATCATGAAATCAATTTTAATGGTAACTATACTGCACGACTAGCAAATCATAAACTCTCTGCCGGTGATACGTATAACTTAATTAAAACGCTCGATGTTTGTAATTATGACTCAGAAAGGCAAGTTTTAACCAGTCATCACGGAATAATAAGAGATGAAGAAAAAAATGTTATTGTCTCGGTGCTTTGCAGGTTCCATTTAATCAGATGAAAAATCCTACTGATCCTGAGGAATTAGCCAATATTTTTAATAAAAAACATAAAGAACACATGGATGATCCTCTATTCCATCTAATCCGAAGCAATACTTTGAAACCCACACCTGTATATGCTAATTATTTTGATAACACTACTGATTTCAGACCAGCACGTGAACGTATCTTCATATGTGGGGAGACACTCAAAGGTGAAGACCCCAGCAAATACATTAGACAAAAATATGGGCATCATGGGCCCGGGGTAGATCATAATCAACAATTTGATAATGGTATTATGGGGCTAAATTCCCTGAAGGAAGCACGTGATAAAAATAATAAAATAATTTATTCCTCAGGGCTTAGTTGTTTTCAACCACATTAAAACTCCATGAATACGGTGGTATGTCTTTTAATCCTGCCAGTATTTCATAGGTTTTCTTAATCGATTGTAGAGGCATGTTCTGATGACGCCTCTACAATCTTTAGGGACTTTCTCTGCTATGAGATAAGAAATTTCATATTATGCTTTGAGGCTGAATGATTTGTGCAAAATATAATTATTTTCCCATCGAACATGAGGTGTATGTCATAAGATAAAATGTTAACTATGTATTCCTCGCGGTAAATAATATGAGGTAAAATATGAAAATTGGAACTGTGGCAGGCACTAACGACAGTACAACGACAATCGCAACAAATGATATGGTGCAAGAGCATGTTACCAACTTCACTAAAGAACTGTTTGGGTATATTGCAAATGGTATAGGTGATGATATATCAAGTATTGCCAGGACAATGCTCGGTGAGGTTGTGGAAAAAATAGATGATTGGCAAATAGAACGGTTCCAACAATCTATTCAAGATGACAAAATTTCATTTACCATACAAACGGATCATTCAGAAAAATATAGTATGCTATCGGGCATGCGTGCTCATATTCTACGTAGGAATAATAATTATCAGTTTATTGTGACAATTAATAGCAAAAATTACGGTTGCTCTCTTGATAATACCGATGTTAATTGGTGCAGTATTGTTTATTTACTTAATAATATGACAGTAAATGATAATGCTAATGATGTTGCAGTTACTGAGTCGTACAAACCCATCTGGAACTGGAAAATATCGCAATATAATGTATCTGATATTAAATTCGAAACAATGATAAAACCCCAGTTCGCTGACAGAATCTATTTCTCCAATTGTTTACCCGTTGATCCCACAAGTACCAGACCAACCTATTTTGGTGATACCGATGGCTCAGTCGGTGCAGTTTTGTTCGCGCTTTTCGCAACGGGACATTTGGGAATCATGGCTGAAGGAGAAAATTTCCTTAGCCAGTTGCTTAATATAGAAGATGAAGTTCTCAACGTATTGCTAAGGGAGAACTTTAATGAGCAACTTAACACTAATGTTAATACAATAATCAGTATCCTGAACAGAAGAGACATTATTTTAGAAAGTCTTCAGCCTTATTTAGTTATTAATAAAGACGCTGTGACGCCATGTACGTTTCTGGGCGACCAAACCGGCGATCGATTTAGCAATATCTGTGGTGATCAATTTATCATCGATTTGTTAAAACGCATAATGAGTATCAATGAAAATGTTCATGTATTAGCTGGAAATCATGAAACGAATTGCAATGGTAACTATATGCAGAACTTCACGCGTATGAAACCACTCGATGAGGATACCTACTCTGGGATAAAAGATTATCCTGTATGTTTCTATGACCCCAAATACAAAATAATGGCAAATCATCATGGGATAACTTTTGATGATCAGCGAAAACGTTACATTATAGGACCGATAACAGTCTCTATTGATGAAATGACCAATGCTCTCGATCCGGTCGAATTAGCGGCAATTATCAATAAAAAGCATCATGCTATAATTAATGGCAAAAAGTTTAAAACTAGCCGGGCTATCTCTTGTCGATCCTTTAATCGTTATTTTTCTGTTTCGACAGATTACAGACCTAAACTTGAAGCACTATTAGCATGTTCACAAATGTTAGGTATAAATCAAGTTGTTGCACATAACGGAAATGGTGGAAGAGAACGCATAGGCGAAACGGGGACAGTTTTAGGTCTTAACGCCCGTGACAGTAAACATGCTGGAAGAATGTTCAGCATGCATAATTGCCAAATTAACCCTGGTGCAGGGCCTGAGATAACCACTCCCTGGAAGTCTTACCAGCATGAAAAAAACAGAAATGGACTTATGCCTTTGATTAGAAGGCGCACAATGTTACAGCTCTGAACCATAGACAACATGAATATTAATGTTACTATCTGGTTGAGACTGTTGATAAAACGTAAAAAGGAATGCTCTGTTCCTGCAACTGAACAGGCGTGAAACGCTATCCAACAGGATGGATACCGTTTTGTCAGCCAGTTTTATAGATCACACTTATGAGTATGCGTGTTTCATTTACGGCCAGGAATGCTGATGATGACAACATTACTACCCGTTTTCACTAAGCCTTCCCCGTTGGCGCTCAATGCTCTGCGCGCTGGTCGTATTTGCCGTTTCCTTCTTATCCCGGATGGAAGAATCCGCTGAACGTCGTTCGGCGGCAGTTGTAACACGCGTCGTTTGCTTACAGGGATTATGGCGGGTCGATTATGGATAAGAGTAAGCGCCATCTGGCGTGGTGGGTTGTCGGGTTACTCGCGGTGGCGGCTATCGTGGCGTGGTGGCTGTTGCGCCCGGCAGGTGTGCCGGAAGGCTTTGCTGTCAGTAATGGGCGCATTGAAGCGACGGAAGTGGATATTGCCAGCAAAATTGCCGGGCGTATCGACACCATTCTGGTGAAAGAAGGCCAGTTTGTTCGCGAAGGTGAAGTGCTGGCGAAGATGGATACTCGCGTGTTGCAGGAACAGCGACTGGAAGCCATCGCGCAAATCAAAGAAGCACAAAGTGCCGTTGCCGCCGCGCAGGCTTTGCTGGAGCAACGCCAAAGCGAAACTCGTGCCGCACAGTCGCTGGTTAATCAACGCCAGGCAGAACTGGACTCCGTAGCAAAACGTCATACGCGTTCCCGTTCACTGGCCCAACGAGGGGCTATTTCTGCGCAACAGCTGGATGACGATC
>OBZD01000881.1_pt1 | contig 11993 bp, 10 predicted proteins | sample 1501551 | NCBI WGS metagenome assembly OBZD01 (sample SAMEA2580221, study PRJEB22360) | human gut metagenome | biome: human gut; feature: human-associated habitat; material: faeces | place: Denmark | collected 2008/2010 | reverse complement strand
TTTGCAATGAATCCAGACCGGCACTTTTTTCAGATCCAGCCATCGATATTCCATGCTATGTGTACAGCGGTCTGTTTTAAGAAGATTATCAAATTCCTCCTTCATTTTTTCATAATCAGGTTCATATACAAATTCTTTATGGTTTGAAATCACATTATGAAAACTATTTTTCGGAATACAGAAACGGTCAAGAGCCTGGTTTGCTATGTAATAAAAATCTGTCCGGAAATCAACCACATACGGGTAATTATCTGTGGTCGGACTCAGAAGATCGATCACGCTGCAAAGCTCATCCAAGGGCATGCTCTGATATTTCTTCTCCTGCAGGATCACTTCATCTGTAATTTCCTCTGTGGAATGCTTTTCCATACGGGAAAGCAAGTGACCCGGATCAGTTGACCGCGCAATCTTCTTCCTGCGCTTCTGACGGTACAGCATGGTATCGCTTCGCCTTACAATATCTTTAAAATCAAAATCTATATCAGGCTGATAATAAGCGTATCCTGCTGATATACTAAGCGGATAATCCAGCTTGTGTGTTTTCGCTGTTTTTTTCAGAAGCAGCTCCAGGGTCTTCAGCCGTTCCGGAATCATATCTTTCTCGTCACTGTGATATACATACGCAAACTCATCACCACCGATTCTGAAACAGTTCTTCACATTCTGAAATGCCTGACTGATACACTGATAACACAGCTTCAGCGCCTCATCTCCCTTTTCATGTCCAAAATTATCATTTATCACTTTCAGATTATCCAGATCAAAAACCACCACACCTGTGGTACGCAGTTTAATTTCACCTTCATCCAGATATTTCACCATATCCTCGTAAGCATTTCGGTTCATGGCCTCTGTGAGCATATCCATATTGGCTATTTTCTGCAGATAAATCACCTTTTGCTTCTGGATATATTGATCGTAATATTGAGAAACCTGTATCCAGATCAGCATAATAATAAACAGCATAGTTCCCATGGAAAGCAAAATGGATATCTGTTCAAATCTTCTTAAATAATAAAAAATCATTTCCGCCATTCCAAATCCCATGACCACGCACATAGGATACCGGAATTTTTGGGCTACATCATTTTCTTTTTTTCCGGCTTCGTAAAGAATGATCACAACTGTGTAAACCACATTTGCAACCATAATAACATGAATTACAGAAAGTAACCGGGACATATCAATAATTCCTGTACACTGAAGCAAAACATCGACTGCCATATTTGTAAGATAGAGGATGGAAAAAATCAATGCACCTTTGTGGTACCTGCTTTTGCAGATATCATATAACAGGAAATTAAATGGCACCGGAAAAAGAAAGAGTGAAAAATACTCCACAAAATATAAGGTTCTTCCATCCGGGATCAAAAACTGCAGAAAACCACATTGTACCAGTGTCCATACTGCGACCAGCAATGAAAAAAATCCAAGATTTAAAAAAATCTCAATTTTCGCTTCTGTCTTGTCGCTTCTTTTTCTTCGCGCTGCGCCACAATAGAGAAGTATGCAGATAACAGCGGCAAACAGGATTCCACAGCTGATCACCAGAATTCCAAGACTGTCCGTTAAGATTTTCAGAATACAATCGCCTCGTGTTCCGTATACAAGGCTGACTTCATTTCCATAATAGCCCTCATATACCGGAATAATTCTGACCTCCAGGTTTTTACCTGAACTGTCTCCGGGAATATCCACAATATGCCAGCAGCTTCCAGGTGTCTTCATAAAACCCGGAGCATCCGCTTCATTTCCATATTCATATATTTTTTCTCCATCCAGCCAAACTTCTGCAATGGTGTGGGTGGTTTTAAATAAGATAGATTTGGGAACATCGAAGTCTTCGGGCAGGGCAATATTCTCTGATTTGATTTCTCCCTCTTTCAGTTCTTTTGTTTCGCACCGGATCGTATTATCCCAGAACAATTTTTCTCTGGCCGTACTCTGTCTGAAAATCCAACCTGAAAAACAAATGGCGAATATCCCAAATGCAAACAGAGTAATCCATAGTTTTTTTTCTATTTTCATAGTCTCTCCCTTATCCAATATATCTGTATTCTGAGATATATCCAACAGTCAAACGGATAATATCAGATATTTTCTATATTTCGTACTTTCCATTGTATCACAGATTTCTGAATAATTGTTAGTGCTTTTTGACACTTTCTTTATTTTTAAAAACACAAAATTTTACGGCATTTTGAGTAAGAAATTAAAAAGCAGAAATGTCTTTCACGAATAAAATCGCTTCAGACATTTCTGCTCTATCTGCTGCCCTGTCTGATATACTTCAGACACAGGATAAATATACAATTTGGGGATAACGGTCTGCGTATTCTTTTTCCAGGCCGTATCTTTCCAGAAGTTCTTCCACTTTTCTCCGGGTTTCGGTGCAGCTTATCCCCATATTTCTCAGACTTTCTCCAATTCCGTCTCCGAGCGTACAGCGCGGATCAAAGGATTCCATTGGCATCTGAAATACCATCTGAATATCCCTCTGCTACCTGAAAAAGCCAGTTTCCGCAATTATACTTTTCCAGATAGTCTTTCTTTTTTATAATAGTTATATCAGCAAAGCTAACGTTCCAACAACAATAAGAAGCAGTCCTGTCCCTGATTTCAATGACAGTTTTTCATGGAATACAATATATGAGAATGCAACGGTCACAAGAATACTCAGTTTATCAATGGGAACTATCACACTGGCCGGACCTGTCTGCAGTGCTTTGAAATAGCATAGCCAGGATATCCCCGTTGACAGTCCTGACAAAATCAGAAAGATCAGGACTTTTGCTGAAATATCTCTGATTCCGCATTTTGCCAATATGGCTGTCAAGCCTGCAAACAGAGCAGAACCAAATGCAAATAATATCCACATATTATTTCCCCTCCATTACCCAGGCAAATGCTTTCGCAATTCTTATATCCGGTTCTCTAAAATGATTGCCCTGATTCCATTCCAGGTTACAATTGATTCCATGCTCTATGAGCCACCCATATCCCATCCGGATACAGTTTCCAACCTGTGACATCACCGAATTTCTCGTTTTTTCTTCTCTGTCACCAAGACTTAGATAAACTGTCTCACTTTTAATTTCATGTTCCTTCATATACTCAATAAATCCCGGAAACCAGACAGACGGTGAAGCAGCTGCAATGCCGGAAAATACATCTGTCTGATATGCTGCCCATAACGAGAACAGCCCCGCAAGAGAATATCCCCCGATATAATATGTCCTGCTTTTGTCTGTGCATAATGTCAGAATCTGCTCCAGTGTCCTGACAGCACCATCACCAAAGTCTTCATTTCCGAACACTGCCGGTGCTTTCCATGGAGACAACTCATAATTCCAGTCATCAACTTTTGCAGCAATGAGTCTGAAATCTGTTGAAGTCCTTTTTCGGATTTCTTCAACCTCATTCTTAAGAACAGATAATTCATGATCACCAGTCAACTGAATCAAAACAGTATCCGCATCTGGATTTCCATACTCATATATAGTCATATCTATCTGCTTACCTCGTAAAAATTTTTTACTTTCTCAAGTTCCTTGACTTAAATTTTATTTTCAGCAAATTCAGTCAAACAAAAAATCTCTTTATATTGACTCTATTCTTCACTTTCTTTATTCCAAGTCATTCATAATTTCATTTTAAGATGACCGTAATTCTGCTTTTCTTGTTTTAAGTCATTCATATTCTCTTCTATACATGACTGTAATTGTACTTTTTTCGTTTCAGGTCATTTTCATCGGTTTCTTAAGATGACCGTAATTATACTTTTTTCGTTTCAGGTCATTTATATTCCTATTTTCAGATGAACATAATAGATGAATTGAAATTTATAGTCATTATTTTTTCTTGTCTTATCACAAAACCAGTGCAATTATGTCTTTTTTTCAGCAGGAGAATATACCGTTCTTTTTTACTTTGTCATAAAATCAAACACGCTCTAACATAATCCGCAGAATTTCTTTGTCTGTTTCTTTCATTCCTTCTTTGCCGATCTGTCCTACACAGCTGATGGTTTCGCCGGCTTCTTCCTTGAGGATTCCGGTATATGGCGCATAGGACTGACCGTTCATAGCAAGGTGATGTGCCAGGAATGCAGCATCAAGGCTGGCGGCGATTTTCGCTGCACAGGATATTTTCGCTCCATCACAGATGATTCCCGGAATATTGGCAAGAGTATTCTCTATGGTCTTCTTGATCACTGAAAGTTCGCCACCTCCCATGTAGGTAATCCCCGCACCGGCTGCACAGGATGCGGATACCGCACCGCAAAATGCGGAAAGTTTACCGATATACTGTTTCTGGTATACAGTTAAGAGATTAGAAAATACCAGTGCGCGGTAAAGTACATAGTCCGGAAGTTCCATTTCTCTGGCATACACGATCAGTGGTACGGAACAGGCAATCCCCTGGTTTCCACTGCCTGAGTTGATGACTACCGGCATATCGCATCCGCCCATTCTGGCTTCGGAAGCTGCGGCTGTGAGGCTGCGCATTTTGGTAAGCATATCATTGGAATAGGTTTCGCGTATTATCCGGCCGATTCCAAGACCGTATTTACCAGTCATTCCTTCATGAGCGATTGCCATATTGCTGCGGATCTGATTTTCTATAATTTCTTTGACATCATCAATTTCTACAGTATCTGCAAATGTTTTAATGTCTTCCAGATTGAGTAGAATTCTGTCTGCTGCAACCGGAGTTTCACCGGATTTATGATCTGAATCCAGCAGGACTTCCTGGTTCTTTACAATTTTTGTTACATTAATATGATCGTATTTGATCTCCAGACTTACTGTGTCATCCCCTGCCTGCATTTCTATGATAAAGTGCAGGACTACCGGGGAGTCCAGAAGTTCTACTTTGCATATCTTTTTGTCCAGAAGTTCACAACATCTCTTTCTTCCGGATTCATTTACCTTCGAAAGAACTTCCATATTCAATAATGGGTCTCCGGCTACTGCACCAAGGACTACACCTGCTTCAATTCCAGTCAATCCGCCGGAGTTTGGAATGATAACACAACGGACATTTTTTATAATGTTTCCACTGCATTTTGCGGTGATATGTTCCGGTTCTTTTCCCAAAACTTCTCGTGCTCTGGCTGCTCCATATGCCAGCGCGATCGGTTCTGTACACCCCATTGCAGGAACCATTTCTTCCTTCAGGATTCCTATATAACTCTCATATATCCTTTCATCTAACATTGTGCTGATGTCTCCTGTTCATTTTAATTAATACATATGATGTTATCCACGAATTGCTCCGCTGCAAAGCAGCTCCCGCAATCTTCTGCATATTTAAGTATGACATAATACTATCAGAATGTCCAGAAAGAATCAGCTAAGATCTGCTTCGTAATCCTTTAATTCTCCGGATGCCGTTATTGATAAACAATAAACCTGACGTATACTATGAATGCTATTCTGTAAGATTTCCGCTGAAAAACTGTCTGATAATATAATCTGAAACACTTTCTCAAATCTGTGGTTTGCTTCCTGTAAAATATTGTCAGCAACTGTTTCTGTTCGCACATTACTATTGAACCGCAACCGGGAAAGTTCTATAATGAGTTCCGACATCAGAAATCGGGTAAATACAATATTTCCGATGACGGACATTTTTAAGAATACGAGGTGGATAAGTTTATGAATATCAGCATACTGCTCATGGAACAGATCATTCAATTGTTTCTTATGATCTTCATGGGATATTTGATCGTGAAAGTTGGGCTTGTAAAAGATGAAGACAGCAAGGTTTTATCCAAAATCATTCTCTATCTAATCATTCCCTGTGTAATCATCAATGCTTTTCAGGTAGATTACACGATGGATACTGTAAAGGGATTGCTGCTTGCTCTGGCTGCATCTGTCATGACCCAGGTTCTTCTCCTGATCATTATCTCCATAGCCGGAAAGCTTTTGCATCTGAATGAAGTGGAAATTGCTTCTGTTTATTATTCTAATTCAGGAAATTTGATCGTACCCATTGTGACCTTTATTCTTGGACAGGACTGGGTTTTATATGGATGTGTTTTTATGAGTGTGCAGCTTATCTTTCTGTGGACACACTGCAAAAAGATTATCAGCCGGGAATCTTCCTACGACTGGAAAAAGATTGTGTTAAATATTAACATGATTTCTATTTTTATCGGTGTTGTACTTTTTTTCGCAAGAATCCATTTGCCGGAGATCATCAATAATACTCTTGGCTCAGTGGGCAGCATGATAGGACCGGCCAGTATGATCGTAACCGGTATGCTGTTTGCAGGAATGAATCTGAAACAGATTTTTGCTGACAAAAGAGTATATTTTGTATCATTTCTTCGTCTGATTGCAGTGCCTTTGCTTGCACTTGTAATGATTAAGATCAGCCATCTGGCTATGTTCTCTGCAGACGGAAATAAAATCATGCTTATTGTCTTTCTGGCGATCATCACACCGTCTGCTTCCACAATAACCCAGATGTGCCAGGTATACGGAAATGATTCACGTTATGCCAGTGCCATCAATGTCATGACTACACTGTTCTCAATTATTACAATGCCGCTGATGGTAATGTTATTTGAGGCAGTTATATAAAACAATTACCTGTACATGAAAAAAGAAAGGAAATTACAATGAATATTACCGTTTATCTTGGAGCTTTGGAGGGAAATGATCCGGCACTTGGAGATGCTGTCCGGGAACTTGGTACATGGATTGGAGAAAGCGGAAATTCTCTGGTATATGGAGGTTCAAAGTCCGGTCTTATGGGACAGATAGCAGAAAGTGTGCTGAATGCCGGGGGAAAAGTAACAGGCGTGGAACCACAGTTTTTTATAGATTCTGAACTGCAGTATGATGAGATCACAGAACTGATCGTCACAAAAGATATGGCTGAAAGAAAAGCAAAAATGATTGAACTAGGTGATGCATTTATTGCATTTCCAGGAGGCACAGGTACTCTGGAGGAAATCGCAGAAGTTATGTCCATGGTTTCCTTAAAACACCTTAATGCCCCCTGTATTCTATATAATCTGAATGGATATTATGACAGCCTGAAGCAGCTTCTTGACCATATGATCAAGATGGGGCTGTCCACCTCCAGACGGCAGGAAGGAATTTATTTTGTCGATAATCTTGAAGATATTAAAGTACTTCTGGCTACAGTAACTAAGTAAAATTCAGGTTGTAAACAATTGTCAAGCGCCCCCGGGGGATATTTACCTATTCATATATTGCATAGTTCATATTACTTTTTTCATGGTCTGAAATCCCCCTGGGAGGCTTGTTCTTTCCCATAATTTTGTTAAAATATAATCAATACAGAAATCATTAAATATCAGTCAGCGAGGTGCTTAATGATTCATGTATCCGCACAAAGATTTGTGTCAGACAACAAATAAAGGTGCACAGACCTCCGCGCAATGCGCATCTAAAAACTCATTAGAAAAAGTACTTCTATCCGCAGGAAGTACTTTTTTAATACTGTAAAACTATTTCGTTCCTCGTGTATCTGTTAGAGTATGTTTGAAAATACTCGAAATATAATGAAGGGACAGGAGATCATAAACGACTCCTGTCCCTGTCTGTGAATATGTGTAATAGCACCGATTATTTTCGGATAGATTCAACCAGATTTCTGGCTTCTGCTGTCAGCTCTTTAATTTTGTCAAATGCACCTGCTTTTACAAGATCTCCTTTTACCATCCAGCTTCCGCCGCAGCATATGATCTTGTCACAGGAGAGATAATCCTCCAGATTCTTTGCATTAATTCCACCTGTAGGCATAAATTTAATTCCTGTGTAAGGTGCTGCCATAGCTTTGATCATGGCAACTCCTCCTGCCTGTTCTGCAGGGAAGAATTTTACAGTTTTCAGGCCGCGTTTCACTGCCTGTGCTACTTCAGAAGGAGAAATGCATCCCGGTAAAACAGGAATCTCTTTTTTCAGGCAATAGTCTACAATCTCCGGATCAAAGCCAGGGCTTACAATAAACTTTGCACCTGCTTTCACAGCTGCATCTACCTGCTCTGTGGTAAGTACAGTTCCTGCTCCAACCAGCATTTCCGGGAACTTTTCTGCCATCAGACGGATGGACTCTTCTGCTGCCGCTGTACGGAAAGTAACTTCCGCACATGGAAGTCCTCCTTCTACAAGCGCCTGGGCAAGCGGCACTGCATCCTTTGCATCTTCCAGAACTACTACAGGGACAACTCCCACTTCATGAAATCTTTCTGCTAAATCTTTCATTCGAATTTTCTCACCTTTCATAATGTTTTATCGAATATCATCCATAAATCCTGATGTTTTATCTCTTAATATCAAAATTCATTTCCATTACATGTCTGATCAGGGAAACGTCATCTGTAATATTTCCGTCTCCATGGATTGTATGCTTTACTGCGCTTGCAGCAACACCGAAGTTTACTGTATCCTCAGGTGTGTAATCATTCATCAACGCGTAGATGATTCCGCTTACAAATGCATCTCCGCCTCCCACTCTGTCCAAAATGTGGAAAGTCAGACGTCTGCTTTCATAGATTTTTCCATCTTTCCATAGATAAGCAGAAAGACTGTTTTCACTGCAGCTGTGTGCAAATCTCACATGTCTTGCAATGCATTTGATATTTGGATATCTTTCCACAAAAGCTTCAAATACTTTTTTCTGTTCATCACAGTTGGGCTGGAAAGGAACACCGTCCTTCACATCTCCGGCTGCATGATCCTCTTCATTTTTCCAGATATGATAAGGTTCAATTCCAAAAAGAACATCCACATATGGCAGACAAAGTGTGCAGAAATCTCTGGCTTCTTCCCAGCTCCATAAGGTGCTTCTGAAGTTTCCGTCAAAGCTTACTGTCATACCCATTTCCTTTGCAGTTTTCAGACAGGTCAGAATCAGTTCCCTGCAGCTTTTTCCAAGAGCAGGAGTGATACCGCTTAAATGAAGCCATGTATACCCTTCCAGCAGTTTTTTCACATCTGTCTTACTGAAATCATACTCAGAAAACGCACTGTGTTTTCTGTCATAAACTACCTTGCTCGGGCGGATCCCATATCCGGTTTCCAGATAATAGGTTCCCAGACGATGAGTAGGTGTCTCTTCTTCTGTGGAATAAACAATGCTGTCACAGTTTACATCATTGCTTCGCATCATACGCACGGCACTTTTACCCAGACTGTTATCCGGCACAACTGTAAAAAATGAGGCATCAATTCCAAGATTTGCAAGGGAAAGGGCCACATTGGCCTCACTTCCCCCATATCTTGCTTCAAAGGTTGTAGCTGTTCTGATTTTTTCATAATCCGGCGGTGTCAGACGCAGCATAATCTCGCCGATGGTAATAAATTTATGCTTCATAATCAATACTCCAGATAAGCTCCCTTCATAGGGCTTGCTGCATGCTGGCTGAAAAGACGCAGCACACCTTTTTTGTATTTTGCTTCTCTTGGTTTCCAGTTTTTACGTCTTTCTGCAAGAATCTCATCGATTTCTTCCATGGACTTGCGCTCTCCTGCGATTCCGATGATATTTAATTTTCTTTCCATAACATCGATTTCGATCAGGTCGCCTTCCTCTACCAGTGCAATCGGGCCTCCGTCAACAGCTTCCGGGCTGCAATGTCCGATAACCGGACCTGTAGATGCACCGGAAAAACGGCCGTCAGTGATCAGGGCAATGCTCTTTCCAAGTTCTTTATCACTGCTGATTGCTTCGGAAGTATAGAACATTTCCGGCATTCCGCTTCCTTTCGGTCCCTCGTAACGGATAAATACAGCATCACCTTTCTGAACCTTATGTTTCAGTACTGCATCCAGGCATTCTTCCTCGCTGTCAAAAGGTCTTGCGCGAAGAACGGATTTAAACATTTCTTTCGGGCATGCAGTGTGTTTGATTACTGCGCCTTCCGGTGCCAGGTTTCCACGAAGGATCGCAATACTTCCATCTGTTCCGATTGCTTTATCATATGGACGGATAATATCTTCTTTTGTAAGATTTACATTATATCGTTTGTTAAATTCCTGAAGCCACTTCTCACATTTCTCATAGAATCCGTTGTTCTTCAGTTCTTCAAGGTTTTCACCCAGAGTCTTGCCTGTAACTGTCATAACATCCAGATGGAGATGCTCTTTGATCTCTTCCATGATTGCCGGTACACCACCTGCATAATAGAAGCATTCTGCAGGCCAGCGTCCTGCAGGACGAACATCCAGAAGATATCTTGCATTTCTGTGAAGTCTGTCAAAGGTGTCTCCTGTGATCTCAATGCCAAATTCATGAGCAATTGCAGGAAGATGAAGCAGACAGTTTGTACTTCCGGAGATTGCTGCATGTACAAGGATTGCATTCTCAAAGCTGTCCATTGTTACAATATCAGAAGGACGCATATTTTCCATCTGTGCGATTCTTACAGCCTGTCTTCCCGCTTCTCTTGCAAAAGCCAGAAGATCCGGACTTGTGGATGGCATCAGTGCTGTACCCGGAAGTGCAAGTCCCAGTGCTTCTGCCATGATCTGCATTGTAGATGCTGTTCCGATAAAGGAACATGCACCACAGCTTGGGCAGGCATTACATTTTGCCCAGTCAAGCTTCTCTTCGTCAATTTCGCCACGTTCAAATTTAGCGCTGTACATTCCAAGCTGTTCCAGCGTCAGCATTTCCGGTCCTGCATTCATAGTTCCGCCCGGTACAAATACAGACGGAATATTAACTCTTGCAAGTCCCATCAGATTTCCGGGTACACCCTTATCACAGCTGGAAAGATAAACTCCTGCATCAAATGGTGTTGCATTTGCATGAATTTCAATCATGTTTGCGATCATTTCACGACTGGCAAGACTATAGTTAATTCCATCTGTACCCTGGCTTTCTCCGTCACAGATATCTGTGCAGTGATAACGGGCACCAAATCCGCCTTCCTCAGCAATTCCCTTGCGAACCTCTTCCACAAGAATGTTCAGATGTCCACTTCCAGGATGGCTGTCTCCGTATGTACTCTCTACCATAACCTGTACTTTTCCCAGGTCTTCTTTCTTCCATCCTGTACCAATACGCAGCGGATCAAGCTCCGGTGCAAGCTTTCTCATTTCCTGACTTTTTAACTGCATGATTTTTTCCTCCTGTAATTTTGTACTGTTAGAATCAAAAGGTATTTTGACTCTGATATCATTTATTTTCGAATCAGATTCAGGCTTTCCAGCTTTTCTCTGGCGAATTCTGCTTCTTCTTCTCCTACACTTATTTCCACCTGCTCGAAAGTGGGCAGACTGAATACCCCAAGCATGGACTTGGCATCTACCACATATCTGCCACAGAGCAGATCTACGTCACCTCTGCAGCTCTCTGCAATCTGTACCAGATGTTTCGCGTCATACATATCTCTTAAATAAACCGGTATCTTTACCATTCTCTCTGCCTCCTATGCAAAAATCGAAATAACCAGGCTTACAATAAGTGCTGTGACACCGATCAGTGTCTCCATAATTGTCCAAGATTTCAGTGTTGTTTTCTCGTCGATCTCAAGGAAGGTTCCTACCAGCCAGAATCCTGCATCATTTACATGGCTCAGAGCTGTAGCACCTCCACAGATAGCGCAGCACATTGCTGCTCTGTAGAGCATACTGGTATCCATAACTGCAGGCATGGTTGCCATAATTCCGGATGCCATTGTCATTGCCACAATGGAGCTTCCCACTGAAGCTCTGACAAGAATAGCAATGAAAAATGCGATCAGGATCAGCGGAAGTCCGCTTTTCTCAAGAGCAGGTCCGATAATATTTCCAAGTCCGGAATCCTGCAGCATCCAACGGATCACACCGCCACTGGCAATAACCAGAAGAATCATACCTACAGGTCTGAGGGAGTGATCCAGGATTTTCTTTAACTGTGCACCAGAGAAGCCTCTGCGGATTCCCAGGAAATACATTGCAGCCAGAGTTGCAATTGTCAGTGCCAGGAATGGTTTTCCAAGGAATCCCAATACATCATCATGGTCG
>OBZD01000878.1_pt1 | contig 12065 bp, 9 predicted proteins | sample 1501551 | NCBI WGS metagenome assembly OBZD01 (sample SAMEA2580221, study PRJEB22360) | human gut metagenome | biome: human gut; feature: human-associated habitat; material: faeces | place: Denmark | collected 2008/2010 | reverse complement strand
CTGTTTCCATTGCAGCAAGGAGCGTATCTTCATTGAATGGTTTCGGCGGAGAGGTATAATGTGTGGTTTTCTCTGCTTTTACTGGAAAAAGCCTCATTCCTTCTTCATACCCAGCAGGAATCGAAGTCTCTTTTTCCTTTTCCTCCACTGGTTCCGCTTTGACACACAGCTGTTTAAATGCCTTTTCTACTTCCTTAAATCCCATCTGTACTGGAATCTTCCCTCTGGCTTTAAAATCATGTTCCTGGCACTTTACCGTAATATCTGTCTGCTCATACAGATATTCTTCTCCAGTTGCCTGTACCAGCTGCTGACAGATCAGCATCATCAGATTCTTTTTATCTGCCGGTAAATCAGCAATTCCTTTCTCCACGGCTTCTTTTGTCGGAAGAATCGCATGGTGATCAGATACCTTTGCATTGTTGATTACCCTTTTTATGCCATGCCCCAACTGTTCATAATCTACAAACGAAAGTAATACTGGCATTTTTTCTACCAGTTCCTCTACCGAATCTTTCATATCCTCCGTTACAAACTGGCTGTCTGTTCTTGGATAAGTAATCAGCTTTTCTTCATATAATTCCTGTAACATATCCAGTGTACGTTTCGCTGTATATCCAAAGTAACGGTTGGCTTCTCTCTGCAGGCTTGTCAGATCATAAAGTTTCGGTGGAAATGATTTCTTACGTTCTTTCTTCATCTGTGTGACCACAGCGGTCGAACCATTACATAACGCTGCCAGCAGATCCGCAGCTTCTTCATTTGCAATGTTCTCGGAAACTACTGTAAGTTTTCCATCTGTCAGTGCTATCTTATAAAACGCTTCTTTTTGAAAATGCTCAATCCTCTCCTGCCGTTCTGCAAGCATGGCAAGGGTTGGGGTCTGTACCCTGCCTACAACCAATCGTTTAAAATATCTCGTGGTGTATGCTCTGGTTCCATTCATTCCGATCAGCCAGTCAGCCTGTGCCCTGCACACCGCAGCCATACAGAGATTCTTGTATTCTTCCTCACTTTTCATTGTCTGGAAGCCTTTCTGAATGGCGGCATCTTCCATCGAGCTGATCCACAGACGTTTCACTGGTTTCCTGCATCCGGCAAGGTCATATACTCTCTGAAAAATCAGTTCTCCTTCTCTTCCTGCATCACAGCCATTTACCAGATATTCCACATCACTTCGATTCATCAGAGTTTTTATGACTTCAAACTGCTTCTTTTTATCCTTGGAAACTTTCAGCTTCCATGTTTCTGGAAGGATTGGCAGATCATCAAACTGCCATTTTTCATATTTCGGGTCATATTCCTCTGGCTGTGCATACTCTGCCAGATGTCCTAAACACCAGCTGACGATACAGCTTTCTCCCTCCAGATAACCGTCCTCCCGCTTATAAGCGGACAGATTTTTCGCATAGCTTTGTGCTACACTTGGCTTCTCTGCGATCACTAAAAATTTAGACATAATCCTTTCCTTTCTATCAAAAAAGGCAGCCAAGATTTCTGGCTGCCCCTGTCCTTATTACTGTTTCCATTTCTTAAAAACACTTATTCTTCTTTTTCATCGTCCTCTTCATTTACATACGGACCGTCTGAAAATTCAAGCTGTTCACTTACATAATCTTCGTCCTTACTGCGTCCATGTTTCTTATAAACTGCGATTCCTGCAAAGCCTAAGATTGCTGCAACTACGATAGCTGCAAGACCTTTCACATTCATTCCGCTTTTCTCTTCTTTCTTCACTTCGGTTTCCTCCTCTGCTGCTGGTGTAGTCTCCGGTGTGGTTTCTGGAATGACTACCGTTGATTCTTTCGTCTCTTTGTCTGTTTCTGTTTCATCCAGAAATTCTGCCAGATCATTCTCATCGACCAGAGACATCATATACACATTCTCTGTATTACTGGAACGGTCAATGACCATGTAAAAAGTATTCCCCTTTTGGGTCTGGATAGTAAGGAACTGTTTTGTATCATCATTTTCCTTATCATCTACAAGCTGGGCATTTCCCGGTGTAGAAAAAGCAGAATTATTACTTTCTCCGGTGACCCTTCCGGTATCCTCTTTCTTCTCCGTATCTTCTGTTGATTCTGTTGTTGTTTCTTCTACTACCTGTGTCGTTGTCTCTTCCGCCGGTGGGTTTGCATTGGCGTAAACCGTAGCAATGGATGTCCCGGAGATCATGGTGACTGCCATGGCAATCATAAGCAGTTTCTTTACCACTTTATTTCTCATCGTCTAAAACCTCTCTTTCTGTCATCTGACCAACAGGTGGTCTATGAACTTCTGCGTTGTTTTCCTTTTTCTGCGGAGCTTTTGCATCCTCCACCGTGATACCGCCATCCTCATTCATCTGGATCGTAACGGTTCCTTTCTGAATCCTGTCAAGCAGGACAAGCAGGCTGCGGCTGTCCAGCTTCATGGAACGGAACGACTTGACGATCTCTATGTCTTCCATCTGCTGTCTCAATGTATTCTGCCGCTTCAGGTGTTCCTGTAATTCAGCAATCTTGTCCTCTGTTTTCTGAATATCATTCAGAAGTTTTTTTAATTTCATGTTCATCTGCCCTGTCACCTCCTCTAATGCAGACGACCAAACGCCATAAAATGTTCCTGCCAGTAAGCACTTGCAATGCTCGTATACTGGACAGGCTTGCCACAGTGGATCATCATGTTATTGCCGACATAGATTCCCACATGGCTTGCTCCCGGTGTGTCATAGGTTCCCTGGAAGAAGATCAGATCTCCCGGTTTTGCCTCCGATGGCGATACCTGTGAACAGTGTGACCGCAGCTCATCGGCAGTACATCTTCCAACATTCCATCCATTTCCACAGTTATTGATAACCCAGCTCACAAAACCGGAACAGTCAAAACCACTTGGGGAATAACCGCCCCATACATATGGGACACCCAGATATTTTTCTGCTTCCTGTATCATTTTTGCAAACTGTGGATCAGATAAAGCATCTGCCGGTATGGTATAACCAAAGCCTCCGCTTCCGGTGGGTATGCTGTTTAAGTCAAACAGGTAATCACGATTTCCATAATATTTGTTATATGCATCGTATCTTTCCTGTTCTTCTTCCGTCATGCGGCTTCTCAATACAGTATCCAGATTGCGGTTTGTCATCGTCACATCCAGACGGTTTACTTCTTTCGTTGTCGTAACCTGCACTTCCTGGCTTCCATTGCTGTCTGCTATGTATGCCTCCCATGTCTGGTGCCCATGTGCGGAAGCTGCTGCATGATTATCATAATAAACATCAAACTGAACACCATATCTTGCAAAAGCTCCGGTATCTTCTACTACATATTCCACACCATTCATAATGACATGGGTTCCCATCGGTACAAAAGGATTCGATGCATCTACTGCGATCGTATGATTAGCTGTCGGCATCGCACCGCTGGCTGTCGGTCCTCCACTCCACTGCCCACAGCAGATGGAGCAGTTACAATACCCACTGGTGACAACCTGTCCCAGTGATTCCCCTACCCGGACTGTCTTTGTTTCGGTAACTGTCTCCCTGGTAGAATCTGTCGTAATCCCATACTGCTGGCGGAAAATGGACTCTATCTCCTCTGCTACTTCATCATAAGTAAAACCACCGTATTTAACTGTCAGATAAGAGATCAGCTGATATGGATTATGACCGATCTCATCAATCTGGTACCGGTATTCATCGTAATCCGGATGCGTGGATTCCATCTGATTGATCTGCGTATTTAAGGCTTCTTCTAATGCCCGGTATGCATTTTCAGCGGCATAAATGTCCTCATCTGTACTGGAATAACTGGTGGAAATAATGGCAGACGAAGCTCCCTGCAAGGATGCACTGCAGCTGGTAAAACTTGCTGCAATCAAAACAAAGATCAATCCAAAGATAGCAACTGTAGCAAAAATCCCACGGTTTTGTGCCGCAATCATTTTGACTGCATCTTTTGCTTTTTCTGTAAATTTCTGTGCTGAAGTAATCGCCGCATCCTTTGCCTTTTTGCTCTGCTTTGCTGCCTGATACTGTTTCTGATAACGTTTCTTCTGGAACAGCTTTTGCAATGCAGATTTTCTTTTTTGCTCCGCTTCCTTCTTCACCATCTTTTTTGCTTCATTTCCATAAACAGATTCAAACATCAGCCTGCTTTTTTCTGCTTCATCAAGAACGCTTTCTTTCAGTCTTTTTGACTGTTCCCTCCTTTGCTTTAAGCGTTCCCTTGTATAAATGGATTTTCTTGCGAGGCTTTCTCCTGCAAGCTCTGCCCGGTGTGCCCCTTCTACCGCAGCATTATCCTCTTCTGCCTCATGGGTTTTCCAATGAGCCGCCGTAGCCGCAGCATCTTTCACGGCAGATGCAGAACTTCGGATACCGATACCGGCTCCATGTACCATGCCATCACTTTCATCGCCAAACGATAATCTGGAACTCTTTTTCCGCTGTTCTTTCAGCACACGTTCCCGCTTCGATTTGCCTTTGATCTCCTCCGAAAATCCATCCAGAGACTCTTCTGCCACTTCTGAAGTTTCCCTGTACCGGGCAGCTTCTCTCTTTACCGTCTTGCTTTCTTCGGAAGCCTCCTTTTCCTTCCGTCTTTCTTTTGACGCATAATCTCTGACCATCTTTTTCTTACGGAGATCCCGGCTGTCTGCAACCGTTTCCAGATAAGCCCGTTCTCCCCTTGGCTGTCCACGGATGCTCTCACTGCGAAATGCGGATTTCGTTGCAGCTGTGCTTTCATCGGCTACTTGTTCCCCATCCAGTTTTCCATCTATATCTTGTTCTGACTCCTCATCCAGTACAGATTCTCTACTATATATGGTTTTTTGGGAACTTTGCTCCGGATGTTCTGTTTCCCTTTTTTCATTGATATGCTCACGCCTTCTCTTACTGAAATCCAGTTCATCCTTTTTTTCACTACGGGAAACCTCTGTATCCATGTCCCGTCCAGTGATCCTTTTTTCTTCTTTATTCCGAAGATTCTCTTCTCTAAGACCATCACGGCTCATCTTCTGGACGGTTTTATCTCTCGCCTTATACTCATGCTCCTGCAAATCTCACCATCCCCTTTGCCTTTATCCCGGCAGAAAAATTGCCGGAAACAATTTCCCGGCTCATCCCCTGCTTTTGTTCTATTTTGTTTTTTATATTTTTTTAATCGTCTCTTTCTCCGATACCAAGTTTTTTACGCTTCTCTACCTCATCCGGCTTAGAAGTCATCAACGCATACAGCATCAGAGAATTATCAAATTTATCCTTAAACGGGATAATGGTACTGCCATAAAAGACCAGTCCCTCACCTTCTCCACTGTTGGTAACATAAGAAAGCTGATGTGGTGAAATGTTCAGCTGCTTTGCAAGAATCTGCCTGTCACCGGATGCCTGGTTTAACATCAGGATAAAGTCAGAATTTTCAAAGATATTTTCTATCTCACGGCTGGCAAGCAGGTCTTTTACGTTCTGTGTGATACCCGTCGGAATACCGCCCCATTTACGGAATCTCTTCCAGATCTCCACACTGTACGCAGCTGTCTGCTCTTCTTTTAAAAGCAGATGAAATTCATCAATGTAATATCTGGTACTCTTATTCGCTGAACGGTTAATCGTTACTCTGTTCCATACCTGATCCTGTACGATCAGCATACCAAGCTTTTTCAGCTGTTTTCCCAAGTCTTTGATGTCGAAACATACCATGCGGTTACTCAGTTCCACGTTGGTTCTGTGATTGAATACTTTCAGAGAACCATTAACGTAGATTTCCAGTGCAGTCGCAAGACGCTGTGCCTCCTGTTCCTTCTGCTCACGGAGAAGATTATATAAATCCTCTAAGATCGGCATCTTTTCCGGTACCGGGTCAGAAAGGAAGTCCTGATACACCAGACGTACACAACGGTCAATAACTGTTTTTTCTACCGGCTCCAGTCCATTCTTCCCACCAACTACCAGCTCACAAAGAGACAGGATAAAATCAGACTTTAAGGAAAGTGGGTCATCATCATCTGCGTAATCCAGATTGATGTCCATCGGATTGATATAATCATGGCTGGTCGGTGAAATGCGGATAACCTGTCCATGAAATGCCCGGAACAACGGATAATACTCTCCTTCCGGATCACACACGATAATGTCATCTTTTGTCACGATAAATGCGTTGGTGATCTCACGCTTTGCCGCAAATGACTTACCGGCACCCGGTGTACCCAAAATCAAACCATTCGGGTTTTTCAGTTTCTTTCTGTCTGCCATGATCAGGTTATTGGAAAGGGCATTTAAACCATAGTAAATGGATTCCCCGCCCATAAACAATTCCTGTGTGGTAAACGGAACAAAGATTGCCGTAGATGTTGTGGTAAGTACCCTTTTGATCGGCACAAGATTCATAGCAAGTGGCAGGCAGCTCATAAGTCCCTGCTCCTGCTGATAATCCAGACGTTTCAATGCACAGTTATATTTCTGTGCAATACCGGCAGTCTGAAATACGACATTTTCAAGCTCCTGCTTTGTCTCTGCCGTATTTAAAAACAGTGCCGTTACAAGGAACATCCTCTCATTCCTGGACTGTAAATCTTCCAGAAGTCTCTTGGCTTCTCCACCATATGTATTTAAGTCTGATGGGATAATGTCCATGTCATATCCGGCACGAACTGCCTTTTTCTGCTCCTCAATCTTCATCCGGTTAATATCGGTTACCTTGCTCTTTACCAGCTTGATCGCTTTCATCTGGTCAATGGACTGGATATGGAAATTCACCATAAGGTTACTGTCCATCTCCAAAAACTCTGCCAGCATCTTGTCCGTAAGCTCTGGGGCAAGAATCTGAAGATAAGAAACGGCTCCTATCGTTCCACCCATCTGAAAGTCTTTTCCATTCTTAAATACAAAGCTGGTCGGTGCGATATAATCCTTTGTGCTAAGACCTGTCCGAAGTACCTCATCATAAGAAAAATGGAAAGGGACTTCACTATCCTGATTGAATGTCTCGTACATGATCTGCAGCCTTTCCGTTCCATTCAGCGGATAAGCTGTCACTCCAAGAATCTTGAAGTTATTCATAATATCCGACTCGATACGTTCCAACTTCGGTCGTGCTTCCCGGATATTCTCTGCTTCAATACCAAACGTGATATACTTGGTACGCATCAGACCATTATTTCCTTTCGCCAGCTGATTATTAAGCATCTGTGCAAACTCCATACGCAGATCATCAAACTCATCCTCCTGCGGATTGATATGGATAACCTTTTCATACTCCACCATGTTGCTGTGCTGATTGATAAAGGAAAGCTGAAAATGAATCGTGCTGTCAAAATAATTTAAGAAGTCACACCAGTTTTCAAAGATCGCATTTTTATCCTCATTCTGAGCTAACTGGTAGTTAATGTCATAAAAACGGATGGTCTTGGAATAAAATTTATCCTGCACCCTGCAGATACCATCTCTCCCCATCTCATGATAAGGAATGGACTGCTGTGCTGTAATCCGTTTATCTTTGGCAGTATTTGCTACTTTCTTTTCTGTGGTTCCGCCTTTTCCTCTCGAAACCTTCTTCCCTTCCGGCTGCTGTCTCGGCGGTGCTGTAGCGGAACTGCTCTTTTTCTTCTTTGCACTTTTCTTTGCTTCACGCATTGCCTGTTTCTCTGCTTTCGCCGCAAGCTTTGCTTCTTTCTTCGCATTTTTCTTATCGGCTTTTTCATGCTCTTTATGAAGTTTCGCTTCATATTTCTGTGCCCTTTTCAAAGCCTTCTTTTCCCTGCGGGTCAGCTTCCTGTTTGGTCGGCGTATCCCTCTCTGTCTTTCCAATGCTTCATAACCTGTTACCATTGGCTCGCTGTGCAGTCTGCCGCTTACCGGCCTACTACTGACCGCCAGATCTGGAATATCTTCTCCACCATCCTCTTCATCCAGCCAGTAATCATTTGCATAACGTTCTTCTTCCAATCTCTGCGGTGGCTGTCTATCGTTTTTTCTTTTTAACACTCTTCTGTCCTCCCTTCTTTTTTCTGACCATGATAAATTTCTTCTCATACAGATTTTCCATCTGATACTTCCGTACCGGAGGACGGATAAATTTCACGGTGATCATATTTTTCAAAACCTTTTCTAACGGAAGTCCATCCTTTTCATACATGGCAAATAAAAATGCCGGAAGCATCAAAAGGCACATCCCGGTGGCTGCGTTACTGGAACCGATGATCCCTCTGGTAAGGAAATAAAATGGTACTCCCACTGCCGCTGCAATCCCAAAACAGATCAGCTGCCGTTTGGTCAAGTTGAAGATGATCTTATTTTTGACCTTGGTTAAGTCTTTAGGCACTGATACAAATGCCATTGTCAGTTCCTCCTTTCTTAGTGAGCGTTGAAGATACTACGGGCAAAGTTTCCTGTTTTCATCAAACTGAAACAAAGGATCACCGTGTATGCCATCACGCCGAACAATGCAGAATGTATGTTATCTGACATCTGGATATTCGCTACTAAGACTGCGTAAATTCCCACGCAGACCATCATAAAGAATCCCTGAAATGCCAGTGCAAACAATCCACGAAGATAGTTGTTTCCAATCTGCCCCCATTCCCGGTTAGACATAGTTGCAAATGGAATAGCTCCAACGGACGAATAGAGATAGATTTCAATCATACGCCCATACAAAATCACTGTAATAAAGACTGAGATAACCTTCATACACAGGCTCACAAGCATCGTTTCCAGTGCCAGTATGACAAGTTCACCGATTTCCATAGATTCCATTGCCGTTTCCATCGTGGTAATCATCGTATCTATATTGATCGCTGTATCGGAACTGATGACACCAGCGGCCCGGCTCACTACGTTCTGCCCGACATCAAATACCGCCATGGTAATCGTGAAAGTATGGCTGACGATCCAGACTGCCACCCACATCTTGAAAAAATATTTAAAGAACATCCATGTATCAATGTCATGCATATTGTTCTTTTCTGTTAACATGGAAATCAGCTCATAACAAAGCACAAAGGTAATAATCATACCGGCAATCGGTACAATGACCGAATCGGAAAGATTTTGTATCATGCTGAAAACGCTCCCATTCCAGCCCTGCGGTGTCTGCCCAACCTGAGCAGCAATCTGACCGGTCTTTTCATTGACATCGGTATACATTGTTGTCAGGTTGGAACTTACCATGCCTGTCAGAAGATTCCTCATCCATTCTTCAATCGCTTCAAATATCCGATCCATGAGTCATCTCCCTCCTAAGTTTCTCAGCTAAACAAACCGGAAAGTAACGGTACAAGCTGGGTGCCGATCAAAACAACACCACCTCCCGCCATCAGCTGCTTAATCCCCTGGGATTTTGCACCCGGATTGTCGTTTCCGTAACCTTCCAGCAGGTTGATAACACCCCATACTGCAAGACCAGCTCCGATCGCTACTACAAGAGTCTGTAAAATATTAATTGCCTGATTAAAAAACGCCATAGTCGTTGTCTCCTTTCAAATCTTTGCTTTTTATCAGTTTCTATCTATGTTTTAAGAAGTCTCTTCCGGCTTTGCCCTTATGGGCGGCCTTTCATGATCTCTCAAATCCATCACCTCCCTATAAGGGCAAAGAAAAAAGAGCTATGTGTTTACATCTTTCACATGCTCTGCTTCCTTGTTTTCTGTATTTAATTCTTCTGACAGACTTTCTTCTGAAAAGGCATACAGGTCAAATTCCTGTGTCCTTGTCAGCTTCACTTCCATACGATGCCGCATATACGCTTCCACATCAAATTCATTTTTCTTATCATAGTCCGACAATTCCTTGTATCGTTTATGCTTGGTAATATCAAACTTGTCACTGAAAAATGGTCTGACACCTCTCAGCTGAAGGATGCATTTACTGCCATCCATGACCGCAAGCTCGTCCCGGCTCATCAATTCCTTTCCTGTTTTCTGATAATTCATCCCATAAGAACGGCTCTGTCCACGGGTATCAGAAGTGTTGTATAAATCAATCGTTTCCTTTCCAAGTGTCTCGGAAATCTCCTTTAATGTGGAACTTTCCTTTCCGCCAAGGAACAACATCGTATCGCAGTTACCTAAAATAGTTTCAGCAGCATCTTTATAGATGGTCTTGAGCTGTGACTGCGACTGGAGGATAATGGATGCTGAAATCTCACGGCTACGAATAGTTGCGATCAGCTTATCAAATTTCGGAATCTGTCCGATATTTGCAAATTCATCAGCTAATATTCTGACATGATAAGGTAATCGTCCATGGTGTACATCGTCTGCTCTGTCACATAACAGGTTAAATAACTGGCTGTACATCATTGCCACAACAAAGTTAAAAGTATCATCGGTATCTGAAATAATGATAAACAATGCTGTCCTCTGATCTCCTACCATATCCAGTTCCATTTCATCATAGCTCATGATCTCACGAAGCTCCGCAATATCAAATGGAGCAAGTCTGGCTCCACAGCTGATCAAAATCGACTTCGCTGTTTTGCCGGCGGCTAATTTATATTTTTTATACTGACGTACCGCAAAGTGTTCCGGTTCTTCTTTCTCCAATTCTTCAAACAGCATATCTACTGCATTTTTGAATGTCTCATCATCTTCTCTTGTTTCCGATGCATTGATAAATTCAAGCAGCGTCGCAAAGTTCTGTTCCTCCTCTGGTGCTTCATACCAGATATAGCCAATCAATGCACAGTACAGAAGCCTTTCTGCCTATAGTGATAGGTAATCCTTTGAAGTTATCGCCGGATTTTCCCCCACTCCACACCGGACGTGCGACTTTCACCGCATCCGGCGTTCCATCGGTTGTTTTCACAAGCATTTAATCAATCACCAAATGAAATGTTAGTTTTCTATTGCGGACAAACCAGCCTGCTGGCGCAGACTGTTCACTTTTAACATCAGTTCCTTTGTTGCCTTGAGCGTGTCGGCTATCTCTTTTAGCTCATTCTTAGGACACTCTTGCAGGAGTGGAAGAAATCTATTATGGAACAAAATCATATTTCGATAGCGTTCCTTGCCGCCCAATTCTGCCGGTGTTTTCAGCCAGCATACTATGTCAGCCGCATTTTCAAAGAGTTCCCCACTTAGCGCACATTTTCCACGTTGAGCCGAGAATAGTGAAATCCTGCTGTCAGTAAGTTCTGTGCTTCGCCCCATAGACGGTTGATTCCTCAAACCTGATAGAACAGATGAGTTCATACTTAGGTTCGTGTGTATCAATGCCCGTCCCTCTACCGTGTAACTGCAAACCGCCGCTTTCTTTGCCATCGGTATCTTGTTCTTGATGTATGCGATAGGGTAGATAGGTTGGTCGATTCCAGATACATACCGTATCATTGCCGACTTTCCAAACCGTTCTTTTTCGCTCTCGGTCATTGCGCCGCCCTCTCGAACAAGTCTGCACCCGGTTTCTGTATTGAGCCGATTTGTTAAAACTGTCATGACCTGTCTGTGGATTTTCCTGCAATCAATGCTGATGCAGGTGGCAAGTTGAAAATAATTCTGTATTCCCAGAACCATTGAATTGTACAGCCGTATTTCGTCCAAAGGTCTTTTTCCCTCTGAAGGTCGGGCAATTCGTTTCGCCTGTTCCACCAGTTTTTGCCTTTCCAGTTCCAACTTTTTGTCACAGATATGAGATTGCACGATGTACTTCCTGCTTTTCGGTCTGACTCGTATCTTAAACCCAAGAAACTCTGAATAGCGTTTTCTAACATTGACTATCCTTGTTTTCTCTGGCGATACCTCCAACCTCAGCCTCTCGGTTATCCATGCCGTTACAGCCTCTTTCGTTCTCAAAGCGTCCTCTTTATTCCGGCAGAAAATTCTGAAATCATCTGCATATCTCACGATATACATTTCTTTCAACCCTGTTTTCCTCATTTTGAGGAATGCCTTGCTCCGGTCAAAAGTAATCGAGTTTCTGATTTTCCTCTCATACCCGTATTCCTTTACAAGAGGGTGGTTCTGCCATTGGCTCTCAACCCATTTGTCCAGTTCATTCAGCACGATATTGGCAAGCAACGGTGAAATGATACCGCCCTATGCAAAGAAAGTAACTATGCAAAGTAAATGTTAAAAGTACTGTATTTAAG
>OBZD01000874.1_pt1 | contig 12119 bp, 12 predicted proteins | sample 1501551 | NCBI WGS metagenome assembly OBZD01 (sample SAMEA2580221, study PRJEB22360) | human gut metagenome | biome: human gut; feature: human-associated habitat; material: faeces | place: Denmark | collected 2008/2010 | reverse complement strand
GGTCAATATCATCATGAAAAACACAGATATGGATGTGATCGTACACTGGCTTGCGGGGAATGTCAGACAGTTTCATCCATTTATGCAGAAGTTGGATGAATACGGATACATGGAGCTGTTTCAGACCTGTGAAAAAATATTAAAAGATATCAGCCATAAACTGATTCAGAAAAACTATCAGATACTTGATCAGAATTATGCTGAATTAGTCATGTTGGTGTCGCTGCTGATTCGCAGACACAAAATCGGTAATCGGAAATACAGTACAGATTTTACCGTGGAACATGTGGACAAGAATCTGAAAAAACTTGTTGCCGCATTGATCCGGATGTTGGAAAAGAAATATTCTATTTCCCTGGGCGAGGCAGAGAAAGAATATCTTCTGTGGGTTATGGATATCAGTGTCGGAAAACGGAACAATGAAAATGTGTTTGTCAAAAATTTTGTGCTCAGGCCAAAGATTGAAGAGTTTGTGGAGCTGGTAGAAAGGCGTATGGGCATTAACCTGAGCCAGGATACAAAGCTTATGGACGGACTGTTGACACATATCGATAAAGCCCTGGTGCGGACAAGGAGCGGAATGAGTATCTCGAATCCGATCATCCGCGACATTGAAAAAGATTATTCGCAGCTGTTTTCCATTATAAAAGATACGGTCAGAAAAGTCTTCCCGGATGATTATTTTCCGGATGATGAGATAGGGTATCTGGTATTATATTTTGCGGTATCATTGGACAACATTACAAAGAAGACATTCCGGGTGCTGGTGGTATGTTCCAGCGGCATGGGATCTTCCAAGATGCTGGCCAGCCGTCTGGAGAGGGAGATACCCGAGATTTATGTAAGAAAGATTGTATCTTTGGTAGGATTGGGAGAAGAAGACTTAAACGATTATGACTTGATCCTGTCAACCATCCCACTGTATTTAAAAGACAGGGAGTATCTGAAAGTTTCTCCGCTCCTGAATGACAATGAGCTGGAGATTGTAAAAGAAAAAATAAGAAGGCACAAGCATCAGACTTTAAGGAAGATTGAGGAACAGGAAAGAAAGGCGGCGGAGTTAGAAAGCAGCAACAGCATCGTATCTTTAAAACAGTTAAAACAATTAACTACGTGGGCAGTAGACTTATTGACTGAATTCCATGTGTATGAAATTAATAACCTGAAGGATGAAAACCACTTATTCTCAAATCTGGAACATACGATCTGGGAAGCCGGGATCTTCATCGGTGAACAGGAGATTAAAAATTATGTGATCCGGCATGCAAATGAATGCCGTTTTACAATACCAACGACGGAAATCAGTTACTTTGAATGTTATTTAGAGAAAATAAAAAAACCGCTTTTTTTCGTTTACCATTTAAAAGAAAAACGAATGGTAGATCCTCAGGAGGGGGATGCGATCAGTAACATTATATTTTTCTTCTATCCAACGGAAATGGATGAAGTACAGCAGATGTTTCTGCGCTATATTACTGAATTGATCATCGAAGACCGGGATGTCATGAAGTTAATAGAGAAGGGCGACGAAGAAGAAATCAGGCAATGCTTTGGACACAGGTTCAGACATTATATAGGAGAATCAATTTAGGAGGTTTCATTATGGCAGATAGGAAGAGTATTTTTAACGAAGACAACATCAGATTGAACGCAGCTTTTGCTACGAAGGAAGAAGCTATCCGGGCTGCGGGGCAGATCCTTGCAGACAATGGTTATGTAAAAGAAGAATATATAGATGACATGCTGAAGAGGGAAGAAGTGGTCTCTACCTACATCGGCAATCACATTGCGATTCCGCACGGCATCGTAAAATCCGAAGAAAGGATTATGGCTTCAGGAATTTCTTTTATCCAGGTTCCTGAGGGCGTAAACTATGAAGGAAAAACTGCAAATGTCATCATCGGAATTGCAGGTAAGAACAATGAGCATATTGAGATTTTAGGAGATATCGCAGTGGCATGCTCAGATCTTGACAACGTAGAAAAACTTAGAAATGCAAAGACCAAAGAAGAAATACTGAACGTATTTAAAGATGTGGTCCGCTAGAATTGACGGAGGGAAGAAAATGAAAGCAGTACACTTTGGGGCTGGCAAGATCGGCCGCGGATTCATTGCAGATTTATTGCATGATACAGGATATGAAATCGTATTCGTGGACGTAAACGAGAAAGTCAACGCGGAACTGAACAAATACCATAACTACTACTTGTATGTGATCGAGGAGGATTACAGGAGAAAAGAAATCGACAAGGTTTCTGCACTTTCACCGATTACAGAAGAAGATAAAGTCGTGGAAGCGATCATGGAAGCAGACGTAGTCACTACGGCAGTGCTGGCAGACAATTTCCCTAAAATTGCAGGCACTCTTGCAAAAGGGCTGAAGGCCAGATTAGGAGCAGGCAAAGAAAGAGTCAATGTGATCCCCTGTGAGAACGCATTGTTCAACGGAGATCTGCTTTTAAAGGAACTTGTCAGAACTGGAATTGCTTCTGAGGATGACTTCTTAAAAGCAGCGGCATTCCCGAATACGGCAGTAGACCGTATGGTATTCGGTACCGACAAAGACGGCAGAGACGGAATTGACATCGGAAAAGATCACGAGCTGGCAGTGGAAGTGAACAAGCTGGTAGACCCTGAGAAACTTCCGATTACCGGAGCAGAATATACCGATAATCTTCAGAAATTCCTGGAGAGAAAACTTTATACGATCAACTGCGGACACGCATGGTCCGGTTATATCGGAAAACTGATGGGATATGAGATTATCCAGGATTACTTCGCGGTGCCGGAAAATATAGAAATGACAAGAGAAGTCATGAGAGAAGTTGCGGCCCTGATGGTTGCAAAACATGGATTTACCGAGAAGGAAATGGAAGACTACATTACATTCGCATTAAACCGTTTCTGTACTCCTGGCATCAAAGACACGATCACACGTATTTCCAGAGCACCGATCAGAAAGCTTGCACCGAATGACCGTCTGGTGGGACCAGCTGTACAATGTGAGGAAAGAAACCTTAAAAATACACTTCTCCTGAGAGGTATCGCAGCAACATTCCTGTTTGATGTCAAAGAAGATGAGCAGTCAGTTGAACTGCTTCAGTATGTGGCTGATAACGGCATTGAAGATGCAGTGACTCATTTTACAGGCATTAAAGCGGGAACCAGAATGTTTGATGAGATTGTCAAAGATTACAACGAATTAAAGGAAGGAAAATGAAATGAAATTACAGTTAGCATTAGATGAGATGAACCTTGTAGATGCACTTCGTTTCGCTGACAAGGTTGCGGAGCACGTTGACATCATCGAAGTGGGAACTCCTTTTGTTATGGACGAAGGAATGAGGGGTGTGCGTGAATTTCACCGTTTCTTCCCGGACAAAGAGATCCTGGCCGATTTAAAGATCATGGACGGCGGATATCTGGAAGCAAGCTATGCCTATGAGGCGGGTGCCGCTTATGCGACAATCCTTGGTGTTTCTGATAATCTGACCATTGAAGGTGCTTTAAAGGCTGCAAGAGATTATGACAGAAAACTCGTTGTGGATATGATCTGTGTGGAAGATCTTCCGGCCAGAATCACGAAGATGGAAGAAATCGGAGTTGACATCCTGGCAGTTCATACAGGGGCTGACCAGCAGGCAGCAGGCAGAGAGCCGATCCAGGATCTTCAGGTCATGGCAGAACATGCAAAGAAGGCTCAGATCGCTGTTGCCGGAGGTATCAACAGCAAGACCATCGATAAATATGTTGCCTTAAAACCGGAGATTATTATTGTAGGATCTGCGATCGGACACGCAGAAGATCCGGTTGCGGAAGCAAAGGCGATCAAAGACGCGATGCTTTAAATCACACTTTGAGACTGGAGGTAAAGATTATGACAGAATGTAAAAATATGATGGCGATTCTCGGAGAATTAACCGACAACGCAAAAGAAGTAGATAATGAACAGATAGAGGCAGTGGAAAAACTGATCACAGAGGCAAAAAGAATTTTTGTAAGCGGTGCGGGACGCTCCGGATTTGCTGCCAGAGGATTTTCCAACCGCCTGATGCATCTTGGGTATACCGTATTCTTTGTCGGTGAGCCGACCACACCGTCTATTCAGGCAGGAGATCTGCTGATTGTCGGCTCCGGTTCCGGAAATACCGCAAGCCTTGTGTCTAATGCCAAGAAGGCAAAGAGCCAGGGTGCAAAGGTGGCGACAATTACAATGTTCCCTGAGAACACAATCGGATCTATGGCGGATGCGGTGATCACACTTCCAGGAGTCACAAAGAAGTGTGACAATCATGAAGGAGCGGGAACTGTTCAGGCTGCCGGTTCCGGATTCGAGCAGTTAAGCTGGATTACATATGACTGTATGGTTATGGATCTGATGAGGATCACAAATCAGTCAGATGACGATCTGTTTGCAAGACATGCAAATATGGAGTAATAACAAATAAGACAATACGGATGTTTCTGGGGTTGCCTGAGAAGAATATGATAGTACAAAAGAAGAGCTGGATAATCTGGAAAACCTTCCGACGCTGACGGGAGAGATTCCGGATTCTATTTACAGAGCAGCATTTGATCCGATAAGAAAACTTTTCAGCGGAGACAGGCTTACTGGGGCAGCGCAGAGGTGCCTGGAACATGGTCTTCCTTATGAAGCTCTGAAAGCCAGACGACTGATAAAATAATAAAGACATTTTTAGCAGAAAAGCTGTGTTCCCCTTCATCCGGGACACAGCTTTGTTTGTTATTTATCCTGATCTTATGTTACAATAAGTCTGTATTTTATGTTTAGCAGCAGTGGAAAAAATACAGGAAAGGGTGTGTATATTGTGGATTATACATTTGATGTCATTATCATAGGAGCAGGACCTTCCGGGATTTTCTGCGCGTATGAGCTTTCACAAAAGAAACCGGATTTAAGGATATTAATGATAGAGAAGGGAAGAAGGATTGAAGACCGGTCCTGTCCCAAAAGAAAAACAAAAGTGTGTGTGGGCTGTAAGCCATGTTCCATTACTACCGGATTTGCAGGTGCAGGCGCGTTTTCTGACGGAAAGCTTTCCCTGTCTCCTGATGTGGGCGGAAATCTGCCGCAGATCCTTGGCTACGAAAAGACAGAACAGCTGTTGAAAGAATCTGATCAGATCTATTTGAAATTTGGGGCGGACACAAAAGTGTACGGACTGAATGAAGAAAAAGAAATTGCCAGGATCAGAAAAAAGGCAATTAAAGCCAATCTGAAATTAATCGAGTGTCCGATCCGGCATCTGGGCACGGAAGAGGGGTATAAGATATACCAAAGGCTTCAGGAACACCTGCTTGGTGCCGGAGTCAGGATAGAATTTAACACCATGGTTGAAAATATCATGACTGCAGAAGGACGGGTGCAGGGTGTTGTCACCGATAAAGGAGATACTTTCTATGCAGAGGAAATTGTAGCCGCCGTGGGCAGGGAAGGATCTGAATGGCTCAGCAACCTGTGCAGGGAACACGAGATTGAGACTGAGGTGGGAACGGTAGATGTAGGCGTCAGAGTGGAAGTCCGGGATGAAATCATGGAAGAACTGAACAAGAGCCTGTACGAGGCAAAGCTGGTATATTATACGCCGACCTTTGACGACAAGGTTCGTGTGTTCTGTACCAATCCTTCAGGGGAAGTGGCTACAGAATATTATGAGGACGGACTCGCTGTGGTAAATGGCCATGCATATAAGGCAGAAAAATATAAGACGAAGAATACAAATTTTGCAATTCTTGTATCGAAAAATTTCACGAAGCCGTTTAAAGAGCCTATCCAGTACGGGAAACACATCGCACAGCTGAGCAATATGCTCTGTGACGGAAAGATTCTTGTCCAGAGGTTCGGGGATTTTGTCAGAGGACGCAGGACGACGGAGGAACGCCTTCTCAGAAATAACATTACGCCGACTTTAAAAGACGCGGTGCCCGGGGATCTGTCATTGGTATTTCCTTACAGAATCATGAAAGCGATTGAAGAGATGATCTATGCACTGGATCAGGTGACGCCGGGGATGGCCAGCGATGAAACGCTGCTCTATGGAGTGGAAGTAAAATTTTATTCCAATAAAGTCGTCACAGACCAGTCGTTTGAGACCAACATCAAAGGCCTTCGGGCGATCGGTGATGGAGCCTCCGTTACAAGAGGCCTTCAGCAGGCATCGGCTAACGGACTCAGCGTTGCCAGGAGTATTTTAAAGACGAAGGGAGTTTTTATATGAAATATATGTACAGTCTTATCCGTATCAGATATTAATAAATCCAGAAAGTTTTATGAGGATTTATTCGGATTGGAGCTTTATCAGGATTATGGTATCAATATATCCTTCACCTGCGGTCTTTCACTGCAGCAGAACTTTGACTGGCTGGTGAACATTCCAAAAGAGAGAGTTCAGAAAAAAACAAATAACATTGAAATCTGTTTTGAAGAAGAGGATTTTGATGGATTCTTGAAAAGGTTGAAAACTTTCACGGATATTGAGTGTTTGGGGAATGTGATCGAGCATGGCTGGGGACAGCGTGTCGTCAGGTTTTATGATCTGGACGGGCATCTCATCGAGGTGGGAGAGTCAATGAAGATGGTGATCACCCGATTCCTGAATTCGGGGCTGACTATGGAAGAGATTTCAGTGAAGATGGATGCTTCAGCAGAAGATCTGCAAAAATTATTAGACAATGAAGAATGATATTTTGAAAACAAAAAAAGCAGGTCCCTCTATTGTGGGGTACCTGCTTCTGCTTCTTCAGATTCTTCGGTTTCTTTCCGGCAGGAAGAATGAAGGTATGCTTCATTGGCAGCCTTGCCCGCTGCTGTCAGACGTTCCAGTCCTTCTTCCGGGCAAAGGAAAGAACCGATCGGATAAGGTGTCTTTGTATATATGCCGTGGAAATCCGTGCCGCCGGTCATAAATAAGTCATGTTCTTTGGCCAGGGATCTGATATGATCCATGGTCCGCTCATCATTTCTCGGATGATTCAGTTCGATACCGTCAATGAGTTTTTCTTCAATGAGCATTTCCATGAGCATGGGATTTTTGTATTCTCCCGGATGAGCCAGAACGACAATGCCGCCGCAGGAACGGATCAGACTTACTGCTTCATGGGTTGTCATATCTTTCTGGGGCAGCTTGTATTTAGAACCGGATGAAAAAAGCTCTCTGTGGAGTTCTCCAATAGGGGTTCCTGTATATCCCAAAGAAGCCAGGACCTGCATCATATGTACTTCGTACAGGGTGGTACTTTCACGGGCGGCCTCAAAGAGCTGTTCTTTTGTGATCGGATAATCTTCCATGATTTTTTCGTACATGGCAAGCTTCGTCTGCCGCTGATATTCCAGATACCGGTCAAGTTTTCTCTGAAGTTTCTTTACATCGGCGGGATAGTAGCAGAGAAGGTGAGGTTTTGTATCTGAAGCCTCGTGGACAGAGTTGATCTCGACTCCGGGGATGACATTGATCCCAAGTTCTTCTCCGAGAGCAAGCACAGCGGGAATAGAGTGGGTGGAATTGTGGTCTGTTACGGCGATATAATCCAGGCCGACGCGTTTCGCCTGGGAGATCAGCTGGTCGACGTTTAAAGCGCCGTCGGACAGCACAGTATGTGAATGAAGATCTGCTTTCATTTTTAAATTCCTCCTAGTAATTTGGCTGATTATATTATATCATGAAGATAAGCAGATTTAACAGAAATACTTATAAAATAAAAGACTGATCAGGCAGAAAAAGGGGGCTATCGATATGAATTTAGAAGACTTTTATAGAGGAAGAGACGAAGATTATCCGGTAATCATCGGAAGATTTATGGGAAATGAGAATCTTTTAAAAAAGTTTGTCAAGAATTTTGCGGATGATCCAACCTATGGACGGCTTTGCGAAGCGATGGAGGCAAAAGATTGGCCGCAGGTGGAGATGTCGGCGCATACATTGAAGGGGGTAGCGGCAAATCTAAGTTTTTCAAAATTATTTCAGGCATCGGCAGATTTGGTCAGCGTCATAAGAGAACAAGAGACAGAGAAGGCAGATGGATTATTCTCAGAAGTACAGAAAGCTTACAAAGAGGTAGTACAGGGGATATCCGGGCTGGATTAAATTTGGGGAAAGAGTATGAAAACAGAGAATCGGACGCTGTATCTCCTGGAGCTTGAGAGGGAAATGAACCGGGTGCTGGTCAATCTGTCCGGAGATATTATGTTTGATTATGATGTGAAGTCAGATACGCTTTCATTTTCAGAAAATATTTTGAGGTATTCGGACGACATACTGTGATCGAGGAAGTGAGCCAAAAGATCGGAAGAACAGATATCATCTATGACTATGACAAGCAGGTATTGGTGAACAATCTGGAAGGACTGAGTATGGACAATACAACGATGAGCGCACAGATCCGGCTAATGAAAAAAGACATGTCGTTTCAGTGACTGCTCTCCAAGATGGACAGCGATGAACAATAATGATATGAGATCATCGGAAATCAACGGGCAAAGATCGTTTGATTTCCTTTGGTCTCATTTGTTTTAGGATCAGATTTTTCTCTGATACATTTTCTTTATAAATCCGGTCAGGGCGTACAGAAGCATAGCGATGATGCATAAGATAACGATAGACATTAGTACCCAATCCATTTTAAATACCTGGCTTCCGTAGATGATCAGGTATCCAAGGCCGGAGCGCGCGGCCAAAAATTCTCCGATGATCACACCTACAAGAGAAAGTCCGATATTTACGTTCATAATGCTCAAAAGCAGCGGAATACAGCTTGGTATGACTGCCATGGTCAGGCAGTCTTTTTTGGTTCCTCCGAGAGTCCGGATGAGAGTCAGACGCTCCTTATCTACGTGGAGAAATCCACTGTATAAATTCAGGATGCTTCCGAAAACCGCAATGGAGATCGCGGTGATAATGATGGTTTTCATATTGTTTCCGAGCCAGACGATCAGGATCGGAGCAAGAGCTGATTTCGGGAGACTGTTTAAGACTACAAGGTATGGGTCAATGATCTTGGCAGCCGTGGGGAACCACCATAATATGGTTGCAATCAGCACTGAAAATAAAGTGATCAGCGCAAAGCTTACGAGCGTTTCGGCCAGAGTCACCCCGATATGAAGAAAGATGGAATGGTCTATTACCATGCCGTAAAAACACCGGATGATCCTGCTTGGACTGCTGAAAATAAATCCGTTCAGTATATTTTTTGAAACCGCAGTTTCCCAGGCAAATAAAAGAAGGAGAAGCAGAAGGACCTGGGCAACCCGGATCCAATATTTTTTCCGTTGTATTTGGTTTAAATACTCGGACTGTTCTTTAGAAATTGGATCAGTCATTGATTTCCCTCCATAATTGATTAAAATAATCTTTGAACTCCACTGCATTTCTTGCAGCCTGCGGTGTTTTTTTTCCACAGGTAAGGTGAATAGGCACAATGGTCTTGACAGTTCCCGGACGTTTGGACAGCACAATGACACGGTCGGCCATACTGATCGCCTCAGAAAGATCATGGGTAACGAGGAGAGCTGTTTTTTTCTTTTCTTTTATGATGGTGCCTATATCATCGGATACCTGGAGTCTTGTCTGGTAGTCCAATGCAGAAAATGGTTCATCCAGGAGAAGTATATCCGGGGACAGGGCGAGAGTACGGATCAGAGCAGCCCTCTGGCGCATACCTCCGGAAAGCTGGCTGGGATAAGAATTCTTAAAGTCTTTGAGTCCGTAAAGTTCCAACAGCCGGTCAACTTTATCAAATGCCTCCGGATCTTTGATATTTTGTATCTTGAGTCCCAGAGTAACATTTTCATAAATAGTGCGCCAGGGGAGAAGCTGATCCTTCTGGAGCATATATCCGATATGGTCGGTGGACTCCTCGATCAGCGTGCCATTGATCTTGATGGTGCCGCCGGACAGGGGAAGAAGCTTTGCAATTAAATGCAGCATAGTAGATTTTCCGCATCCGCTCGGGCCTACTACCGCAACGAATTCACCGCTTAATACATCAAAAGTGACTGAGGAAAGAGCTGTAGTTTCTTGCTTCAGAGTATGGTAAGAGTAGGAAACCTGCTCTAAGGAAAGGGCAGTGGTCATTCTTATATCTCCTTTCTTGGGGGATTATAGTATAGATTATGCTGGAAAGAAAAAAGGTGATATTAATCCTTGATATAAGAGAGAACAGCAGACAATAATTAAAGTGTAGACGAAAGTGGTTTGTCTCGGACAATTTCATATTCATCGGTAAAACTGTCGAAAGGCAGTGACACAAAGCCAAGGCTCTCAAAGATTGAGGGTTTGGGGAGTTGAAGTGGGCTTGTCCACTGTGTCCTTGACATCAAATCTTCCAAAAGTTATCATTATGGGCGGATAAGGAGATAACAACATGCATTATGATCATATCATTTCAGGTACATTCTTAAAACGCCCCAACCGGTTTATAGCCATTGTCCTCATCGGAGGACAGGAGGAAGAGGCACACGTAAAGAATACGGGAAGATGCAGGGAACTGCTGATACCAGGAGCCAGGGTTTATCTTCAGCGGCATAACGACCCGAAGCGGAAAACAAAATATTCACTGATCGGTGTGAACAAAGGAAGTCTGATGATCAATATGGATTCACAGGCTCCTAATAAAGCTGTGGAAGAATGGCTGAGAAAGGGAGGAATCTTTCCTTATATAAAAGAGATCAAGGCGGAAAGGAAGTATGGAAATTCCAGATTTGATTTCTTTATCAGAGGAGGAGAACTCATGACGGAAACCAGAGAGGTCTTTGCCGAAGTAAAAGGAGTGACCCTGGAAGAGGATGGAACAGCATGGTTTCCGGATGCCCCTACGGAACGGGGAGTCAAGCATATAGAGGAGCTCATACACTGTGCAAAGGAGGGGTATGAGGCATATATCATCTTTGTCATTCAGATGAAAGGAGTGCATTGTTTCAGGCCCAACGATCGCACCCACAGGGCATTTGGGGATACTCTGAGGAGAGCAGCGGATTCTGGAGTACAGGTACTTGCATTGGACTGCCTTGTAACAAAAGACACAATGGAAATCGATAAAAAAATCCCGGTGATTCTGTAAACAGACCACCGGATCAGGAAGAGGAAGCAGACAATTTTGTTGCTGCCTCCTCTTATTATATCAAGTTTTTTATTCAGCAGCTGGTTCTGCCAGGGAAATTGTCCGGAATATTTTTCTGGATTTCCAGGAGATCAGACAGCAGATCAGACAAGCGCCGTAGACCGCAAAATAAGACTGGCCCTTTAAAACGTCAAACAGGACTCCATATACGGCCTGCCCCAGAGGCTGGGAACACATGGACAGTGCCATAATACAGGAGATGACTTTGCCGATCAGATGGTGCGGTGTCAGAATCTGTACAAATGAGAGCATCTGTACGGTAAACATTGTGGAGCAGACCATCATAAAGAAACTGCACAGGGTGATCACAATGTAGGCTGCCATTGGAAGAATATCCAGATTCAGCACGAGTCCGATCGGGAGGAGGGCTGCTCCGCTGAGCAAAAGCAGAACATGGACACCCTGGATATTCAGCCGTTTTGCAAAGACTCCGGTGAGAATGCCGCCCAAAAGGCCTCCGAGGGCTAAGGCTCCCTGAGCATATCCATAAAGTTGGCTGGACATATGGAGAAACTGCGTGATGATCACAGGCAGGCCTACGATGATCAGGGCACTTAAAAATAAGTTAAATGCGCAGACAATCAGGATTCCTTTCCCTATGACAGGCTGTTCTGTACGGATGAAGCGGAAACTATCTGAAAGATCCTGTTTTACTACCGCAAACACACTGGTTCCCTTTTTCGGCTTTTTAAACGGGATATGGATAAACAGTTCCATTGTGGCAGAAAATAAAAAGCAGACGATGCTCACATATAATATCGGGCAGATTCCGTAAAATCCGTATAAGGCTCCGCCTGCCACCGGACCGATCAGATTGGCCAGAGCATTGACCTGATTGATGACTGCATTTCCGGAAAGCAGACGGTCCGGGCTTATAAGAACAGGAAGGCTTGCCTGGACTGCCGGCTGGTATGCTCCCTGAATGCCGTAGAGGAGCATCAGGGTGATGATCAGAAGCAGTACCAGGGAAACATGACCCAGAG
>OBZD01000870.1_pt1 | contig 12171 bp, 9 predicted proteins | sample 1501551 | NCBI WGS metagenome assembly OBZD01 (sample SAMEA2580221, study PRJEB22360) | human gut metagenome | biome: human gut; feature: human-associated habitat; material: faeces | place: Denmark | collected 2008/2010 | reverse complement strand
CCTTCCACTACGGCAGCAGCCCCGGAATTTCTGACACAGAACCGCTCTCCCGCGACTCCATTGATAAATGCTTTGCCGCTGGTAGCCCCGTAGAGGGCCACATTTCCGACAATGATGTTTTCTTCCGGTTTAAACTTGACGCCGGCCGGCGGATATACCACCAGCTTTCCTCCGGACAGCCCTTTTCCAAAGTAGTCGTTGCTGTCCCCGACAAGTTCCAGTGTGAGGCCTTTCGGGATAAATGCCCCGAAGCTCTGTCCGCCCGCACCACTGCATTTTACCGTGTACATGTCGTCAGGCAGCGTGTTTTCTCCCCATCGCCTGGTGATCTCGGACCCGAAGATCGTACCAAACGTACGGTCGATGTTTGTGACATCCAGTTCGATGCTCTTTCTCTGTTTTTTCTCAAGTGCGGGTTTCAGTTTTTTCAGAAGAACCGTCTCGTCCGCCACTTTATCCAGCTTAAAATCATAGACTTTCTTATGGGTGTAATCAATCTTTTCTGCCTTGGCATAGGAAGTATCCAGGATTCTTGACAGATCAATGTGTCTGTCTTGTGTCTCTTTTGTCGGCTTTAACAAATCTGTGCGTCCAACCAGCTCATCGATGGTGGCCACGCCCAGTTTCGCCATATATTCTCTCAGCTCCTGTGCTATAAACCGCATGAAATTGACCACATATTCCGGTTTACCGGCAAAACGCTTACGGAGCTCCGGATTCTGTGTCGCAACACCCACAGGGCAGGTATCCAGATTGCAGACACGCATCATTACGCATCCCAGCGTCACAAGCGGCGCCGTTGCGAACCCAAACTCTTCTGCACCAAGCATGGCGGCGATGGCCACATCCCTTCCGCTCATAAGCTTTCCATCTGTTTCCAGTACAACCTTGTTCCTTAAATTGTTCATGATCAGGTTCTGGTGCGCCTCAGCAAGCCCCAGCTCCCACGGAAGCCCGGCGTTGTAAATAGAGTTTCTCGGTGCGGCTCCCGTACCTCCGTCATAACCGGAGATCAGAATAACCTGGGCCCCGGCCTTTGCGACACCAGATGCGACCGTACCGACTCCCGCTTCGGAAACAAGCTTCACGGAAATCCTTGCATCTCTGTTGGCATTTTTGCAGTCATAGATCAGCTGTGCCAAGTCCTCGATAGAATAAATATCGTGATGCGGCGGAGGTGAAATCAGCCCCACTCCCGCCGTTGAATGACGGGTCTTTGCAATCCACGGGTAAACCTTCTTTCCGGGGAGGTGCCCCCCTTCTCCCGGTTTTGCTCCCTGGGCCATCTTGATCTGGATTTCCTTCGCACTTACAAGGTACTCGCTGGTCACTCCGAACCTTCCGGATGCCACCTGTTTGATGGCAGAACAGCGGTTCTTTCCGTCTCTTCCCACAGCCAGCCGTTCCGGGCGTTCACCACCCTCTCCGCTGTTGGACTTGCCGCCCAGCATATTCATGGCGATAGCCAGTGTCTCATGGGCCTCTCCTGAGATAGAACCGTAAGACATGGCTCCTGTCTTAAATCTCTTTACAATGGAATCCACACTCTCAACCTTATCCATAGGTATTCCCTTTGAGGGATAGTTAAACTCCATCAGGCCTCTTAAATTTCCGGGCTCTAATTCCTCATCGATCATGTGGGTATACTTTTTAAAGGTCTCGTAATTTCCTGTTCTCGCCGCCATCTGGAGCGTGTGGATCGTCTGCGGATTATAAAGATGCTGTTCCTTTCCGCTTCTGAATTTATGGCTGCCTGTGCTCTCCAGCATCAGGTCATTTTCCAGTCCCAGCGGGTCAAATGCAGATGAATGCCTGATGTCTACATCTTCTTCGATATCCTTTAGGGTGATTCCTTCCACGCGGCTGACTGTATTGGTAAAATACTTATCAATCACTTTAGAGTCAATGCCGATGGCCTCAAAAATCTGAGATCCCTGATAAGACTGGATCGTGGAGATCCCCATCTTGGATGCAATCTTTACGATTCCGTGAAGGACTGCGTTTGTATAGTCTTCCACAGCCGCATAATAATCCTTATGAAGCAGGTTATCGTCGATCAGCTTCCGGATGGCCTGCAGTGCCAGATATGGATTCACCGCACAAGCTCCATATCCGAGCAGCGTGGCAAAATGATGAACCTCTCTCGGCTCTCCGCTCTCAAGGATCAGAGCCACGGAAGTCCGTTTTTTTGTCTTGATCAGATGCTGGTGCATGGCAGATACAGCAAGCAGGGATGGGATCGCCACATGGTTTTCATCCACTCCCCTGTCAGACAGGATAATGATATTTGCTCCGTCCCTGTAAGCACGGTCTGCCTCAACAAACAAGCGGTCCAGCGCCTTCTCCAGGGATGTATTTTTATAATAAATGATCGGAAGCTCCGCTACCTGAAAGCCTTCTCTCTTCATATATTTGATCTTCAGCAGATCTGTGTCCGTAAGAATTGGATTGTGGACTTTCAGCACCTGGCAGTTATCCGGTTTCTCTTCCAGGATATTTCCGTCTTTTCCGACATAAATAGTGGTGGAAGTCACAAGTTCTTCTCTGATCGCGTCGATCGGCGGATTGGTTACCTGTGCAAACAGCTGTTTAAAATAGTTAAACAGAGGCTGATGCTTCTTTGAGAGAACCGCCAGCGGAGAATCCGTACCCATGGCCGCGATAGCCTCTGAGCCGCTTAACGCCATAGGCTGAATGGCAGTTTTTACTTCCTCATAAGAATATCCGAATGCCTTTAAAAGTTTTTCTCTCTGCTCTGTCTCATAAGACGGCACCGGAAGATTTGGGATCTTTAAATCCTTGAGTTCTGTGAGGTTACTGTCAAGCCATTCTCCGTACGGCTCTTTTCCCGCATAAGATTCCTTAACCACATCATCATCGATGACTTCGCCCCTGACCGTATCCACCAGGAGCATCTTTCCGGGACGAAGCCGTTCTTTCACGAGGATCTTGGTAGGGTCGATATCCAGGACTCCGATCTCAGAAGATAAGATCAGCTGATCATCATCTGTGATGTAGTATCTGGAAGGGCGCAGGCCGTTTCGGTCGAGCACGGCTCCTACCTGGTCACCGTCGGTGAACAGAATGGAGGCCGGTCCGTCCCACGGCTCCATCATCGTCGCATAATACTGGTAAAAATCCCTTTTCTTCTGGCTGATGACTTTATTGTTTTCCCAAGGTTCCGGTATCGTGATCATGATCGCGTGCGGCAGGGCCATTCCGCTCATCACAAGGAATTCCAGGGTATTATCAAGCCGTGCGGAGTCGGACCCGTTTGGATTGACCACCGGGATTACCTTATGCATCTGGCCCTTCAGGAACTTAGACTCCATATTTTCCTCTCTGGCCAGCATCTTATCTGCATTTCCGCGGATCGTATTGATCTCACCGTTATGTACGATGAACCGGTACGGATGCGCTTTCTCCCAGCTCGGAGTCGTGTTCGTACTGAAACGTGAATGAACGAGGGCGATTGCAGATTCATAGCCCGGGTCCTGAAGGTCTTTAAAAAATGTTCTGAGCTGTCCCACAAGGAACATTCCCTTATATACGATAGTCCTGCTGGACAGGGAAATCACAAAGGTCTCTTCATTGCTCTGTTCAAATACTTTCCGGACAATGTACAGCCTGCGGTCAAACTCTAATCCTTTCTCCACATCCTCCGGCTTTTCGATAAATGCCTGGAGAATCTTCGGCATACATTCAATGGCTTTTTTGCCCAAAACCGTGCTGTCGGTCGGCACTTCTCTCCATCCGAGGAACTTCATGCCTTCCTTTTCCACGATGATCTCAAACATCTTTTTGGCCTGCTGTACTTTCAGTTCATCATTGGGAAAAAAGAACATTCCAACTCCATATTCCCTCTCTCCTCCGATTCCGATGCCGGACTCTTTACATGCCTTTTCAAAAAACTTATGGGAAATCTGGAGCATAATGCCGACACCATCTCCGGTCTCCCCTGCCGCATCTTTTCCGGCCCGGTGTTCCAGTGTCTCAACAATCTTTAATGCATTGTCGACTGTAGTATGACTTTTGATTCCCTTGATATTGACACAGGCACCGATCCCGCAGTTGTCATGCTCAAAGCTGGAATCGTATAACCCGGGTGTGTTGTCTCTTTTGATCGTCATAAATCTCTTCCTTTCATTCAGCAGTTTCGAAATGTTATTTTTTGTAGAATTTCTTTGTTGGAATCTATCATACAAAAATATATCTAACTTGTAAAGCATTTTTTTCTTAAGTTTTCTGATTATTTGAAAATTTAAATTATAATCTATAATTATCAGATTATTCTACAAAATAAAATCTCCAGTTCAAGACTGAAAAGAAGGTCTGTTCAGTAAACAATCGCAGCACAGCGCCGTTTTGCTGCAATAAGAATCACTAACATCTATTCAATAAATTTTTGGCAAATGCTCTTGCTCTATCAGTTTTATTATCACTGATAAATCCACTATTGTATCCCAAATCACGTTCTGACAGCATACCTTCGTATACAAGCCGATCAAGCAAGGCTTTCACAGGTGCTGGACACGACCAACTGTAAATGGGCGCAGCCAATATTATTTTATCAGATGCAAGAATAGAATTGACTGATTCTCCATCACAAATTATGTTTGCTGCCCAGCTTCTTCTTACAAGGAAAGGAACAGCCGGGACATAAACTGTCCCGGCCTCGATTAAAATGTTACATCTTTTCCGTAGTAGATGCATTCCAAAACTTTTTCCATGTCATCTGTGGAAGTCTCTCTCGGATTAGATCCCGTACATGCGTCTGCCACGGCGCGCTCTGCGATCATCCTCTTCTTCTGATTAAATTCTTCTTCATTAATTCCAAAATCTTTCAGATTGGAAACAATGTTTAATTTCTTATTCATCTCGCGGATGGCCTCGATCAGTGAAAGAGTCAATGCCTTATCGGAATTTCCAGGAAGGCCGATCCTTCTTGCGATAGCTGCATAGCGTTCCTCACAAACCTTCGCGTTAAACTGGATCACATACGGCAGGTAGATGGCATTTGCACATCCATGTGTGATATGTCCGGTGTCAAAGACGGCTCCTGTCTTATGAGCCAAAGAGTGTACGATTCCCAAAAGTGCATTGGAGAATGCCATTCCTGCGAGGCACTGTGCATAGTGCATATTCTCACGGGCTGTCATATCCCCTTCGTAGGAAGCTTTTAAGTTGTCAAACACCATCTCAATAGCTTCTAATGCCAGCGGATCTGAGAACGGAGAATGAAGTCCTGCCACATATGCTTCAATGGCATGAGTCAGTGCATCCATTCCTGTATAGGAAGTCAGTTTCGGAGGCATCGTCTCCGCCAATGCAGGATCTACGATTGCAATATCCGGTGTGATCTCAAAGTCTGCCAGCGGATATTTGATTCCTGAACTGTAATCTGTGATAACAGAAAATGCCGTCACTTCGGTAGCTGTTCCTGATGTTGACGGGATCGCAAGGAATTTGGCTTTATTCCTGAGCGGAGGAACTGTAAACGGATCTTTTACATCGTCAAATGTAGTTTCCGGATGCTCATAGAAGATCCACATTGCCTTCGCAGCATCGATCGGAGATCCTCCTCCCATCGCAATAATCCAGTCCGGCTCAAAGTCTCTCATGACCTCTGCGCCTTTAAACACAGTCTCTACAGAAGGGTCCGGTTCTACACCTTCAATTAATTTTGTCTCAACTCCTGCTTCTTTTAAATAATCGACAACCTGGTCTACAAATCCAAAACGTTTCATAGAACCGCCGCCGAGTACCAAAACAGCTTTTTTTCCATCCAATGTCTTCAGTGACTCAAGTGATCCTTTTCCAAAGTATAAATCTCTAGGTAGTGTAAATCTTCCCATACGTTATCTCCTTTGCTGCAGAGGATTGAAATGTTGACAACCCTGACCAATGGTTACATTCTTATTGTACTGCTTTGTTAATGTTTTATCAATAAAAATCTGCAACAAAAACACACTCACACAAATGTTCTAATATTGACTATATGACATTGACATTTGTTCTTTATTTCTTTCGCTCCGAAAGATAGGCTTCCATCCCCCGCCTTCTGAGTCTGCACGCAGGACATTCTCCGCATCCGTCCCCCCTGACTCCATTATAGCAGGTCAGTGTTTCATGTCTTATCACATCAAATACTCCCAGATCATCGGCCATTTTCCATGTTTCTTTTTTGTCGATCCACATGAGAGGCGTAATCACTTCAAACTCGTAATCCATCGCCAGAGTCAGCGTCGTTTCCAGAGACGTAATAAATACATGTCTGCAGTCCGGATATCCGCTGAAATCGCTCTGGGACACGCCGGTCACCAGTACATGGATATCTCTCTGCTTTGCAAATACTGCCGCAAAGGTAAGAAACAGCATATTCCTTCCGTCTACAAAGGAATTCGGCGTACCCGTTTCAGGCGCCTCTTTGTCCACCTCAATATCTGCCCTCGTCAATGAGTTGGGCGCCAGCTGGTTTAAGAGGGCCATATCCAGAATATGATGTTCTACGCCATATTTTTTGCAGATTTCTTTGGCACAAATCAATTCATCCGAATGCTTCTGTCCGTAATTAAAAGAAAGCGCGATAACTTCTTCATATTTTTTCTTTGCCCAGAACAGACAGGTGGTACTGTCCTGTCCCCCACTGAATACTACAACTGCTTTTGTCGGTTTTGACATAGTTTTCTTTCCTCCTCTTATCTTTCTGCGAGCATATAAAAGCGGTTCTCCATGGCAGAGTCATTTTCAAACTTCCCTCTCAACGTAGATGTAATGGTCTTTGCCTGATTTTTCTTAATGCCCCTGGCGCTCATACAGCTGTGATTTCCTTCGATGAGCACAGCTACATCCTCTGTCCCTGCCACTTTGGAGATGATCTCTGCGATATCTGACCCGATCCGTTCCTGGAGCTGAAGCCTTTTGCCGACCATGTCACAGATCCTTGCGATCTTGCTCAGTCCCAGAATCTTTTCTTTCGGCTGATATGCCACAGTGACTTTCATATTGTACATAAGGGCCAGATGGTGTTCACAGTAGCTGAATATATCGATGTCTTTTACAACGACCATATCCTTATGATTTTTTACAGACAGATCGTCCTCAAAGGTTTTAGAGTACATTTCTGCAATCTGGTCATTGCTGTAATTCATCCCCTCAAACACTTCTTCATACATCCTGGCTACACGGTCCGGCGTCTCCTTAAGACCCTCCCGGTCCGGATTATCCCCCAGCGCTTCCAGGATACCTCTGATATGTTTTTTGACTGCTTCTTTATCGATTGCCATAGCTTCTTAGACTCCCTTCCGCTCCGGATTCCAGACAACTTTATGGATCTGGATCTGAAACCTGACTTTATTCATCCTGTGTTCTTTCATAAACTCCACGATCTCATCCGGAGGTATGGCACCGAAAACCGGACTGAAATACACGATCGCCTTTTCACAGAGAGAAAACCGTTCGATAACTTCTTTTGCCTTCTCCAGATCTTCTCTTGTCCCTATCACAAACTTTACGACATCCCACGGCTTTAATTCTTCCATATTTTCAAGGTACATGGACTCCTCCATGCCGCTGGAGGGCAGTTTATAGTCCATCGTCATCGAAAATCTCGCATCCCGCTCTCTCCATGGGCGGATGGGAATACTTCCGTTCGTTTCAATTTCCAGTTCTGTCTTTGGAAGTGACAAAATACTTCCAATCAATTCGCTGATATTTTCATCCAGCAGAGGTTCTCCCCCGGTCAATGTTACCAGATCTGCTTCTGACTCCTTTACCATCTGCGCCACTTCCGCAGCCGTCATGAGATCCGCCTCACCTTTTTTGCTGATGGCCCATTTGGTATCGCAGTAGGAACAGTTTAAATTACATCCCCGAAGGCGAATAAACATAGAAAGCCGGCCCGCCTTCTTCCCCTCGCCGTTGATACTCACAAAGCTTTCTGCTATTTTAAAAACTTCCATCGCTATTCTCCGTAAATGGCACAGTTATTCGGCGTCTCATATACTTCCACATAAGAAACGTCATAGCCGTCCTGTTTGATCCGGTCATAAAAATATCTGGCAAAATTCTCTGCCGTAGGGCGGAATTTAACTTCAATAATCCGGAAATCTTCTTCTCTCAGTGCTTCTATCGTCTTGGTCTTCAGTGTGTCTTTTTCCACGATCAGAGCATGGTCAAACTCGTCTGCGATTTCTTTTACCTTGTCCTTTAATTCGCCGAAGTCTACGACCATCCCCCTGGTCTGGCCCTGTTCTTCTACTTTTTCCTTTTGGATCGTCACCGATAGTTTCCACCGGTGTCCGTGCAGATTTCTGCACTTGCCCTCGTATCCCGCCAGAAAATGTGCGGAGTCAAAAGACGCATGTGTATTTAACTGGTACATGTTTATCCCTTTCTCTCGTTTTCTATTTCCCGCTGTTTCAGGCCTTCTTCCGAAAAGAACCCCATGAAACAGTAAAAGACACGCCACCCGCGGTGTCCGTGTCTCTAAGCATTCATCTAAGACATAAGAAATATGTCTGATCATATCCTCTTATTTTGTCCTAGTTTTGTTTAAAGACAGGATGGTACGAATGAACTGTCTGACATATTTACAATAACTAAATGAGTATAACACACTTTTCATTAATAGGGAATAAAAATTCCAAGTTTTCTTCTCTATCTTCTGTTTCACCTCATGGCTGCTGAAAATAACCGGATCAAGAATTTCCATATACGGGGATATTCCCTCAGGATCGTTTGTCTGATTTCTTCGCAGGCTGCCGTCCCTTTTTCTGTGAAAGTAAATGTTCCGTCAGCAGCTCCTCCGATGACTATGTGCGCATTGACATAACCTCCCACAGCAATGTGGGTGGCTAAAGCACATTCTCCTATGGAAATCAGCCCCGCAGAGAGCAGACCCACGGAGAAAAGACCAGCAGCAAAGTTTCCAATGGCTATGATTCCTTTTGCTTTATTATTCATAGTGGAGATTCACAGTCACATAGACTGCTTCCTTTTCTCCCGATGCACCAGAATTTCCAACCAACTCATCCATGCTGATATGAAAAATTCTGCTCAATTCCATCAGTTTCTTCATCTCCGGTGTTGTAGTCCCCAGTTCCCACTTGGATACGGTCTGCCTGGATACATTCAGCTGGTTTCTCAATTCTTCCTGTGACCAGTCTTTCTCTTTTCTTAAACGATTTAAATTTTTATAGAATTTTCATAGGCTATCTCCTCTGTCTGTTTATATATATCATAAGAACTGCGGCTCTTTTTTTCCACCAAATGCCGTTGGAAATATGTCAACTAAAGTTAACATCCACGGTTTTTGGCCATTTTATGTGGATATCTCGAACCACTGTCGGCACTCATATTCTCAGCATTCTTTCTCAGAGAGCGCCTGTCGGCTGTACAGCTTCTGGGTGCTGTTCTTATTTTGGGAGGTGCTGTTGCAAGTGAATTATTACAAAAGAAAAATCGGCATAGCCGATAATCACGACTATGCCAATTTTTTTTGGGTTATATATCCCTGTTAAACATCACCAAACACCTGTATATATTCACTCAATTCCCGGTCTCTATGCTGATCTCATTAAACTGATCCAGCAAATCTTCTATAGCTAAAGTTTCTTTTTCTTTTCCTGCCTTGTCTAAAATTGCCTGTCCCTGGTGCATCATGATCAGACGGTTTCCATATTCCACGGCAAACCTGAGATTGTGCGTGACCATAACAGTCGTTAAGTTTTTCTCCCTGACGATCTTATCCGTCAGTTGCATGATCAGTTCCGCCGTCTTTGGGTCCAGCGCCGCCGTGTGTTCATCCAGGATCAAAAACTCAATCGGCGTCATTGTGGTCATCAGAAGTGCCATTGCCTGCCGCTGTCCCCCTGACAGGGCGCCGACCTTTGTTCCCATCATATCTTCGAGCCCTAACCCCAGCTGGGAAAGCATTTCACGGTAATGGCTGATCCTTCTCTTATTTGTGCCCAGTCCGAGTCCATACGCCCTGCCTTTATTGTCTGCCAGAGACATATTTTCAAGAATTGTCATGGAAGGACATGTTCCCATGGCCGGGTCCTGATATACCCTTCCGATCTTTCTCTGACGGACAAACTCCTTCTGCTTTGTGATATCCTCACCGCCAAGGCTGATTGATCCGTTCTCGGGCTGGAGACTTCCGCAGATCAGGTTCAACATTGATGTCTTCCCTGATCCGTTGCTGCCGATCACAGAAACGAAATCACCGTTCTGAATCTTTAAATTAAAATCTTTAAACAGACAGATTTCATTCACCGTTCCGATGTTATAATATTTGTCAATATTTTTAAGTTCAATCATGCTTTCACCTTCTTTTTCCGGTCCATACTGATGATCAGGATCACAAGAAACAGGATCGCAGTGATCAGTTTAAGGTCCTGGGAATCCAGTCCGATCTCGATGGCTGCTGCCACGCATGCCTTATAAATGACAGATCCGATGATAACAGCCGTTGTAGCCTTCAGAATATTTCCTTTAAAAATGTTCGTCCCGATGATAACGCTGGCAAGGCCAATGACGATAGTCCCGGTACCCATCGAGATTTCAAAAAATCTCTGCTGCTGGCACATGACACTGCCTGCCAAAGCTACCAGCCCGTTAGCGATGGAAAGTCCGACTATTTTTACAGACCCGCTGTCCTTAGCCAGTGACGTAACAATTTTTTCATTGTCCCCCACGGCTCTGAGCAGAAATCCGGATTTTGTCTTTAAGTACAAGTCCAGGAGGAGTTTTGCGATCAGCATGATCAGTGTAATGATGATCAGTGTCTTATACGGCTCAAGCGCCTCCGGAAATAATTTGTTGATAAAATCATTGTTAAAAATCGTATTGTAATTGAACAGAGGCACATTGGCACTTCCCCCGGTAATCCGCAGATTGATCGTATAAAGTCCCGTCATCATAATGATACCTGAAAGCAGATCCCTGACTCTGAACTTCACGTGGATGATCCCGGTCAAAGCCCCTGCTGCCGCTCCCGCCGCTGTTGAAAGGATCAGCGAAAGTATCGGATTGAACCCATTCATCAACAGTACCGTGGTGATGGCAGCACCTAACGGAAAGGTACTGTCCACAGACAAATCCGGAAAGTCCAGTATTTTATAAGTAATGTATACGCTCAGAGCCATCACCGCATAGATGAATCCCTGCTCGAAGACGCCAATGATTAGTTGTTCCATTTTTTGCTCCTATTTATTTGCTTGCTTTAATTTCTGTGAATGTCTCTACTGCCTCTTTCTTAACATCTGAAGGCAGTTTAATTCCAAGATCTTTTGCCACCTTTTCGTTAAGATAGATGTCTCCCTGATTAAACGTTTCAAACGGAATTTCGGATGCTTTCTTCTCTCCCTTTAACACTTTGGCAGCCATTTTTCCTGTCTGTTCTCCAAGTTTTATGAAGTCAATCCCCACACATCCGATGCATCCTAATTTCACCTGTTCGATCTCTGAACCGAATACCGGGATCTTTGCCTTGTTTGCTTTTTCCAGATAAGTCGGCATTGAGCTTACGACCAGATTATCTGTAAGGTTTGTGATACAGTCTACTTTCTTGATCAGGCTGTCGGCTGCCATCGGCATATCTGCCGCCGCGCTGATTCCCTGAGTAATGATCTTAAAACCGTTCTTTTTAGCCACTTTCTCATAGGCTTCAATTCCCGCTTTAGAGTTAACCTCGTTAGTGCTGTACAGAATTCCTACATTTTTTGCCTTTGGAAGCACTTTACGGATCAGCTTCAGCTGTTTATCTGCAAGGATCAGATCAGAAGTTCCTGTAACTTCCCCTACATTTTTTCCGTCCTTGTCTACGAATCCTGCCAGTTCCGGTGATGTAACCGCAGTGTAGATAACCGGTGTCTTAGAATCAGAAGCTGCATTGTATGCGCTCTGGGCACTTGGTGTCGCAATGGCACAGATCAGGTCCATCTTCTTGGAAGCAAAGTTTGAAGCGATCTGGTTATCTGCAGCGGTATCAGCCTGAGCATTTTTATAAGTGATCTTTAAATTTTTTCCTTCCTTGATTCCTTCTTTTTCTAACCCCTGGATAAAACCTTTGCGGCAGTTATTTAAAGATTCATGCTCTGCAAACTGCTGAATTCCGATTTGATAGCTTTTGTCCTCACTTTTTTTTGAACATCCTGCAAATAATAA
>OBZD01000869.1_pt1 | contig 12197 bp, 10 predicted proteins | sample 1501551 | NCBI WGS metagenome assembly OBZD01 (sample SAMEA2580221, study PRJEB22360) | human gut metagenome | biome: human gut; feature: human-associated habitat; material: faeces | place: Denmark | collected 2008/2010 | reverse complement strand
CCCATGAATAGTCATTATTATCGGCGGGAGCGGAAGGGGCAAGACACGGTTCTATGTCAAGCCGCAGCTTATGCAGATGACGCCCAATGTCAGCTACTGTGTCACTGATCCGAAAGGCACAATCTTAGTGGAATGCGGGGAGATGTTAAAGCGCGGCACGCCGAAAATGAAAGACGGGAAAGTGGTACGGGATAAAAATGGGAAGGTGGTTTATGAACCGTATAAGATTAAGGTTTTGAATACTATCAATTTCAAAAAAAGTATGCACTACAATCCATTCTGGTATATCCGTTCAGAAAAAGATATCTTAAAGCTGGTGAATACCATCATCGCAAACACGAAAGGGGAAGGAGAAAAATCTTCCGAGGATTTCTGGACGAAAGCGGAGCGGCTTTTGTACTGTGCATTGATTGGATACATCTATTATGAAGCGCCGGAGGAAGAACAGAATTTCTCTACGCTGCTGGAGTTTATCAACGCTTCGGAGACACGGGAGGACGACGAAGAATTTAAAAATGCCGTTGATGAGTTATTTGAGGAACTGGAAAAAGAGAAGCCGGAACACTTTGCGGTGCGGCAGTATAAGAAATTCAAACTTGCGGCGGGCAAAACTTCAAAGTCGATTTTAATTAGCTGTGGAGCCAGGTTAGCGCCATTTGACATCGCAGAATTGCGGGAACTGACTTCATACGATGAAATGGAGCTGGATATGATCGGGGATCAGCGTACGGCAATGTTTATCATTATCTCCGATACGGATGATACTTTTAATTTCCTTGTGGCGATCATGTACACCCAGCTATTTAATTTATTGTGTGACCGGGCGGATGATGTGCATGGGGGCAGACTTCCTTATCATGTAAGGCTTTTATTGGACGAGTTCAGCAATATCGGTCAGATCCCGAAGTTTGACAAGCTGATCGCAACGATACGAAGCAGGGAAATATCAGCGTCCATTATCTTACAGTCGCAGAGCCAGTTGAAAACCATCTACAAAGATGCAGCCGAGACGATTCTGGGCAACTGCGATACTATGCTGTTCCTTGGCGGCAAGGAAGGCTCTACCTTAAAGGAGATTTCCGAAACTTTAGGGAAAGAGACCATAGATCTTTACAACACGTCAGATACCCGCGGGCAGAGCCGTTCTTACGGATTGAATTACCAGAAAACAGGGAAGGAGTTAATGAGCCGGGATGAACTGGCGGTCATGGATGGGAATAAGTGTATCCTGCAGCTTCGCGGGGTGCGTCCATTTCTTAGTGACAAATTTGATATTACCAGGCATAAACGGTACAAACAGTTATCGGATTATGACAAGAAGAACGCCTTTGATGTGGAGGCGTATATGAAACATCAGCTAAAAATCAGGATGAAGGAGGAATTTGATTTATATGAAGTAGACGGAAGTGAGGAAACTGCGGATGGAACGCCAGAGCCAGTGGGCGGGGAGCAGTAAGAGGCACAAATTAGAGAAGATATTCTTTTTTCTGTATGTCAGGCAGGAACTTTGCGACACGATGTCGCAAAGTAGATTTTATAAAACATAACAGATAGAAAAAGTTTGCGACATCGTGTCGCAAAGTCAGAAAGAGGCGAAAATGATTTTTACTATTAAGGCAGTACGGTGGGAACATATCCTGCCGCCTGTCCGGGCAGAGCCTGTGTTGGGCAGGAAACAGCCCATTGCACAATAAAAATAATACAAAATAAAAAGAAAGGATAAACCTAATTGGAAAGGGCGGGCCGTCAGTATCTACTGGCGGTTTTTTGTTTGTGCAAAACGGGTTATCCCGTTTATTTCCGGTTTGGGTTTCAGGACAATTTATGGCATTTTTTACATCGGCAATCAACATTTTAAAGACATTGGTCGTAGCGATCGGAGCGGGCCTTGCAGTATGGGGCGTGATTAACCTTCTGGAAGGTTACGGGAATGATAACCCAGGAGCCAAATCGCAGGGAATTAAGCAACTTATGGCCGGAGGTGGGGTTGTCCTCATCGGCACACAGCTTGTCCCTTTGCTTGCAGGATTATTCTAATTAAGAGAAAGGGGATTCACTCATGTTCGATGGCATTTTTGAGGCAATCGAGGAGTGGATGAGGGAGCTTTTGACCGGGATGGTAACGTCCAACCTGACGGAAATGTTCACGGATGTCAATGAGAAAACCGGGGAGATTGCCGCACAGGTTGGACAGACGCCGCAGGGATGGAACGGGAGCATTTTCAGCCTGATACAGAATCTTTCAAATTCGGTGATCGTGCCGATCGCAGGCATGATCATTACGTTTGTCCTCTGCTATGAGCTGATCTCCATGCTGACAGAGAAAAACAGTATGCATGAGATAGATACCTGGATGTTTTTCAAGTATTTTTTCAAGATGTGGGTGGCTGTGTATCTGGTCAGCAATACCTTTACCATAGCGATGGCGGTCTTTGACGTGGGGCAGCATGTGGTGAGCGCTGCAGGCGGCGTCATTAACTCACAGACTGCCATCAACATAGATACCATGATAGAAGAAATGGAAACGGCGATGGAATCTATGGAGATTGGGGAGCTTGTGGTATTGGCTCTGGAAACCATGCTGGTCAGCCTGTGCATGAAGATCATGTCCGTGCTTATCACGGTGCTTCTGTATGGGCGTATGATAGAGATCTACCTTTACACTTCGGTTGCGCCAATCCCCTTTGCAACCTTCTCCAACCGGGAATGGGGGCAGGTGGGGAACAACTATTTCCGTGGGCTTCTGGCGCTTGGGTTCCAGGGGTTCTTTATGATGGTGTGTGTCGGCATTTATGCAGTGCTGGTGTCTACCATACAGATTTCAAATAACATGCATTCGGCGCTGTTCGGGGTAGCGGCATATACCGTGATCCTATGCTTCAGCCTGATGAAAACAAGCGGGTTAAGCAAGGCAGTGTTCAATGCACATTAGACAGCAGGAAGGAGGATTTTTTGAAGATTGGACTGATAGACGTGGATTCCCATAACTGGCCGAATCTATGTCTGATGAAGTTATCGGCGTACCATAAGGCACAGGGACATTCCGTGGAATGGTGGGAGCCGGAAGGCCGGTATGACGTAGTTTATAAAAGCAGGGTATTTACAGACACTTATTCCAAAGATATGGTTGCGGTCAGGAATGCCGGAAAGGTAATCAAGGGCGGCACAGGCTATGGCTTAAAAGAAAACCTGCCGGATGCCGTCGAGCATAGTTATCCGGATTACAGTTTATATCCGCAGTTTCCCGACACAGCGTATGGTTTTTTAAGCCGTGGATGCCCCCGGAACTGCGGATTTTGCATTGTCAGTGGCAAGGAAGGGAGAAAGAGCGTACAGGTTGCCGGTCTGTCTGAGTTTTGGGACGGGCAGAAAGAGATAAAATTGATGGATGCAAACCTTCTGGCCTGCCCGGAACATGAAAAGCTGATACAGCAGCTTGCAGACAGCCGTGCATGGGTGGATTTTTCCCAGGGGCTGGATATCCGGCTGATCAATCCTGACAATGTTTCCCTGTTGAATAAAGTCCGTACAAAGATGGTACATTTTGCATGGGATAACCCGGACGAAGATTTAACAGGGCAATTCCAAAGATTTCTGGAATTGACGGCAGTGAAAGACAAGCGGAAGCGGCAGGTCTATGTGCTTACGAATTACGGGAGCAGCCATGCACAGGATTTATACCGTGTGGAAATCTTGCGTGACATGGGCTTTTCTCCATATGTGATGGTCTATGACCGTCCAAATGCGCCGAAGATTACCCGGCAGCTTCAGCGCTGGGTAAACAATAAGCGGATATTTTATACAGTGAAGGATTTTGCGGATTATGCCGCAGGGAGGAAGGAGGCTGTTTAGATGGCATTTGTTAGTGTGCCAAAGGATTTGACGAAGATTAAGAATAAGGTTGTTTTGAACCTAACAAAAAGGCAGCTTGTCTGCCTTGTGGCTGCGGCGGCTGTGGGGCTGCCTTTTTATTTCCTCACAAAAAAATATATCGGGACGAGCAATGCGGCAACAGGCATGGTGCTTCTAATGCTTCCGGCATTTTTATTCGCCATGTATGAGAAAGACGGGATGCCGCTTGAGAAGGTTCTTTTGAATATGATCAATGTGAAATTTAAAAAGCCGGCAGTACGGCGGTATGAGATAAAAAACATCTATGAGATGGAGGAAAGAAAAATCATGTCAAAGCAGAAGAAAGGGGGAGGAACGTATGGGAAGAAAAAGAAACGCCGGTAGCCAGCGGCATGTAACGGGAAAAGAAGGTGCGGTTTTTTTGGATGACTGGCTGGACGAGCCGGAGGATGATTACATAGATTTTGAAGATAATCCGGCTTATTCCGGGACTGGCGGCAGGAGGGGGATCCACCGGGAACTTACCCGTCGTGAGAAGAAAGCAATGGAGAAAGCTGCAAAAGAGGCAGAAAAATTAAGGAAGATCCAGGAGGAAGCAGACCGGAAAGCGGAATTGAAAGCCGCCCGTGAAGCGGAAAAAGAGGCGAAAAAGGAAGCGGCGAGGCAGAAGGCAGAGAAAAAGAAAGCTGCTTCCAGAAAGAAAATGCATCTGGCATCGACAGTGCAAAAGTCCGGTATAGGAAATGCGTCAATGCATAAAGGAAAGGATGCGGTAAAAGAGAAAAAGGCAAAGGAGAAGCAGATTTCCGCACAGCAGTCCATTCCATACCGGGAGATGGCGAAAGACGGAATCTGCCGGGTGCAGGATAAATATTATTCCAAGACCATACGGTTTTATGACATCAATTACCAGTTGGCGCAGAATGAAGACAAGAACGCCATTTTTGAAAACTGGTGCGATTTCCTTAACTATTTTGACAGCACGATCCATTTTCAACTATCTTTTGTGAACCATCACAGCAATATGAAAGAATTTGAATCCATCATCCAGATCAGGCCGCAGAATGACGATTTTGACGATGTGCGGATGGAGTATGCACAGATGTTGAAAAACCAGCTTGCAAAAGGCAATAACGGACTTGTCCGCACGAAGTATATCACATTTGGGATTGAAGCGGACAACATCCGGGAGGCAAAGCCGAAGCTGGAGCGGATTGAAGCGGATATTTTGAATAACTTTAAGGTGCTTGGCGTATCGGCCTATCCCCTGAATGGGGAGGAACGCCTGCAGGTGCTGTATGAAACCTTCAACCCGGAGGAGAAAACGCCGTTTAAATTTTCTTATGATAACGTGCTGCGTACCGGGATGGGGACGAAAGATTTTATTGCGCCTACCAGTTTTGTATTTAAGAATGGAAAGGATTTTCAGATGGGGGATACGCTTGGTGCGGCATCCTATCTGCAGATACTGGCTCCGGAGCTGACGGACAAGATGCTTGCAGAGTTTCTGGATATGGACAGGAACCTGATCGTAAATCTTCATATCCAGTCTTTAGACCAGATGAAGGCAATCAAGCTGGTGAAAAGCAAGGTGACGGATATTAACCGGATGAAGATTGAAGAACAGAAGAAAGCGGTGCGTTCCGGGTATGATATGGACATTATCCCCTCTGACCTCAATACCTATGGTGGGGAGGCAAAGCGGCTGTTGGAGGATCTGCAGTCCAGGAATGAGCGGATGTTCCTTGTGACTGTACTGTTTTTAAATACAGCAAAAACAAAGCAGGAATTGGACAACGCCGTATTCCAGACGGCGGGCATCGCACAGAAATATAATTGTTCCCTGCGCCGCCTGGATTATATGCAGGAACAGGGACTGATGAGCAGCGTTCCGTTGGGATTGAACCTGATTCCGATTAAACGTGCGCTGACGACCACATCCACGGCGATTTTTGTGCCGTTCACCACGCAGGAATTATTCATGGCTGGGGAATCGTTGTATTACGGCTTAAATGCATTAAGCAATAACATGATTATGGTAGACAGGAAGAAACTGAAAAACCCGAACGGCCTGATACTTGGTACGCCGGGTTCCGGTAAATCCTTTTCTGCGAAACGGGAGATTACCAATGCTTTCTTTGCCACCCAGGACGACATCATTATTGGAGATCCGGAGGGAGAGTATTATCCCCTTGTCCATGCGTTAGGCGGGCAGGTCATCCATATTTCTGCTACGAGCCGGGACTATATTAATCCGATGGACATCAATATGGATTATTCAGACGATGATAACCCGTTAGGCGTAAAAAGTGATTTTATCTTATCCTTGTGCGAGCTGATCATGGGAGCAAGGAACGGCATTGAGGCGGAGGAAAAATCGGTCATTGACCGCTGTCTGCCGCTTGTATATCAGAAATATTTTGAACATCCTGTGCCGGAGAATATGCCGATACTTGGGGATTTATACCAGTGCCTCCGGGAACAGAAAGAAGTGCAGGCACAGCGGATTGCGACGGCATTGGAAATCTATGTGAATGGTTCCCTGAAAGTATTTAATCATCGAACCAACGTGGAACTGGAGAACCGCATTATTTGTTTTGACATCAAGGATTTGGGAAAACAGTTGAAAAAACTGGGGATGCTCATTGTCCAGGATCAGGTTTGGAACCGTGTTACCGTCAACCGGGCTGCACGGAAATCCACCAGATACTATATAGATGAGTTCCATCTCCTTTTAAAAGAAGAACAGACGGCGGCATATTCGGTGGAGATCTGGAAGCGTTTCCGTAAATGGGGCGGCATCCCGACTGGCATTACGCAGAATATCAAAGATTTGCTGTCAAGCCGGGAAATCGAGAATATTTTTGAAAATTCGGATTTTATTTATATGCTGAACCAGGCGGCAGGGGACAGGCAGATCTTGGCGAAGCAGCTCAATATTTCGCCGCACCAGTTATCCTATGTGACGAACAGCGGGGAGGGCGAAGGGTTGATTTTTTATGGAAGCACCATTATCCCTTTTAAAGACAAATTTGACCGTTCATTGCGCCTCTATGCCCTGATGACAACGAAACCTTCAGAAATGGAGAAAAATAGCGAAAGGGGAGATAATTTATAAAACAATTAACACATCTGAGCCTGTTTACAGGCATTGGCGGTATTGACCTTGCCGCAGAAGCCGCAGGTTTTACCACGGTCTGCCAGTGCGAATGGGCAGACTATCCAACGGCAGTATTGGAACGGCACTGGCCGGACGTGCCGCGTTTTAGGGATATACATACATTGACAAAGGAGGCTTTTTATGACCGGACAGGACAAAACGAACTTACACTGCTCTCAGGGGGATTCCCTTGCCAGCCATTCTCATCCATCGGACCCAAAAGGGGATTTGCGGACACCCGTTATCTCTGGCCGGAAATGTGCCGCATCATTGGGGAACTGCGGCCCCATTACGTGCTTGGCGAGAATGTTGCTAACTTCATCAATATGGGGCTCAGCAAGACGCTCTCTGACTTGGCAAAGGCGGGATATGACGTCTGGACATTCGTATTTCCTGCTTGTGCCGTCGGTGCGTGGCATGAGCGGAAAAGAACATTCATCGTTGGGATTGATGTTTCCCACGCCCCTTGCGTCCGATACCGGAACAAAGGGGCGTGTATCAAAAGTAACATTATCTCCGAAAGGGGCATTCCGCCGGCAGAAGGCAAACGGAGAATATTGGTCAGCGAGCCTGTCGGAAGCAGTGTATTTTCTCAATTCGACGGCGGATGCAACTATGCGGATCAACCCGGAATGGGTGGAATGGATGATGGGATTCCCCAAGGGATGGACGGAAAGCGTATCTGGAGCATAGAGCCTCCGTCAATACCACGTTTGTGCTTAGATGTGAAAGATCGGGCGAAGCGTCTTAAAACATTGGGGAATGCAGTTGTTCCTGCACAGGTATATCCGATCTTAAGATATATTGCAGATATAGAAACAGGAAAATGCACCCAGCGGTGTGTTTGGGGAGACAGGATATGAAACGGTGGATTGCAGGGATTGTGCTGCTTTGTTCCATGCTCCTGTTAAGTGCCAGCGGATATTTCCTAGCGGATATGCTTATGCAGGAGCGGAAGGATGATGTACTGCAGGAGCAGTTGAAAGAAATCTATGAGGATTCTGAAAAAGGAGAAGCGGAAAAAATACCGGGGGAAAGAAACGGCGATGGGGATAGCGATGATGTGTCAGCTTCCTCCCTGGTTCATCCGGGTCTGCTTGCACTGCACAGGGAAAATCCAGACTGTATCGGATGGATTCAGATAGAAGGGACAGTGATTGATTACCCGGTTATGTATCATCCATCGGAAGTAAACTATTATCTCCACCGGGATTTTTACGGGGAGTATTCTGCAAACGGCTGTCTGTTCCTCTCGGAGCTGTGCAATCCAAATACAAGTGACAACCTGATTATCTATGGACACCATATGAACAGCGGGAAGATGTTTGCTGCACTGGATCAGTACAAGGACAGCGCATTTTATCTGGAACATCCGTTGATTTCCTATAATACGTTACAGGGCAGTGAAACCTATCAGATTTTTGCCGTATTCTGTACGCCGGTATATACAGGAAATGATTTCCCTTATTATACGTTCACAGAGGCGGAGGATGCGGCAGATTACCAGAAATATATCAGTGCAGTCAAAGAACGTGCGCTTTACGATACGGGGATTTCAGCAGTTTCCGGGGATAAGCTGCTGACCTTATCCACCTGTGAGTATTCGCAGAAAAACGGAAGGGTCGTGGTAGTGGCAAAGAAGATCAGACAGTAAAAGGATTTATTATACTTTGCGACATCGTGTCGCAAAGTTGGACAATGAAAGGAACAGTGATATGCGGGAGCAAGAGTTTAAAGCAAGGGATAAGACAGTCAATAAAATGAGCCGTGACGGTCTGGTGGAGGAAAACCTGCAGAAGAAAGATTCCGTACGGATAAGCCAGAGGGAGTTGGATGATCTGATATTGCCCGGACAGGCGGCAGATCCTATCAGTTTTCAGAGGGAAAAGACATATGCGAAAAGACATGGGCAGAGGGACGGTAGTCCTTCCGATGTGGAAAATCCTACAAAGGCAGGCAGACGGCAAAGGCAGTCTGCAAAAAAGCGGCGGATGTATGAAGCACAGGCAAAGAATATTGTATCTGAACCTGTAAATGAGCCGTTATCCGGATTACCCGTTCAGCCTTTGCCGGAAAATCATAGATATTCCGTCCAAGAGCCAGACAGCAGCGGGGATGCGGAAACAGAAGTACCAGAAGTAGAACCAGATAGCAGGCTGTCGGAACATTCGTCACGCATGGGAAGCATCCGGGGACATCCTTCTAATGGAAAGAATTATGTGGAGGCAGTGGCAGAGACAAGCCATAGCCGGAAGAAAAAGCTGGTACAGTCGCATTTCTACAAAGGGGATGTACAGCAGGCAGGCGGCGAAAATGGCAGCATAGATTCCGTGAAAAAGGATGCCCGATACCGGGAGACACCGGGGAATGCAGGGGAAACCTTAGATTCTGTCTGTGAAAATATTAAGAAAAAACAGAAACGGGAACAGTTGCATAAGGAACAGAAAAAGCAGTCATCCCGTCTTTCCTTTGGTGATGATGAAAGCGGTATGGTATATGGGGCAGGCATGGGGATGAGTAAAAAAGCTGCGTCTGCGGCATCCCATTCCGTGTCAGCCTATGCACATGGGAAAGTGCATGAAGCGGAGCAGGATAATTCGGCGGCAGAAGGCGCACACCGGGCGGAAGTCATGGCAGAACATTCCCTTCGGCGTGCCATGCATACGTCCCGCCGGATGATGCAGAGGAAACTCTCCCGATGGAAAGAGGCTCCGGCAGAGGAAGGGATAAAAAGCCGCCTGCAGTTTGAAGCTGCACAGGAAGCGGCAGAATCCATGGGAAAGCAGTTAGAAGAAACCGAACAGGCAGGGAAAACAATCCGGAAAAAGTTCTGGCAGAAACAGCGCATTAAAAAATCCTACCAAGCAGCAAAGAGGGGTGAGAAAACAACAGCGGAGGCGGCAAAAGCAACGCAATCCGTATTTGACAAGATAAAAAGCAAGGCAGCATCCGTCTTGAAAAATAATAAAGGGATATTTGGGGCAGCGGCAGTCATAGGGCTGCTTTTTTTGATGCTCTCGGCGGGCTTATCAAGCTGCAGCGCAATGATCGAGGGCGCATCGTCCAGCATCATCGGCTCCACTTATCCAAGTACGGATGAAGATATTTATGATACAGAAAATGCGTATGCGGCATTGGAAGCCGCTTTAAACCGCCAGGTCAACAATATGGAATCTACCCATCCAGGATATGACGAATACTGGTACCAGGTAGACGAGATCTCCCATAATCCCTACCATCTGATTTCCTATTTCACTGCAAAATACGGGGAGTTTACTTATCAGCAGGTAAAAGAGGAAGTGGAAGAAATTTTCCGGGAGCAGTACAGCCTGTATGTGGATGAAGTCAATGATACGGTGACGGAAACAAAGACCGTGCGTGTCGGGGAATCTTTGGGGCAGGTGGTAACGAGCGGCTACTGCAACTGTTCCATCTGCTGCGGCGTATGGTCAGGCGGGCCGACAGCCAGCGGCGCATATCCCACGGCAAACCATACGATAGCGGTGGACGCCGCCAATCCTTTTGTGCCGATGGGGACAAAGGTTGTGATGAACGGCGTGGAGTATGTGGTGGAGGACACAGGGGCATTTGCACGATATGGGGTGCAGTTTGATGTTTATTATGACAGCCATTCCGCTGCGTCCGCACATGGGCATAAGACATGGGAAGCGTTTATTGCGGATGATAATGGAAGCCGGGAAGTGGAAGTGACCACGACGGAAGTGGTCAACCGCCTGGAGGTGACGCTGACGAACCATAACCTGGATACCGTCCTGCGGAGCCGGATGGATGAAAATGAGGAAAAGCGGTATGACCTTTATAACGGGACATATGGGAACCGGAATTATTTATTTGATGTAGGGAGTTTGCCCGGTGGTTCCGGTGCGGATGGCTATGGGTATGAAATCCCGTCAGAAGCATTGTCGGATGAAAAATTTGCAAAAATGATTCACGAAGCAGAAAAATATTTAGGACGTCCTTATGTTTGGGGCGGAGCTTCGCCGAGTACCGGGTTTGACTGTTCTGGTTTTGTCAGCTGGGTGATCAATAACTGCGGGAATGGGTGGAACGTAGGAAGGCAGACAGCGGAAGGGCTGCGTGGGTGCTGCGCTTATGTATCTCCTTCACAGGCAAAGCCCGGAGATCTGATATTTTTTCAAAAAACATATCCGACATCCGGCGCAAGCCATGTAGGAATCTATGTGGGCAACAATATGATGATCCACTGCGGTGACCCAATCCAATATACAAACATAAGTTCTCCATACTGGCAGCAACATCTGCTCGGATTTGGAAGGCTGCCTTAAAAGTGCTGTCCAGAAATAATAAAGTTGGATAATTTTTGAAACAAAGTTGGATATTTTGCAAAAAAGATTGATAAGAACACCAGAGGAATAATTTTGTAAAAAAGTCTGATAACATTTCGGGTAGATTTGCAATAAAGTTTGATAATTTAATGACAGCCACATCAAAAAAGTGTGGGTATAGACAATGATTCAGGATGCAGAAACGATATAAAAGTTTAAGCATCTTTTTCTTTACCCAAATGAAATATGGTGATGTACCTGACTGCATTTCGGAATGGAAAAATATCAGACTTAATTACAAAAAAGGCATTTATAATATCAAACTTAATTGCAGATGGACAAGTGCATGTCTGATAATAATTAAGTTTGACAATATGAGAATAAAGTATGATATTTTCATAAAAAAGTGTGACAAGATTTATCACAACGAATGACTGATAAAAAAGTATGACAACCACAAAGCAAAAATCATAAAAAGCCTGACAATATCAGGATAAATACCATAGGTGGCAATGTCATAAATCAGAACGTGGAATCGTCACGCTGACTAGCTTGGAGTGCAGAGCATTTCAGGCTTTTCTATTGTAGAACTATTTTATCACAAAGGCACTTGTAAATGTAAGACTTTTTTATGAAAGGACAGTGCAGTTTTGGAGTAACAATAAAGTTTGATAAAAACAGAATAGCAATGACAATTATATTTGATAACAGAAACTGAGGTGGTGAACATGAACAGAAAGCTACACCGTGTCCTGGATGAGATCCAGAAAACAGAGGAAAAGATTGCCGCATGGCAGGAGCATTTAGGGGAGCTGAACGTCCAGAAGGAAATGTTGGAGGATGCAGAGATTATAAAGAGCGTCCGTTCTCTGCGGCTC
>OBZD01000855.1_pt1 | contig 12388 bp, 8 predicted proteins | sample 1501551 | NCBI WGS metagenome assembly OBZD01 (sample SAMEA2580221, study PRJEB22360) | human gut metagenome | biome: human gut; feature: human-associated habitat; material: faeces | place: Denmark | collected 2008/2010 | reverse complement strand
TGTATCATCATAAAGATTCTTTGTATAGACCTCGGCAGTTTTTTCCGGCTTGTTAAGATATCCTCTGGAAACCTGCCAGCCGGTGATCATCAGCTCTCCGCATGCACCGGGAGGAAGCATATGCCCCAGCTTGTCTGTAATATAAAGCTTCACATTGTCAAGTGCTTTTCCGATCGGGACATTTGGATAATATTTGTCCACTTCAAATACAGTCGTAAAAATAGTCGCCTCTGTAGGTCCATAAGCATTGATAAACTTATAATCTTTTGGCGGCTCACATGGAACCAGTTTCTCTCCTCCTACAGAAAGATATCTCAGGCTCTTACAATCCATCTCCAGCGCAAACTGCCTTCCCACCTGAGTAGTCATAAAGGAATGCGTGATGCCATTTTCCTCAAAATAGCGCTGCAGTCCAATAAAATCCAGACGGATCTCCTCCGGAATAATGTGAAGCTGTGCACCGTTTGTGATGGCACCGTAAATATCCATCATGCAGGCATCAAAACCAAAGGAAGCATATGCAGCTATCCTGGACTCCGAATCTATGCCATAATATCTCTTGAACCAGTGACAGAAAGCAGTAATATTTCCATATTCCAGCATACAGCCCTTTGGCACACCTGTGGAACCGGAAGTATACAAAAGGATAAACAGATCATGCAGCTGCGGCTTCTTAAGCACAACATCCCTATCCTCCAGCTGCCAGATCTGATCTGTAAACAGCACCGGTCCTTTATATCCGTCTACCAGAGGAAGAAGCTCTCTGTCAACAATGAGAAGCTTTGCAGAGGAATCCTCCATCATGTACATCAGGCGGTCCCTGGGATAGGTTGGATCCAGAGGCTGGTAAGCTGCACCTGCCTTTATCACGCCCATCGGTGCGATCGCCATATATTCACAGCGGGGGATCAGAATGGAAACAACATCTTCACTGCCAATTCCCTGGGATGCGATATATTTTCCAAGTCTGTCACTGATCTCATCCAGTTCTCTGTAAGTATATTTTTTATCCTTAAATACCACAGCCGTATGGTCAGGAATGGTCTGTACCAGCTCCTCAAACATATCAGCGATGGTCTTACTTCTGTCATATTCGCAGGCAGTATTATTAAATTCCGAAATTTTGTCTGCTCCATTTTGGGAAAGAACAGAAACTTCCGAAATATATTTTGCTTTCAGCAGGGAATCCATAGCTGCCTCATAGGATTCCAGCATTCCACGTACAAAGGCTTCACTGTACATGTCACTGCGGTATTCTGCAGTAAGCACATATTTATGATCATATTCTCTTACCTGGATCAACAGAGGCATCTTTGACATATCCGGAGAAAGGTCATGACCCCTGGCAACGGTATCACCGATTGGGAAATCATCCCCAAGCTCTGCCTGATATGCAAATACCAGATCAGAATTAATCCCGTACTTTGCACAAATATCAGAGAACGGAAAAATATCATTTGCCATGGAAGACAGAATCTGCTCAGAGAGCTCTGTCATATAGGCCTGTATGGTGACTTTCGGATCACAGGAACAGTAAACCGGCAGAGTCTTTACAAGCATGCAGACTGTATTCTCCAGTCTGGAATCATTTCTTCCATTATAAATAGTTGCAAAAAGACTTTCCTCGGAATTGGAATATCTGCTCATGAGAATGCCGAATACACCTGTAAACAGAATGTTTGGAGTAACCCCCAGCTTCTCGCAGGCAGAAAGTACCAGAGACTCTCCGGTGTCCACAGGCATCGACAGATATCCTCTCTCAGGAGTCTTTCCTGAGCAGTCAGGAAGAGGCAGGGATTCTGTCTCAATTCCCTCGAAAATACTGTCATAATATTTCTCGGCCTTCTTATATTTTCCCTCTTTCATCTGCTGTTCTTCATCAAGGGCAGCATCAAAGCCTGTGTAGGATTCTTTCTCCAATTTCTCACCCAGATAGGCCCGATCGATATCCTCAAAAATAATATCATAGGAATTACCATCTGCCAGGATATGGTGGAAATCTGTAAAAAGATATTTCCTGTCTTCTGTCACATAAATCCCCGCCCGGAACAGCCGTCCCTTTTCCAGCTTAAAGGGACGCACCAGCTCATCTTTTATCTTTTCAAACTGCTCATTTGTGGTCCGGACCACCTCTGGTACAAAGGCTTCCTCACAAGGCTTCTGCACCATCTCTCCGCTGTCACTTAAATAAACCTTTGTCAACAGATACGGATGTGCAGCGATCATCTGAGAAATGGCATCTGACAGCTTCTGAACGTCAACAGAGCTTTCCAGTTCAAACAGGAACGGAATATTGTATACCGTACTCTCAGGATTCTTCATGCACTCTGCAAAAATACCCTTCTGGGAGCCGGTAAGAGGGTAAACTTCTCTCTTTTCATAGGTTCTGATCTTCGGTGCAAGCATCACATATTTTTCCAGTTTCTCCACCGTATTGTTTTCGTGAATATCACTGGTTTTCACAGTCACTCCGAATTCCTCTGAGATCAGAATACAAAGCTTCATGGCACTGATAGAAGACAGCCCCGCCCTGTAAAAACTTGTGTCAGTTCCAAAAAAATCATTCTCCACAACGTCTGCAACGATTTCAAAAATCTTCTTCTGCATAGGAGTCTGGGGTTCTTTCAGATTCTTTGGCTGTGCAGCCGGCTTTGGCAGTGCTTTCTTATCAATTTTGCCATTCTGTGTCACAGGCATCTTTTCCAGTTGGACAAAAACCTCAGGAACCATATAATGAGCCAGGGACTCTGATGCATAGGCAGAAAGCTCCTCTGTATTGATCTGGCGGTCAGCCATAAAATAGCAGCAGAGGAATTTGTTATCTACAGGCAGAGTAATGCTGGTAATGATTCCCTCATAGGAATTGATCACTTCCTCGATCTCACCAAGCTCAATCCTCAGACCGCGAAGCTTGATCTGATTGTCTATTCTTCCGAAAAATTCAATCTCACCCTCAGGGCTGATCCTTGCAAGGTCACCGGTCTTATAAGCTCTCTCTCCGTTAAGATCAATGAATACAGCCTCTGTTTTATCCGGCAGATTCATATAACCTCTGCCAACGCCCAGTCCTGCGATCACAAGCTCTCCGGTCTCTCCGTCCGGAAGGATCTTATTCTCTTTATCTACAATATATACCTTCACATTACCGTTAGGCGTACCAATGGTAATGTTTCTGCTGTCCGTAATTACCTTCATGGTACAGCTGATGGTAGTTTCCGTAGGTCCATAACCATTCATAATGTAAGCATCCGGGTTTACTCTGCGAATCTTGTCATACAGAGCCGGAGGAAAAGCCTCTGCACCTACATCAAACACCTTAATCTGAGAAACTGCTTTTTCAAGCTGGGGCAGATCGATCATATTGGACAGGTAAGTAGGAGTTGTGGTCATAATATCCACTTTATTTCTGACGATCAGCTCACCCAGCATAAGAGGATTCAGAATCTCCTCATCAGAGGCGATCACCGCAGTCATCCCGTTGGTAAGTGGCAGAAATTCCTCCAGAACAGACACATCAAAGGTCATGGCTGCCATGGAAAGAGATACACTTCCTCTGCTTACATAACCATAAGTTTCCGCATTTTTCGGATCCGGATTTACAAAATTGGCAAGGTTGATATGTTCGATCAGCACACCCTTGGGCTTGCCTGTGGAACCGGAAGTATAGATACAATAACAAAGATCATGCTCCCCGATCTTTACCTGAGGATTCTCTGCATTCTCATTCTCCAGAAGTTCCTCGATCAGAAGTACTGTACAGGGAAGCTTAGCAAACAGTTCCCTTCGTTCCTCTGCGATCTCCTTTGTTGTGATAATAAAAGGAGCTCCTGAATCCTCAAAAATATCCCGGATCCTGTCATCAGGATAATCCGGTGTGGCAACTGCAAATGCGCCTCCTGCCTTCAGGATACCCTGTCGCACTGCATAGAAATCACAGCATCTCTCAAGAACCACACCTACGATAGTCTCCCGTCTGACACCTTTTTCCACAAGTGCATTGGCAATCCTGTTGGCCCGTTCGTTGAGCTGTGCATAGGTGAAGCTCTCTTTGCCGGAGACAACTGCACATTTCTCCGGATGAAGCTTCACCTGTTCCTCGAACAATTCTGTTACCGGCCGAAACTCAAAAACAAAATTGTTCCTTTCATTAATATTTTTCATTTTCATGTACCTCCTAAAAAGATATTATGGTATTATTCATATCAATCGCACGAATATAATCCATGGATTTTGATACCTTCTTGACAAGTTCAATCCCATGTATATCAAAGTCTTCACTGTCATACTGATATTCCAGAGGGTTGAAATTTACACCGTTATCTCTGATCCTCAGTCTGCAGAGCTCATCCTCCAGACAGAGGTTAATGTCGATCCAGTTGGAGGTTTTTCCCCCGAATCGTATAATATTTACAGTCATTTCCTCCGCACACACTGCGGCAAGATTTGCCTTGCTTTTAGAAGCTCCCTGTTCCTGGCAGAACTCTATGATCCTCTTATGAACCGTTTGTGCTTCCTCCATGGTACTCTTAATGGAAAAATCCAGATTAATCCCCGGATTTTTGTCAGGAACAATATAAAAGCTTGTATTCTTATGCCTGATTTTTCTGAAAATACAGGCTGCAACTGCAGTTATGATCTCAGTGGCAACAAATCCTGCTGCAATTCCGTCGATACCGATCCCGTCAATCTGTTTCCATACAAGGATTCCCACCAGGGTTGCAGGCAGAACTACCACCGCATTCTCCAGAAATGTGGCAAAACTTGCAATGGCTGTCTCCTCAATGGACTCGTAATAGCTGATAATAAACTTATTCCACAGATAAGGTGCCACACACAAAGCAAAGATGCGCAGCGCCTGGACCATATGGCTGCCCAGCTCGCCACCGCCGCTTCCGAACATGACAGTAATTTCCTCGGTAAACAGCATAATAAGGACAAAGATCACAGCCAGCAGGATATAACTGTATTTCAACATCTTTTTACAGAGAACCCGGATTCCCACGTAGTCCTTCTCTCCAAAAAGGATTCCTGCCACATTGGGGATCACACCGATGATTCCGCCTGTAAGCATCTCGACGATCAGCAGCACATTGTCACAGACAGTAAATACTGCCATACCTTCCTCGCCCAGCTGGTTCATGATAATGGTATTCAGTCCAAGCGCCTTTACAAAATTAGCTGCCATAAAGATCAGCATTGGCACGCCTGTGATGATTGCTTCCTTTGTGATTCCAAGTTCGCCTGGCTTTAGCAGGATCAGGTGGAGGTTTCGCTTATCAGAGCGGATATAAAGCACAAAAATTCCCATTGCAAACAGGAAACCAAGAACAGTTGATAAGGATGCACCTGTAATTCCCAGCGGAGTATATCTGAGGAATATATAGTCCAGCACAAGATTGATCACATTGGCTGCGATAAGGTAGGCTGATGCCAGCTCCGGATGATTCTCCACCCCAAGGTAATTGACCATCATCAGTCCAATTCCGATCACCGGTGCCCCCAGCATACTTACACGTATGTAATCTCTGGTATAACCGGTCAGGACACCGTCACCTGATACCAGAAGTCTGGCAACAGGTTCTGCTGCAGGAAGGGCGCAGATTGAAAAAATGATTCCCACCACAAGTGTTACTATAAATGTGGCAGAAAACAATTTCGATGCCCCTTCTTTGTCTCGTTTGCCAAGCATGTTTCCCACTGCTATGGAACCGCCGATACCAAGGCAGTATCCTGTCAGCTGAACGATTGTCTCCACAGGCAGGCTCAGGGTAACTGCAGACATTGCCTCCACCCCGATCAGGTTACTTACAAATATCGTATCTACGATATTTCCCAGCTGAAGCGCCAGAGACATCATAATCCCCGGAACAATATACTTGTTCAGCTTCGCATTCAGCAGTCTGTTATTTCTCTCTTCCATCGCTTCCTCTCCTTTGTTTTCAGTTTTTTCAAAATATTGTGCCGTAAAACTGTAAGATATTTAAATTTTACCATTTAGTGCGATAAATGGCAAGTTAATAAAGAATGGGAGAAAGCAAATAAATATTGCTATTTACTGTAACCTGATTCCCCATATTTTACAGTCTCTGGTGCCTACAACCGCATAGTTATCGTAGACAGCCGGGGAAGCCTCTATCACGCCCTCGCTGACAGATAATACATCTTCCTGTTTACCTGTTTTACCATCAAGAAGGCGGATATCACCTGTACTGTTGCAATAAAGAACCTTTCCTGATCCGTCTTTGTTATAAACGCACACCGGAGAAGACCAGGCATATGAGGAAGAATCCTCCCATGCTTTAGATCCGTCAGATTTTCTCAGACAGGCAAGAACTCCGGATGCATTGTCAGAGGTCTTTGCCACTGTCACATATATATAATCGGCAAGGCTGTTCTTTCCACAGGCAATCGTAGACTGAACTCCACCGGAAACACCGTCATCAGTAGTACATTCATAATCTGTATGCCACACGATCTCACCGGTTTCTGCATCAATCTTCCAGACAGGGACAGTGGCTGTGTCATAACTTCTCCATCCAAGGCGGAAGGAAGTACTTACATACAGATACAGATGTCCTTTTTCGATTTCCAGAACAGGCGTTGAATTAGAATCATCCAATGTATCCTGAACCCATACCAGCTGAAGAGTGTTCAGATCCAGACACATAAGATTTCCCCCATTATCGGTCATAAATATATAGCCTTTATAGATTGCCGCACTGTCTTCCATTCCAAGCCAGAAAGACTCTGTACTGCTTCTTGTTCCATAGTAGCGCCATTTTACAGTTCTGCCCGGATCAATGGATAAAGTCCCACTGTTCAGATCATATTTTGTATTCAGCCTGATCAGATACAGGATTCCGTTCTCTCCCGGATAGATCAGGGTATCTGTCTCTGCATCCACAAGTGCTGATCCGTCAAAAAAGCTCAGACTTCCTCTGAGTGAAAACTCATCATTGTCTCCAAAAGTATACATAACACTACAATCCAGCAAGTTTACTACAAATACCTTTGCAGTTCCTTCGTTGCTGTTATATCCGGCGCCAACATACATAATCGGATATCCTCTCGGATCAAGGGCACCCGCACCCTTAAAAGTATATCCCAGATATAATGGGTCACGTGTCTTTTCTCCCGTTCTCAAATCCAGAAAATACACATACCCATCCATACAGGCATAGATTACCTCAACCAGTTCATCATCTGCCTTTGCTTTCTCTGTCATATTCATATGTGCTTTGACCTCTTTTGGCCATTTCATCATAAGCGGCTGTCCTGTCCAGCCACTTCCTGTCCAGACGGCACTGCCCGAAGAAAGAGAACCTGTATCTGCAGACCACAGTTTGTTCAGCCTGAAATCAGTCATATCTGCATAACCATGGGAAGGGGTATCGCGAAAACTGTTTCCGCGAAATGTGACGATTCCATCCACCTCAATATTAGTATAGCTGATCAGATTTTCCGGTTTTGTAGAATCCACACAATGAGGCTGAAAATTAATCTCTTTAGTCTCTTTCCTCCTAAAAAATATATCCTGTGAATTTCATCTTCTGCCTGGCTGTATCCGGCACATCGATCAGCCCAAAGCGATAGAACATTCCATAGATATAACTCACTCCGCGGAGGTCGCCCAGAGCTTTTGGTCTGTCAACCACAGCTCCCACCTTCTTTATGTTTCTCAATGCCAGCAGCACTGAACTTAACGCCAGACTCTTACTGTTCTCCCTACGGTCGATCCACAATTCCCTTGTGTAGTCTCCATTCCGACCCTTTCTTACTTCATAAGTGAACGGAAGCCCTGTATAGGTTTTGAAACTCTCACCTGCATAGAGTAAAATAACCTCCCACAGATACTTCTCGTCCAGTGTTTCTCTCAGCTTCTCTACTGCCTGATATCCTTGTCTTTGCTGCATCTCTGATCTTTCCTGCATTCCTTCCTTTTGATCTCACTCCTACTCTTTTGATTTGCACTTACAACTTGTCAGAACGCTAAAGCGCGTTTGAAAAATCATTTCCATAATCTGCACGCCCCAATTTATCTTTCTGATTCGGACAGATATATTTATACTCATTTCTGTTTATACTCATTTCTGAGCAACGCAATTTCATGAGTCCATCCCTCATCATCATTTGGTGTCTCCAGAATAAACGGAATTCCCTCTGTGGCAGGATGATTGATCACGCGGACAAGTGCCTCCAGTCCTATTTCACCTTCTCCGATTCTGGCATGGCGGTCCTTATGGCTGCCAAGGGGATTCATGCTGTCATTTAAATGGATGGCTTTTAGTCTGTCCAGACCTATTATCCGGTCAAATTCTTCAAATACGTTGTCAAGATCGTTTACAATATCATATCCACCATCCCAGACATGACAGGTATCCAGGCAAACACCTAATTTATCTTTTAACTCCACCCTGTCAATGATCTGACGAAGTTCTTCGAAATTTCTTCCTACTTCTGTGCCCTTTCCTGACATAGTTTCCAGAAGTACAATCGTACTCTGATCTTTTGTCAGCACTTCATTGAGAATTTCCGCAATTTTACTGATTCCTACTTCTGCACCCTGTCCTACGTGACTGCCCGGATGAAAATTGTAATAATTTCCCGGTGTCATTTCCAGACGTCTCAGATCATCTGCCATGATTTCTCTGGCAAAATCCCTGAGGTTTTCTTTAGCAGCGCAGCAGTTCATAGTGTAAGGCGCATGAGCCACCAGCTTTCCAAAATGATTCTCCTCTGCCAGCTGCCCAAATGCCTGCACATCCTGCGGATCAATGTCTTTGGCTTTCCCTCCTCTTGGATTTCTGGTAAAAAATGCAAATGTGTTGCCGCCATTTGCCAGCATCTGCTTCCCCATTGCAAGGTAGCCCCGGGATGAGCTTGTGTGATTTCCTATATATAACATCTTTTTACTCCTCTTCTGTCGTATTTTCACAGTACCAGTTTATAGCAATCCTTTTATCATACATTATGGATTTTTTCAAAATTTTCTGTTTCATATCTGCATTATAGCATTTTAACAGATTTTGTTAAACATTTTTACTGTTATAAACAATTTTACGTCAAAAAGACATTGCTGTGAACGGAGTCAATTGTTCCAAAATTTTTCAGGTTGCGCTTATGAACTATCTTCATGTCAGTGAAGACAATATTTCATCTGGTCCTGCCCTTTACTTTCCATGCACCAACCTTAACATCCTATTCCCCAACAAACACCCCAGCATACATCCCAAACTATTATGAATAATATCGTCAAACTCAAACAACCCTCTGCAAAGCAGCAACTGACTAATCTCGATAGCAGATGATACCGCAATTTCCACAAGCAATCCCATCCACCATTTCAGTTTTCTGCCTGTCAACCCCGGCAATAAAATTCCTGCCGGAAAAAGCAGCAGAATATTCAACAGATTCTCCTGCAGTAAGCCATCTCCCGTAGTACTTCCCAGTCTGCCACATGCACCAATCCCCAGGATTTCCTTCCATGACCAGAATACCTCCGGCTGATACTGCCTGATCCCCGGAGTCCTCGTAAAAACAGTAGAACCAAATACAATTGCAAAAAACGTCAGAAGCAACAGTCCACAGACTGCCTGAATAATCACTATTTTATGCAGCCTTAATAATACTGCTGCCAGAAAAACAGCCATCAGGAAAACCACTGCAAAAGCAATAATTTCCCTGATCGTCCAGCTTCGATTATGTGTAATAATAATCTGATAAATGTCCACTATCTATCTCTCCCCATCTCATGAATTCTGATTTTAACTGCCTGTCAATCGGATATTCGCAGTTTATCAGAAGGAGCTTACAATCCTCCTGATATAAGCAAGTTCCCACCCACTGCTTATCGCTTTTTGCAACCTCCGCAGAGGACTTACCTGATTCGGTTATATTTTCATTTACAATGAATTATACCAAAACTACCTGATTCTTACAAAGTACTTTTATCAATATCCTTCATATAAATCCCCGGGTATTTCATGGAGTCTGACTCCAATGTGGTCAACTTAAGCCCAGAATGCTGAAAATTCAACGATTCTGGGCTTATATTCTGGATTTTTTTATATAAATATCTTGACATATCCTCCTAAATATGTGGTTTATAGATTAAGCAATATTACGTTACCAGCGAAATATTTATCTATTCCAATACGTAGGAGGTATGCCATATGAATCGAACTAATATTTGTAAAAATATCGTCCAATCCATTAAAGATTATATCACAGATCAAGTTAAACTGGAACCCCATCGGGTGGAAAAACATTTTGTACGGCGAAGAAAACTTTCACTTTTGCAAGTTATTATTTATCTGTTCTTCTCTTCAAAAGCTTCCATGTTCCAGAATCTTTCACAGATCAGAGAAGAACTGGGCACGCTTTCTTTTCCGGATGTTTCAAAACAGGCACTTTCCAAAGCCAGACAGTTCATTAATCCTTCACTGTTCAAGGAACTTTATTATCTTTCTGTTGATCTGTTTTACAGCCAGATCCCTTCAAGAAAGCTGTGGCAGGGTTATCATCTTTTTGCAGTAGATGGTTCCAGGATCGAACTTCCGAATTCAAAATCAACTTTTGATTTCTTTGGCGAAATGTCCAGCTATCCTGATCCAAACCGACGTTATACCATGGGACTGGCTTCCATAATTTATGATGTTCTGGATGATTATATCCTTCATGCATCTATCCATAAATTTCTTTCCTCTGAACGAGCAGCTGCATTAGAACATCTTAAAGTTCTTGAAGATATGGGACTATATAACAACAGTATTATTATTTTTGACAGAGGTTATTATTCAGAAGATATGTTCCGCTACTGTGTAGAGCATGGGCATCTCTGTGTTATGAGACTGAAAGAGGGAATCAATTTATCTAAAAAATGCAATGGTGATATGATTTCCATTCTTCAGGGAACTTCAAAAGAAGGTACTTCCGATGTACCTATACGTGTCCTTGAGATTCCGCTTGATGATGGCACAAAAGAATATCTTGCAACAAACCTGTTTGATCCTGCTGTTACAAAAGATATGTTCCAGGAACTTTACTTCTACAGATGGCCTGTAGAACTTAAGTACAAAGAATTAAAAAGCCGCTTTGCCATGGAAGAGTTTTCCGGTGCTACTGCAGTGTCTATACAGCAGGAATTTTATATAAATATGCTTTTATCGAATCTGGCCTCTCTTATAAAAAATGAAGCAGATGAAGAAATACAGATTTCTGCCAAAAGCACAAATAAGTTCCGTTATCAGGCCAATCGTGCATTTATCATTGGACGGATCAAAAGTATTGTTCCCAAAATACTCTGCGGACTGTTTGAGCTTTCAATTATTGAACAGTTATATACAGATGCTGTACGCTGCAGATCACAGCTCCTGCCCGGCAGGTCGTTTCCAAGGAAGAAATTGAAATCCAAGGGACGTTCACATTTCCGAAATAAAAAAGCTTCTTTTTAAAATAGAGCCAGCATTCATCAATAGGCTTATTTAAGTGCGGCAATTTTTATGAATCTTCTGGTTTCCAACAAAACAGCAACTGTTTTCTGTCATAAACCGATTAATTTTGTAGTTTGCATTAGAGGATATTCGCTAATATGCCCCTAAGTTGACGCTAGGTTGACCACATTGAGGTCTGACCCTATGAAGTACAACTATAAGAGCGGGGATGTATCAGAAAAACTGTTCAGGGGAGATAAGAGTTATCTTGGGAACAGGAGCCTGCGGGTACAGTCAGATGAGGCTGCAAGTGCGAAGATCTTCGTGGAATTTGTAGCACTGATAGTAAGGAGCAGGATGTATGTCCTGCTGAAAGATGAAATGGAAAAGCTTGACAAAAAGCCGAATTATATGACCGTTCCGGCAGCGATCCGTGAACTGGAAAAGATAGAACTGGTCCGTCAGACAGATGGAAAATATCGTATGGATCATGCAGTAACAGCAACCCAGAAAATAATCTTAAAAGCATTTGATATGAATGCAGACCAGATACAGGACAAAGCTGCAGGATTGAGCAGACTGCTTGAAAAATATGCAGAAGAGGGGAAATAATATATGGCAAGACCGAGAAAAATGATATCTTTAGAAGAGCAGATAAAGAAGTAGGAAGAGACGGTATTAAAAGTAAAAGAAAAGTATGATTCCGAAATGATGAAACTGAAAGATCTTTATGCAAAAAGGAACGAAGAGAAGAAAAAAGAGCTGCTCAAAGCTGTTGAAAACAGTACAAAAACATACGAAGAGATCATGGCATTTATCTGTTCTGAGGGTGAAATGAATTAGATTTTGGACTGTTTTGATGAGAAAATGGAAATTTGAGTGTTACTTTATCAGGAAGTTCACGTGGATATAGGAGAATTCGGCTAAGGCTGTATTCTCCTTATAAAATGCAGATA
>OBZD01000833.1_pt1 | contig 12734 bp, 10 predicted proteins | sample 1501551 | NCBI WGS metagenome assembly OBZD01 (sample SAMEA2580221, study PRJEB22360) | human gut metagenome | biome: human gut; feature: human-associated habitat; material: faeces | place: Denmark | collected 2008/2010 | reverse complement strand
TCTTCCGGAAGAGAGACCATCGGGCGTGTGGCTGCCGGGGCAGTGGCTGTCAAGCTTTTAAAGGAACTTGGCATTACGGTAACGGCATACGCAAAAGAGATCGGCGGCATCACGGCAGACGAGAAACGATTTGATATAGAAGAGATCTTCCGGAACCCGTTTTATATGCCCGACAGAGAAGCAGCATTGAAAGTGCAGGAATATGCGGACCACATGATGAGAGAGCAGGATTCTATGGGCGGTATTATCGAGTGTACCGTTCAAGGGTTAAAGCCCGGGATCGGTGATCCGGTGTTTGAAAAGCTGGATGCCAATCTGGCCAAAGCAGTGCTTTCGATCGGTGCCGTAAAGGGATTTGAGATCGGTGACGGCTTTGCGGCGGCCTCATCCAGCGGATCCCAGAATAATGACGCTTATGAGTATCGGGAAGGCAGAATTGTAAAAAAGTCAAATCACTCAGGAGGAGTGCTGGGAGGAATCAGTGACGGCAGCCCGGTCGTGTTCCGGGCGGCAGTCAAGCCGACTCCGTCTATCGCAAAGGTCCAGCCTACGGCAGGAAAAAACGGAGCAGATATCGACCTTTCCATCGGGGGAAGACATGATCCGATGATTGTTCCAAGAGCTGTGGTAGTGGTCGAATCCATGGCAGCGGTCACGATTGCAGACGGGCTGCTTATGAATCTGAGTGCCAGCATGGACTCTGTAAAAAAAATATACGGACAATGGTGAATATATGTATCAGTTAATAAAAAAAGACGGAAGAGCAAAAAGAGGACGGTTTACGACCGTTCATGGGACGATAGAGACCCCGGTTTTTATGAATGTGGGGACAGTGGCTGCGATCAAGGGGGCAGTGAGCACAGATGATTTAAAAGAGATCAGAACACAGGTGGAACTTTCCAATACCTATCATCTCCATGTAAGACCGGGGGATCGGCTGATCAAGGAATTCGGGGGCCTTCATAAGTTTATGAACTGGGACCGTCCGATCCTTACAGATTCAGGGGGATTTCAGGTCTTTTCCCTGGCCAAGCTGCGTAAGATAAAGGAGGAAGGTGTTTCTTTTTCTTCCCATATTGATGGACGGAAGATTTTTATGGGACCCGAGGAGAGTATGCAGATCCAGTCTAATCTGGGATCTACTATCGCTATGGCCTTCGACGAGTGTCCGCCCCATCCAGCGGAGAGAAAATACATGCAGGATTCTGTGGACCGCACGACCAGATGGCTGCACCGCTGTAAAAAAGAGCTGGATCGTCTGAACCGTCTGCCGGATACGGTGAATCCGCATCAGATGCTGTTTGGAATCAATCAGGGCGGAACCTATGAAGACATCCGTATCTCTCATGCAAAAGAGATTTCCAGGCTTGACCTTGACGGCTATGCCCTGGGAGGCCTGGCGGTAGGGGAATCCCACGCGGAGATGTATCGTATTCTGGATGAAACCGTCCCGTATCTTCCAGAAGCAAAACCTACTTATCTGATGGGAGTGGGCACTCCCGCCAATATTTTGGAAGCGGTAGACCGGGGAGTAGACTTTTTTGACTGCGTTTACCCGACAAGAAACGGCAGGCATGGACATGTCTATACCAACCACGGCAAGATGAACCTGTTCAATAAAAAATATGAGCTGGATCACAGGCCTATAGAAGAAGGATGCCAGTGTCCGGCGTGCAGAAGCTTCAGCAGGGCTTATATCAGACATCTGCTCAAGGCAAAAGAAATGCTTGGTATGAGACTGTGTGTCTTGCATAACTTATATTTTTATAATACAATGATGGAAGAGATTCGGGAGGCCATTGAACAGGGGCGATACAGAGAGTACAAGGAGAGAAAGCTTTCTGGTATGGAAAATAAGTGATCAGGATTCAAGAAATTGAATTTGATATATTATTATTTTAAATGGAGGAAAAAGAACAAATGCAATCACAATTTAGTATGATTCTGTGGCTTATTATTGTGTTCGGAGGTATGTATTTCTTACTGATCCGTCCGCAGAAGAAAAAAGACCAGCAGATGAAGGAATTAGCGGCTTCTCTGGAAGTGGGGGACAGTGTACTTACCATCAGCGGCTTCTATGGTGTGATCGTGGATGTCGTAGATGACAAAACGATCGTTGTAGAATTCGGAAATGACAAACATTGCCGTATTCCTATGGAACGTGCTGCCATTTCTCAGGTTGAGAAACCGAATCAGGGAACAAAAGAAGATTAATATGCAGGGACGGCGCTTTTTTGCGCCGTCTTTTCTGTACCCAAGAGGGCGCTTTAAGAAGGAGTGAGTCAAAAGAAGTTGGTTATCAGAAGCATCCAGGAGGAGTGATCATGGACAGGACATCGTTTCCCTACTATTATGATATCGTTGGCAGTTTTTTGCGAACAGAGACATTGAAAGCTGCCAAAAGACAGTATAAACAGGGTGATATGAGTGCAGTAAAATTAAAGAGAGTTGAAAATCAGGCGGTCAGGGAACTGGTCAGGAAGCAGAAAGAAGCAGGACTTAAGGCAGTTACCGACGGAGAACTGCACAGAAGATGGTGGCATCTGGATTTTCTTTGGTATTTGAACGGAATCGAGAGAAAGAAATATAAACGGAGACCGGACATTTTCAGGGAAGAAGAGACAGAGCCGGAGACGCTTGCAGTCTGCAGCAGGATCAGCTTCGGCAATCATCCGTTTTTAAACCATTTTCGGTTTCTAAAGTCGATTGCCGGGAATACGGCGACTAAGATGACGATTCCGTCACCGGCTATGTTCCATTTAATCTGCTGTGTACACTCTGAGTCATACCAGTCGATTCCGCTTTACAGGAATGAAAAAGTTTTGTTTGAAGATATCGTCAAGAGTTATCAAATAGCGCTGAGGGCTTTTTACAATGCAGGATGCAGATACCTTCAGTTTGATGATGTCTCCTGGGGAGAATTTTGTTCCGGAGAACGGAGGGAGGTTTATCGGAACAGGGGGATTGACACAGAGAACCTGTCAGAGCATTATGTCTGGCTGATCAACCAGGTGCTGAAAGTGAAACCGGAGGATATGGCGGTGACCCTTCATATCTGCCGGGGAAAGTTCCATTCTGCCTGTATGATATCAGGAAGCTATGAGGCAGTGGCAGAGCAGTTATTCGGTAATTGTCTTGTGGACGGCTTTTTTCTGGAATATAATGACAGTGCGCAGGCCGGAGATTTCAGGCCGCTCAGATACATAAAGAATCAGAAAGTTGCGCTTGGATTGATTTCTACCAGGTCTCCTGTGATGGAAAAGGATGAAGTAATTCAAAAGAAAATTATGGAAGCATCGTCCTATGTTCCGCTGACACAGCTTTGCTTAAGCCCGCAGTGCGGATTTGCCTCAGAAAAACAACAGAGATTTTTGACAGAGGAACAGCAGTGGGAGAAGATCAGGAATATGAAGAGAATTGCGGAGGAAGTATGGAAGATCCCGGCAGGGGCTTAGAGCCCGCTGCCGGCGGCAATGCCAGAGCCCCGCCCAGGGTTCCTCCGGCTGCGCACAGAAGCATTGCGGTGATGCGCTCTCCGCTCATCAGTGCCTGGTTCTGATCCAGGAGAAGGGAGATCAGAAAGAGTACGGCAAAGTACAGAAGGCCTACGGCCAGGCCCCAGAGGAATTTTCTCTTTCCCATCCTTTTGCCGATGATAAACCCTGCAAATACAGACGCAGCCACATAGGTAAAGGTTACACCAAGGTTTGCCACTTTTGTGCTGACTTCGGTCTGATACATAATAAAAGCCAGAATACATAGAATAATTCCTGTCAATATGTAGGAAAAGATTAAGCTTTTTAAGATTGAAATACCGATATTTTTATTTTCCATGGGATGCCTCCTTTTAGTAAGATTTTATGCAGGAGGGGGTCATTCTATGACACATAGAGAGAAAGGACAGACGATGATTGACTTACATTTGCACTCGGATGCTTCGGACGGAACACTGAAGCCGACAGAGGTGCTGCGTGCAGCCAAACAAAAGGGACTTTATGCGTTCGCACTCACCGATCACGATACAGTCGGAGGAATTCCGCCAATCCTTTATTCGGGAGAACTTACAGATATTCATTTTATGCCGGGGATCGAGCTTTCATGTGAGGCGGAAAAACACGAGATCCACATACTGGGTTATAATATTGATATCTGTGATCAGAAACTCCTCGAAACACTGGAGGGGCTGCGTAGAGGTAGAAGGCAGAGAAATCTCTCCATGATTGAAAAGTTCCGTGAGGACGGGATACCGATGACGCTCGAAAAACTTCTGCACGGCAACGAAGAGACGGTGATCACCAGGGCACATTTTGCAAGAGTGCTGATCGAGGAAGGATATTGTGCCAGTAAAGATCAGGCATTTAAGAAATATGTGGGTGATGGATGCAAATACTATATTCCAAAGCCTTATTTTGCGCCCGGGGATGCGGTCAGGCTGATCAAAGATGCAGGAGGCACTGCGGTCCTGGCGCATCCGTTTCAGTATCATCTTTCCAACGCGGATCTTGAGGAACTGATCAGGGAGCTGATCTCTTACGGCCTGGGGGGAATAGAGGTCTACCATTCTTCCCATCATCACGGACAGATCGTGAAGCTCAGGCAATGGTGCAGGAAATATGGGATGCTGGCCACAGGAGGCTCGGACTTTCATGGGAGCAATAAACCGGACATTGAGATCGGGACGGGACGGGGCAATTTAAAGGTCCCGGATCACCTCTACGATGAACTGAAGAACTTATTGTAATTCCGAAATGAATATGATATAATGGGCAAGTTAAAAAGGGAATAAGAGAGATTCATATTGAAGGAGGAACTTGGCATGAAGCACATTAAGACTCTAACGAATAAAACATTGCAGAACACAGTAAAGAAAGGCGGATGCGGTGAGTGCCAGACATCCTGTCAGTCAGCATGCAAGACATCCTGCACCGTAGGAAACCAGAGCTGCGAACACAGCAAATAACCCACGGTGGGAAAGAGCAGAAGAATGAGAGGCGGTTCCTTTTTGAACCGTCTCTTTTCGTTAAGGACAGATAAAGGAGAAGAAGCAGCGTGGTTTATCAATACAAAAATAACGGATATAATATGGTGCTGGATGTGGAGAGCGGATCAGTCCACGTCGTGGATGATCTGAGCTATGACGTTGTTGGGCTTTACGGCACCCACACTTTGAAAGAAATACAAAAAGAACTTTCCGGATACGATGCCGGGGAGATCGAGGAAGTCTATGAGGAAATCAGGCGTCTGGAGAGCGAAGGGGCACTCTTTACAAGGGACGAGTATGAGGATTACATAACGGAGTTCAAAAGGCGCCCCACCGTGGTCAAAGCACTCTGCCTGCACATTGCCCATGACTGTAACTTGGCGTGCAGATACTGTTTTGCTGAAGAAGGGGAATATCACGGGGACCGTTCGATGATGAGTTTGGAGGTAGGAAAACAGGCGTTGAAATTCCTCGTTGAAAACTCAGGCAGCAGGAGAAACCTGGAAGTGGATTTCTTCGGCGGGGAGCCGCTGATGAACTTTGAAGTTGTAAAACAGCTGGTGGCTTACGGCAGGTCTCTGGAGGAGAAACACAATAAAAAGTTCCGTTTTACTCTGACGACCAACGGCGTCCTTCTGGATGACGATGTGATGGAGTTTGCAAACCGTGAGATGGCCAACGTGGTCCTGAGCATTGACGGGCGGAAAGAGGTTCATGACAAGATGAGGCCTACCAGAAACGGTAAAGGCAGCTACGATCTGATCATTGATAAATTTAAAAAGTTTGCAGAGATGCGAAACGGAAAAAGTTATTATGTGAGAGGTACTTTCACCCATGACAACCTGGACTTTTCAAAAGACGTGCTGCACCTTGCAGACGAAGGTTTTGACCAGATTTCCGTGGAACCTGTGGTAGGACCCGAAGAGGAGCGGTACACGATCAAAGAAGCCGATCTTCCAAAAATCATGGAAGAATATGACCTTCTGGCAAAAGAAATCATCCGGCGGGAAAAAGAAGGGAAGGGCTTTACGTTCTTCCACTTCATGATCGACCTTACCGGAGGACCCTGTGTGGCAAAACGCCTTTCAGGATGCGGATCGGGAACCGAATATCTCGCGGTGACACCGTGGGGAGATCTGTATCCGTGTCATCAGTTTGTGGGGGAAGATGAGTTCTGTGTGGGAAATGTGTTTGACGGAGTCACCCGCCGTGATATTGTCTCTGAGTTTAAGAAGACCAGTGTTTACTCGAAAGAAGACTGCAGGGAGTGTTTCGCCAGATTTTACTGCAGCGGGGGATGCAGTGCTAACTCTCATAAACTGAACGGTACGATCAACGGTACCTATGAAGTGGGCTGTAAGCTGGAGAGAAAGCGAGTGGAGTGTGCACTGATGATAAAGGCTGCATTGGCTGATCAGAGTGAAGAATAAAGGAGCAGAAAACTTATGAAGACAAACAAAAATAAGAAGGGAAGATACGCTGTCGGGATTATCCTGCTGGCCGCGTTGTGTGTGTTTGGAGTTTTTATCACCGCAAAGGGGCTTGGGAAAAACAAGATAGGCCGTGCAAAAAACATCGAACTGGGTCTGGATCTGGCCGGAGGAGTCAGCATTACCTATGAAGTGGACGGCAAAAATGTATCTGATAAAAACATTGACGATACGGTATATAAGCTGCAGAAGCGTGTGGAAGGATACAGTACAGAATCCGAAGTCTACCGTCAGGGTAAAAACAGAATCAACATCGAGATCCCGGGTGTGACAGATGCCAATAAGATCCTTGATGAACTGGGACAGCCGGGAACTCTGGCATTTATGGTCCAGGACGGCAAGTCCATGAAGACAGTTCTGACCGGAAATAACGTCAAATCCGCAAAAGCACAGACAACCGAGGGAGACAATGGGGCAAAAGACTATGTCGTAGCCCTGGAGTTCGACAAGAAAGGAACCAAGGCATTTGCAGATGCCACAAAGAAGAATGTCGGAAAACCGATCTATATCATATATGACAATCAGATCATCAGTGCGCCGAACGTGCAGACTGTCATAACTAAGGGAGAATGCAGCATAACAGGAATGGAAAGCTTTGAAGCCGCCGAGAATCTGGCATCTTCCATCCGGATCGGATCGCTCCCTGTAAAATTAAAGGAACTGCGCTCCAATGTGGTTTCCGCCAAATTAGGAGTGGATGCCATCCAGACAAGTGTCAAAGCCGGTGCCATTGGATTTGCATTAGTCTGTATACTGATGATCGCCCTGTATTATCTTCCGGGAGTGATCGCATGTTTTGCGCTGGCCATCTATGTGCTCATGACGCTGCTGGCGCTGAATGGATTCAATGTGACGCTGACCCTTCCGGGTCTGGCCGGTATCATACTCGGTATCGGTATGGCGGTGGATGCCAATGTCATCATTTATTCCAGAATCAAGGAAGAAGTGTCGCTTGGCAAAAATGTGGGAACTGCCATTAAGTCGGGATTTCACAAGGCTGCCTCAGCCATTATCGACGGAAATGTGACCACGCTGATCGCGGTGGCAGTCCTCTGGTTTAAGGGGACCGGAACGGTCAAGGGATTTGCGCAGACACTCGGTATGAGTGTCCTGATTTCCATGTTTACAGCCCTGGTCATCAGCAGGTTTTTGGTTACCGCCGCATACAAATTCGGTCTGAGGAGCCCTAAACTCTATGGAAAAGCGAGAGCTTTAAAAGAACGGGATTTCATCGGAGTCAGCAGACGGTGCATGGCGGCAGCACTGCTTGTGATCGTTGTAGGTCTGGCATTCCTGCCGGTCAATAAATCAAAGATTGGGTCGCCGCTTAATTTTGATTTGGAATTTTCCGGAGGGACATCTTCTACGATTACATTTGATAAGAGTGTAAAAGTAGACGACAGCCTTGAGAAGAAGGTAGTATCTGCCTACGAAAAAGTCAGCAAATCCACTTCGGTCCAGGGACAGAAAGTAAAAGCAAATAATCAGATGGTAATCAAGTCTGTGGAATTGAACCTTAGTCAAAGGAAGCAGATCGAGAATACCATGAAGAAAGATTTTAAGGCAAAATCCGTTGCCACTGAAAATATAAGCTCTACTATCAGCAATGAGATGCAGAGGGATGCAATCGTTTCCGTGGTGATCGCAAGTATCTGTATGCTGATCTATATCGCCATCCGGTTTAAAGATGTGAAATTCGGAGCCAGTGCCATCATCGCACTGCTGAATGACGTGCTCATCGTCTTTGCGGCATACTCTATCGGAAGGCTCTCCGTCGGGGGAACCTTTATCGCATGTATGCTTACGATCATCGGATACTCTATCAACTCTACCATCGTCATATTTGACCGTATCCGGGAGAATATACAGGAGGCGGACAATACACAGCTGAAAGGCATTGTAAACAGGAGTATCATCCAGACACTCACCAGATCCATCAATACGTCGCTCACTACGTTTATCATGGTGTTTGTACTGTTCCTGATGGGAGTGTCATCCATCCGCCAGTTCGCTTTGACCCTGATGGTCGGCGTTGTGTGCGGGGCATTCTCCTCTGTGTGCATCACGGGACCGCTCTGGTACTTTATGAAGACAGGGTTTAAGAAAGAGCAGAAGGCTGCTGTCACTGACCATAAAACAGAGACCGAAAACGGGCAGGAGACCATTGCTGCGCCAAAGCCTAAGAAAAAGAAGAAGAAAAAGAAAAAAGGAATCCGATAGAACATTTGAAAACTGTGATCAGACAAGAAGTTTGATTGCAGTTTTCTTACATCACGAGAAGGGGACAAAAAGTTACTTATGGAAAAATGGTTTATCAGCAAGAAGAAAGCAGATTTTATCCGGATCGGAGAGAAATTCGGCATCGATCCGGTCATAGCCAGGCTGATCCGGAACCGGGATATCACGGGAGAGGAGGAGATACGCAGGTACTTATCCGGGACTCTTTCGGATATTTCAGATCCGTTCATGATGAAGGATGCAACGGAAGCATGCAGACTGCTCCATCATGCGATCCGTGGGGGCACAAAAATCAGGATCATCTCTGACTATGATGTGGACGGGGTGATATCTAATTATATATTGTGGAAAGGCCTCAGTGATCTCGGAGGGAGTGTGGACTTTACCATTCCCGACCGCATCCAGGACGGTTACGGAATGAATTCGGAGATGGCTGTGAATGCCAAAGAAGACGGTGTCGGACTGATCATTACCTGTGACAATGGGATCGCCGCTTTTGATCCGGTAAAAAAAGCAAAAGATCTGGGCATAGAAGTCATTGTCACAGACCATCATGAGGTTCCGTATCAAATGGAAGAAGGCAGAAAGAGGGAGATCCTGCCGCCGGCGGATGCGGTCGTGAATCCAAAACAGGAATCGTGCGTATACCCCTATAAACAGCTCTGCGGGGCCGGGGTGGCGTTTCAGCTCATGAGAGCACTTTACCGAATGGAGGGCAGGGAGGATAAGAACCTGGAACCGCTGCTCTGTTTTTTGGCCATCGCCACAGTATGTGATGTGGTGGATCTCACGGAGGAAAACCGCATTTTTGTGAGAGAAGGGCTGAACCGAATCGGTATTACTGAAAATACTGGTCTGAGGGCGCTTTTAAGGGTACACAATCTTGAAGAGGCATCTGTCAATTCTTATCATTTAGGGTTTGTCATCGGCCCGTGCATCAACGCCAGCGGAAGACTGGAATCGGCGGAAAAGGTTTTAAGACTGTTCATGGAAAAGGATATGGCCGCCGCAGAAGAGACAGCTCAGGAATTGAAAGAGCTCAATGACCAGAGAAAGGGAATGACCAACGAGGGAGTCAAAAAAGCGCTGGATCAGATAGAACAAAATGGATACGGGGAAGACAAGGTCCTCGTGATCTATCTTCCGGACTGCCATGAGAGCATCGCGGGAATCATTGCCGGGCGGGTCAAAGACAAGGTGCACAGGCCGGTTTTTGTACTGACCAAAGGAAGAGAGGGGATCAAAGGTTCCGGACGTTCCATCGAGAACTATCACATGTTTGAAGCCATGAATGAAGTAAAGGATGTCTTTACCAGATTCGGGGGACACGCCATGGCTGCAGGGTGTTCTCTGTCAGATGAGTCGAAAGTGGAGGAATTCCGCAGACGGATCAATGGCTGCTGTGATCTTAAAGAGGATGATTTCATAAAAAAGGTTTCGATCGATGTGGATATGCCGATTGACTATATTTCTGCAGAACTGGTGCGCCAGATGGCGGTGCTGGAGCCGTTTGGAAAGGAAAATAAGAGGCCTTTGTTTGCCCACAGAAAACTTTTCATTGAAAGAATCCAGGTATTCGGCGATAATAGAAATGTAATCCGGCTGTCGCTTTTAAGTAACAGGGGAACAAGAATGACGGGCATGATCTTTGAAGAGGAAAATATATTCCGTGAAAAGATGGGAGAGGGAAAGCAGTACATCACTTGCACCTACTATCCGGATATTAACGTATACAGGGGAAATGAGAGCCTGCAGATACGGATACAGCATTACTTTTTTACCTAGGGAGGACAGTTATGAGCCAGATTAAATTGGTAACCATGGATTTAGACGGAACTTTGCTGAATGACCAGAAGCAGATTTCGGAATATACGAGGGAAGTACTTGAGGAAGCAGCGAGGAGAGGCGTACATATTGTGCCGGCCACAGGGCGGATTTACAAAGCAATCCCGGATTTTATCAGGAATTTAGAGGGAGTCCGATATGCCGTCTGCTGCAATGGGGCGACGATCTATGACGCTTTGGAAGATAAAATTATATACAAGAACCACATTCCGAAAGAGACAGCTCTGACTCTGCTCAGGAAACTTACTGAATATAATTGTACCAGAGATATTTACAGGAACGGCCAGGGCTATATGGAAGGAAAATTCTATCATCATTTAGAAGATTTTGATATTAAGAGCCAGCAGAAAGATCTTATTTTAAGAACCAGACAGGAGATCAATGATCTGGAAGCCTATGTGGAAGAAAACAGTGACGGCATTGAAAAGATCAGTGCCTTCTTTGGTGATCTGGAAGAGAGAAAACGTGTCATGAAGGAACTGAGTGATCTGGGGATTGCCAGCGTTTCCAGCGCACTGTTTAATAATATAGAGATTACTCAGATGGGATGTGACAAAGGAGACGGGATCACACAGCTTGCAAAACATCTTTCCATACCGATCGAGGAAACGATGGCGTGCGGGGATGCAGCCAATGATACATTTATGATTCAGGCAGCGGGCTTCGGTGTAGTGATGGAGAATGGAATGGATGAACTGAAAAATATAGCAGACTTTGTTACAAAATCCAATGAGGAAGACGGAGTCGCCTATGCCATCGAGCGGTTCGCGCTGAACTAAAGGGGAACGAAAGATCATGAAACTTTTGCATATGGCTGACCTGCATTTGGGCAAGACAGTAAATGGAATGAATTTCATAGAAGATCAGAGACATGTGCTTACACAGGTACTGGAACTGATGGAGAAGGAGCCCGTTGACGGGCTCCTTTTGGCAGGAGATATTTATGACCGGAGTATTCCTCTGGCTGAGGCTGTGACCTTGTTTGACTGGTTTCTGACAGGTACGGCAAAGCTTATGGTGCCTGTTTTTTTAGTGGCGGGAAACCACGATTCGGGCGAGAGGCTGGAGTTTGGGCAGAAGCTTTTCGGACAGCAGAACATTTATATGGAAGGGACGCTTAGAGAAGAATTCCCCGCTGTCAGGCTGGAAGATGAATACGGGCCGGTCTGCCTGCACCTGCTTCCGTATTTTAAGCCGGCTGAGGCAAGAGCATTGTTTCCTGAGGATGAGATCCGCACACATGAAGATGCCATGCGCTCCGTCCTCGCCCGTCATCCGGTGGACAGGACAGAGCGGAATGTGCTGGTCACCCATCAGTTTGTCACAGGGACGGAACCTGTCAGGCAGTCTGATTCAGAACTGTTGCTGAGTGTGGGAGGGACAGAACAGATTTCTTACACCATTTTTGAAGACTATGACTATGCTGCACTTGGGCATATCCACGGCCCTCAAAAAGCGGGAAGGGAGACCGTGAGATACAGCGGTTCCCTACTTAAATACTCTTTTTCTGAAGAATTTCACAAGAAATCTGTGACGCTGGTTGAATTGAAAGAAAAAGGCAATATAACACTCACAGTCTACCCGCTCAGGCCCAGACATGATATGCGCCGGATCAAAGGAAAACTTGGAGACCTACTCGATCCGCAGGTGGTTGAGGCCGCCGACTGTGAAGACTATATCAGCGCTGTGCTGACAGATGATGAGGAACTTGCAGATCCTATGGAAAAGCTCCGTGCCTCTTATCCGAATATTATGGAACTGAACCTGGAAAAAAGACAGAGATCCGGTGGCGGTGAGGTTTATGCCGATGTCCGTGAAAAGACACCGCTGGAACTCGGGGAATCGTTTCTTAAGCTGACCTGCGGTGAGGCAGAAGAAAAGAGGATGGAATTTCTAAAAAAACTTCTGGAAGAAGGAGGATTGGACTCATGAAGCCATTATTTCTCGAGATCAGCGGATGGGGCCCATATGCGGGCAAAAACCAGATTGATTTTTCAAAATTTCAGGGAGGACTGTTTTTGATCACCGGGCCTACCGGCTCCGGGAAAACTACGATATTTGACGGGCTGACCTATGCTCTCTACGGAGAAGTCAGCGGAAGCATCCGCACGAAGGAAAATCTTAGGAGCGATTTCGCTTCACAAAAGGAAGATACCTATGTGATCCTCGAATTTACACAC
>OBZD01000827.1_pt1 | contig 12822 bp, 9 predicted proteins | sample 1501551 | NCBI WGS metagenome assembly OBZD01 (sample SAMEA2580221, study PRJEB22360) | human gut metagenome | biome: human gut; feature: human-associated habitat; material: faeces | place: Denmark | collected 2008/2010 | reverse complement strand
GAGATCGGTGACCGTGACGACACAATCGGTGTTTTCATTAACCCGCTGCGCGAAGGCGAGGGCTTTATCGAAGAACTCATCCCGACGGTTAAAGAGTTTAATTTCTTTTAAACCTTCAATTGCCCCCTGCGCGCCAATTGCCGTTGAGGCACCACCGGCCCCTAACAGCACCATCGTTTTGCCTTTGATATCAAAACCGCTCTCTTTAATGGCGCGAATATGGCCCGTGCCGTCGGTGTTATAGCCACGCAGATAGCCATCATCATTAACGATGGTGTTGATGGCCCCCACCAGTTTGGCAGCTGGTGTTAATTCATCAACATATTCACACGCCAGTTGTTTGTTCGGCATCGATACACCAGTTCCGCGCATTTTGAGGGCTTTTAATCCTTCAATTGCTCCAGGAAAGCTATCGTTATCCACTTCGAAGGCCATATAGGTAAATGGCAATCCCGCTTTTTCTAAGGCTTTATTCTGCATTTCGGGCGATAAACTGTGGCGGATAGGATAGGCCATCAACCCAATCAATTCGTATTTTGCGGTAACATCCATAATTAACTCCTTTAACCTCTATGCTTAATTGTGTTTAACCGGGTGCAAAATTTACGCTCGCCAAACCGCACATCATTTTCAGGAATAATGAAAACGCGGTAATAGCGGATAAAAACAATAATTGCGGTAATCAGGGCCAGCAGCGCGAAAGTAAAATCGAGAACAATGATATATTGCAGGCCGATGTTCGACAGATAACCGGTAATCAGTGGAATAACAAAGTTAGCCAGTCCACCCATCATCATATAAATACTGGTGACTTTGGCTTTGCTTTTGGGAAAAAACTCTGACATGACCGAAACGCCGAGCTGTAAAATGCCGCCAGCTGCTGAGAAACCGATAACAAAGGCTCCGGCATTGCACACCAGTGGAGAAGGGTACAGGTAGATAATGGCTGCTGTTATTGTTGCCAGTGCAGAGTTAAATACATTAGCCCAGATGGGCCGGACCATTTTTTTCAGTAGTGCGGCAAAAATAAAGACACAGACCAACGAGCCCATACTGTAATAAGAGATGGTTTTTAATGCCTCAGCTTCTGACATACCAGCAAAAGCCATCGCATATTTGGGCATCCACACCACAATCACATAAAAGGTCGAGAATGCGGCTACACCGAACAGTACCGATGAAACACCTTCCAGCCAGACTAACGGTTTGCTGTTCATTTGCGGTAATTCATTAGTTACGCTGGCGTCCACCAACTGGCTGGGGAATTTGCTTTTCAACAGCATCAGCGTGATCAGTACAAATAGAATACCCGGAATAATCAGCCCATAGCCGTACCAGATATTATTGAGCAACATATAGCTCACCAGCATTGGGTAGAACATTTGCCCAAATGACACCATCGCTTTAACCAGTATGACCGCCGAACCAGAGGCTTTCGGAAAGCATTCCATGAGCGCGGGGTAGCCACCCGTATCCAGCGCTGAGTTAGCGATACCTACGCACACTGCCAGACCGTAGGCGAGAGTTAAATTCGGGCAAGCAGGAATACCAAAGAAGAATAGCAGATACATTATTACTGCCATTAATATCACCGCCCGACGACCAAACTTATCGGAGATCACACCGAAGAATAAAATACTGATCAATCGCCCCAATCCGATACCGGAAATTAAATAGGCAATGCCCGCGTTGTCAGTGGAAAACTTTTCTGCCAAAGATGTCATGTTTTGGGCAAGCGTAATAACACTAATGCCGTGCAGGAAATAGCTGAAGTAAATACAAAGAACAGCCAGGATAAATGGCGTGCTGAAAGCCTTATTTTGAGACATTTTCACAGCTCCTTGCTGAAAGATAATTTCGTTACCGTACGTATTGTTCTCCGACGGTTTACATAATTACTATACTGAAGATGATTTTCCCTGGGTACATGGCATAAAGTTTATGTTTCCAGGAATATTGCATGTCATAGTTTGTTTTTGATCGCGATTTTCCTTAGTTAGCGCAGAAAGAGTTATTTATCCGTAAGATCTGGCATGACCTGAAAAGAATATTGCATTACCCACCCGGAGCGACATTTTCCTTTAGCGAGTGATGCCGCGTTTTTTTGCGGCTGGGTAAGCCGATAAACAGTGCCAGTAAAAAACCGATGGCAGCGATGGCGGTATCGAACCACATAATATCGGCAATACTTCTTTGGGACAGATGAGCCGTAATCAACGGAATAGTAAAGGTCGCAATACTGCCCGCACTGTAATAGATCCCTGTAGCTTTACCTTTAGCGTAAGGGAAACGTTCAGCCATTAACGTCAGGCCAATTTGCACAACACCTCCAGCAGAGGTAAAACCAATGACAAAAGCAAATATTATCACCACATAAAATGTGGGATGCAGGCAGACGGTAAACAGAGCAATAAATGAGATAAAGGTGTACAGCATCAGTAATGTTGTTGGGCGAACGGTATTACGAATGAGTGGAGCGGTAATAAATACACAAAGCAGCGAACCCACGGTGTAGATACTGAGTAGTTTGATCGACATAGTGTATGACATGCCTGCAACAAATTGTCCGTACTGTGCCAGCCACTGGCTAACCAGATAAAACGTTGCCATTGAGATATAGCCATATAAGGTATAACTGGCTAAATCGATAATTGAACAGCGATGTTCCGTAGAGCTGGTGGTTTTCTTTATGACAGGTAAGCGACGACCCGGATGGGGTGGGAACGTACAACGGTATAAAAACAGAGCGTTAATAAACATAATGCCTGCAGCAATCATAAAGGACCAACCGAACCACAGTTCAGCCCACACTAACAGGCTAATGATTAGCGGTAATAAAAATTGTCCGCTGGAAACAAATGCTTTAATTAAAATATTGGCTGTCCCAGGTGAGCGTGGAAAAGCTTCCATCAAACTGGGATAAGTGCCTGCATCGAGAAAACTGTTTGCCATTCCCGCCAGAAAGCCAAAAACATAAGCGATAATGATGTTATTGGTCTGCAGGATGCCAAAAAAGAAGGCCATATAGCAGCACATCCCGAGCATGATAAAAGGGCGGCGACCAAAGCGATCGGATAATAATCCTGCAAAAAGCAAGACACTTAATCGACCAATGCCCAGCGATGAGATAACTATCGAGACACCCGCGGCATTAGTCTGCCAAAGTGTCTCCAGCGAGGCCATATTCAGGCTCATCAAAAGGACGCCCATACCATGCACCAGGTAATTAAAATACAACCCAAGTGCGGTAGGGAAATAGGGATTTTTCATAGGTTCTACTTAGCAAAGGTGCTTTAAAAAGTGTAGCGATGTTGTGTCAGTATCCGTTCATTATTGTTGTAACAACGACAATTCCTTTCTGTGGAAAAATTAACAAAGCCGCTCCAGATCGTGTGCATATAATTCAGCAGCTACCGATTGATAGATCTTCCAGTCAATAAAATTGCCATCAGGGTAGACTCGTTGAAATGCGGTTAAGTCGGGGAAAAAACGCATGGTGTTGTTGCCGATGCGGTTATTTATTTTCTCTATGATGGCATGAAGATGTTTTTTTCTTTGCTGACGCATAGCCAACAGTTGCTCGACTACACGATCAGGAATGGCACACTTGCCATTTTCCCACTGACGCCAGCTTTCACTGTCACCGGTCTGGGCAATCCAGGTCGCGCATTCATCAATAGTCATGGCAAAAATATGGCGGAGTGCCTGGAGTTCATAAGCGTTCATCGTGTAATGGCTGCATGAAATAAACAATAAAATATAAATAACATTATCAGCCTGCTGACGGCTTGAAGAGAGTCACAGTATCTTGTGCAACATTATTGGAAAGAGTGAGGGGCGAGGTAGCGAAGCGGAAAAATGTTAAAAAAAAGCCCATCGTGGGAGATGGGCAAAGACTACACACAGCAATTCGTTGTTTCACTCAGGGGATTTCCATGCTTATAAATCAATATGTTGATTTATAACCGTGAGCTAATAGTAGGCATACGGACTTTTTGCGTCGATCAGATTCGTCTCATTAGTTTAAAAACTGTAAAGAATTTGCGACAGGTACTACCAGCTGAATGGCGGTAAGCAGGAAAATATGGGGAAGAGCAAGCAAATATCAATTAGCGGTGGTTAACAATCAGGCGGCAGAGCCGCCTGATGAGAAATTACTTATTCGGTTTCTCGATTTCGCCAAGTTCTTCGAGAATTTCTTCCGGTTGGTCCGTCGGCGGTGGGACTTCTTCCACCCACGCGGCAAACAGACGCCAGGAAACGGCTAACAGAACCGGACCAATAAACAGACCGATCATCCCGAAAGCAATCAAACCACCAATAACGCCAGAGAGAATCAGGATCAGCGGTAAATCGGCACCCATGCGAATTAACATTGGGCGGATGACGTTATCCAGCGTGCCAACCACACCGCTCCACACTAACAATACCGTTCCCCAGGTGGTATCGCCAGTCCAGTAGAGCCAGATAATCGCCGGAATCAGTACCGGCAACGGGCCAAGCTGGACAAGGCAGGAGAGGATCATTAACACCGTTAGCAACGTTGCATAAGGTACGCCGGATACGGCGAGGCCGATACCGCCAAGCACTGCCTGTACTAACGCCGTCACCACCACACCCAGCGCCACCGCGCGGATAGCCTGTGCCGCCAGCAGCACGGCGGCATCTCCGCGAACGCCTGCCAGACGGGTTGCAAAATGGCGAATGCCTTGTGCCACCTGTTCACCGCGCCAGTACAGCAGGGCACTGAAGAGAAGCATCAGCGCACAATGCACCATAAAGCGCCCGATATGCGCCGCCTGCCCAACGAACCAGGTGGTGGTGGTGCCAATATAAGGACGGACTTTCGCCATGATCGCCGTCCCCCCCATATCCAGCAAATTGTGCCAGCCTGCATATAGCTTCGCGCCAATCACCGGAATGGTATTAAGCCACGCCAGATCGGGTAACGTCATGTCACCGCTGGAAATGGCTTTAATTAGCGGGCCGCTGCCGTCGACGATACTGTTAACCAGCAAAGCAATAGGGATGATAAACACCATCACTAATAACAGCGTCATCACCAGAACGGCGAGAGAGCGGCGACCAAACATGATCTTTTGCAAACGTAACAATACCGGCCAGGTGGCGATAACCACCGTACCGGCCCATGCAAAGCCGAGAATAAAGGGTTGTACAATCCACAGACATGCCACAATCATGATGGCTAAAAACAGCACCGAAAGCAGAATTTGTGCGACATCCCTGGGCTGACGAACATTTACCATAACTACTTTTCACCTTTTTTGTGCGTCAAATCGTCGACGCGACGTGAACACGCGAAACTCACCTGCATAATGATGAGCAATTTCAGCGGTTTTTAACAGGCCGATTCTGCCCTTAATTCTGATGGGCGTGTTAGAAAAAAATGTGGTACAACAACTCAGGCAACACGCAAACGATTTACTCGTCGTATTTCAAGTTGCATGTGCTGCGGCTACGTTCGTTCACCCCAGTCACTTACTATTGTAAGCTCCTGGAGTTCACTCGCTTGCCGCCTTCCTGCAACACGAAATCCATAGAGTAAACAAACATCACCTTTCAGTGCGCTATTGCAGCAGCCTGAAAGAATAGTGTATCGACCTACATCACAGACCGCAGGAAAGGGTCAATATAATGATTCCACAGATTTCCCAGGCACCCGGCGTCGTTCAACTGGTGCTTAATTTTTTGCAAGAGCTGGAGCAACAGGGTTTTACCGGCGATACGGCGACAAGTTATGCCGATCGTCTGACAATGTCGACCGACAACAGTATTTACCAACTTCTCCCCGATGCGGTGGTATTTCCGCGTTCAACCGCAGATGTGGCGCTGATCGCCCGTCTTGCCGCGCAGGAACGCTATTCATCGCTGATCTTTACCCCCCGCGGCGGCGGCACCGGCACTAACGGTCAGGCGCTCAACCAGGGGATTATTGTTGATATGTCCCGCCATATGAACCGCATCATCGAAATTAACCCTGAAGAGGGCTGGGTGCGCGTTGAGGCCGGGGTGATAAAAGATCAACTCAATCAGTACCTGAAACCGTTCGGCTACTTTTTTGCGCCGGAACTTTCGACCAGCAACCGGGCAACGCTCGGTGGGATGATCAATACCGATGCATCCGGTCAGGGATCGCTGGTCTATGGCAAAACGTCAGATCACGTACTTGGCGTACGCGCGGTGTTGTTGGGGGGCGATATTCTCGATACGCAACCTTTACCCGTCGAATTGGCGGAAACGCTGGGTAAATCCAATACCACAATCGGGCGAATTTATAACACGGTTTATCAACGTTGCCGTCAGCAACGCCAGTTAATTATCGACAACTTCCCCAAACTTAACCGCTTTCTTACCGGTTACGATCTGCGTCATGTCTTTAACGATGAGATGACCGAGTTCGACCTGACGCGCATTCTGACGGGTTCAGAAGGGACGCTGGCCTTTATTACCGAAGCGCGGCTGGATATTACACGCTTGCCTAAAGTGCGCCGTCTGGTGAACGTCAAATATGACTCTTTTGACTCTGCGCTGCGTAACGCGCCGTTTATGGTTGAGGCGCGGGCGCTTTCGGTAGAGACGGTGGACTCAAAAGTGCTGAATCTGGCGCGGGAAGATATTGTCTGGCATTCCGTCAGCGAGTTGATTACCGATGTGCCTGACCAAGAGATGCTCGGGCTGAACATTGTGGAATTTGCTGGTGATGATGAGGCGCTGATTGATGAGCGGGTAAATGCACTCTGTGCGCGGTTGGATGAGCTGATCGCCAGTCATCAAGCAGGTGTCATCGGCTGGCAGGTGTGCCGTGAGCTGGCGGGGGTTGAACGTATCTATGCAATGCGCAAAAAAGCCGTTGGTCTGCTTGGCAATGCCAAAGGTGCCGCTAAGCCAATTCCGTTTGCTGAGGATACCTGCGTACCGCCGGAACACCTGGCGGATTATATTGCTGAATTTCGCGCGCTGCTCGACAGCCACGGCTTAAGCTACGGTATGTTCGGTCACGTCGACGCAGGTGTCTTGCACGTCCGTCCAGCGCTGGATATGTGCGATCCTCAACAAGAGATTTTGATGAAGCAAATCTCTGATGACGTGGTGGCGCTGACTGCGAAATACGGTGGTTTGTTGTGGGGCGAGCACGGCAAAGGTTTTCGCGCTGAATACAGCCCGGCGTTTTTCGGTGAGGAACTTTTTGCAGAACTGCGCAAAGTGAAAGCGGCATTTGACCCGCATAACCGACTCAACCCAGGGAAGATTTGCCCGCCAGAAGGTCTCGATGCGCCGATGATGAAAGTGGACGCGGTGAAGCGCGGTACATTCGATCGGCAGATCCCCATTGCGGTACGCCAGCAGTGGCGCGGTGCGATGGAGTGTAACGGCAACGGTTTATGCTTCAACTTTGATGCCCGTAGTCCGATGTGTCCGTCGATGAAGATCACCCAGATCCGGATTCATTCACCGAAAGGGCGCGCAACGCTGGTGCGTGAATGGCTGCGTTTGTTGGCGGATCGCGGCGTTGATCCACTCAAACTGGAACAAGAACTGCCTGAATCCGGCGTCAGTTTGCGGACGTTAATTGCCCGCACGCGCAATAGCTGGCATGCGAATAAAGGCGAATATGACTTCTCACACGAAGTCAAAGAGGCGATGTCGGGCTGTCTGGCCTGTAAAGCGTGTTCGACCCAGTGCCCCATCAAAATTGATGTGCCGGAGTTTCGCTCTCGTTTTCTGCAGCTCTATCACACCCGTTATTTACGCCCGCTGCGCGACCACCTCGTCGCTACGGTCGAGAGCTACGCGCCGCTGATGGCACGCGCGCCGAAAACCTTTAACTTCTTCATTAACCAGCCGCTGGTGCGCAAACTCTCGGAAAAACATATCGGCATGGTTGATTTGCCGCTGCTGTCGGTCCCCTCGCTACAACAACAAATGGTGGGGCATCGCTCGGCAAACATGACGCTGGAACAGCTTGAATCTCTCAATGCAGAGCAGAAAGCGCGCACAGTGTTGGTGGTGCAGGACCCCTTTACCAGCTATTACGATGCGCAAGTGGTGGCGGATTTTGTCCGTCTGGTCGAAAAATTAGGTTTCCAGCCTGTGTTACTGCCATTTTCGCCAAATGGCAAAGCCCAGCATATTAAAGGTTTTCTTAATCGTTTTGCGAAGACGGCGAAAAAGACGGCGGATTTCCTCAACCGTATGGCGAAGCTGGGTATGCCAATGGTGGGCGTCGATCCGGCGCTGGTACTTTGTTATCGCGATGAATATAAACTGGCGCTGGGCGAGGAGCGTGGCGAGTTTAACGTCTTACTGGCGAATGAATGGCTGGCAAGCGCACTTGAGTCACAGCCAGTGGCTACAGTCAGCGGTGAATCATGGTATTTCTTTGGTCACTGTACCGAAGTTACCGCCTTGCCGGGTGCGCCAGCACAATGGGCCGCGATATTTGCCCGTTTTGGCGCGAAACTGGAAAATGTCAGCGTGGGTTGCTGCGGCATGGCAGGGACTTACGGACATGAAGCGAAAAACCATGAAAATTCGCTCGGGATCTATGAGTTATCCTGGCATCAGGCTATGCAGCGACTGCCGCGTAACCGCTGTCTGGCGACCGGATATTCCTGCCGTAGCCAGGTAAAACGGGTTGAAGGCACGGGGGTACGCCATCCTGTGCAGGCTTTACTGGAGATTATTAAATGATATGGAAACGGAAAATCACCCTGGAAGCACTGAATGCTATGGGTGAAGGAAACATGGTGGGGTTCCTGGATATTCGCTTTGAACATATTGGTGATGACACCCTTGAAGCGACAATGCCAGTAGACTCGCGGACAAAGCAGCCTTTCGGGTTGCTGCATGGAGGAGCATCCGTGGTACTGGCCGAAAGTATCGGTTCCGTTGCCGGTTATTTATGTACCGAAGGTGAGCAAAAAGTGGTTGGTCTGGAAATCAATGCTAACCACGTCCGCTCGGCACGAGAAGGGCGGGTGCGCGGCGTATGCAAACCGTTGCATCTCGGTTCGCGTCACCAGGTCTGGCAGATTGAAATCTTCGATGAGAAAGGGCGTTTGTGCTGTTCGTCACGATTGACGACCGCTATTTTGTGACGTTGTCACCAGAAAAGTGTGACGCATATTGCTTTTGGTCATTATCTGCACAGTAAACGGTGGTATACTGTGCAGGTCTTGTCTAAAAGCGAGGATGCTATGTCTACTCAACTTGATCCCACCCAGCTGGCCATTGAATTTTTACGCCGTGACCAGAGCAATCTTTCACCTGCCCAATATCTCAAACGTCTGAAACAACTAGAACTTGAATTTGCTGACCTGCTTACTCTCTCTTCTGCTGAATTAAAAGAAGAAATCTACTTTGCCTGGCGTCTGGGCGTGCATTGATCCTGACTTAATGCCGCAAGTTCGCCAAATCGACCTGGATTAACCTCCGTCCAGGTTCGATGACCTTCTTAATACTGCTTATCTACCGCCTGATATTGTTCAAAAATAATACTAATCGCAGTTTGTGTTAAAACGGCGGGTTAGCTTTATGAGATTATTCTTATCGCCCCTTCAAGAGCTAAGCCACTGAGAGTGCCGGAGATAAGCGCCGGATGGGGTAGAAACCCTTAAGCCTGTGTCGCACAGACTTAAGGGTTTTCTTATTTCTGAACGCTGCACTTTTTTACCTATCTCTTAAATAGTCATTTTCAATACAACTTTTTCTTTTTCATCACAGCCTTAATGCTCCTTAGATAATAACCATTATCTAACAATGAGATACCTAATTCTTAGCGTGCCTGTTAACCCACACATCAGGGTCTATGCTTATTAAAAGCAGGCAAAAAGCATGTTTTACGGTAAAGCCCCTGCGTTTGCTGGGTTGAACTGATAATCATTATCACTAACATGCTGTTATACGCTGAAAGCGATGAAGTGAGGTAAATCGATGGACATGCATTCAGGAACCTTTAACCCACAAGATTTCGCCTGGCAAGGCTTAACGCTGACACCCGCAGCGGCGATACACATCCGTGAGCTGGTGGCAAAGCAGCCGGGTATGGTCGGCGTGCGCTTAGGCGTGAAGCAAACGGGCTGCGCGGGCTTTGGCTATGTGCTCGACAGTGTTAGCGAGCCGGACAAAGACGATCTGCTGTTTGAACACGACGGCGCGAAGCTGTTTGTCCCGCTGCAAGCGATGCCGTTTATTGATGGCACGGAAGTCGATTTCGTTCGTGAAGGACTTAATCAGATATTCAAATTTCACAACCCTAAAGCCCAGAATGAATGTGGCTGTGGCGAAAGCTTTGGGGTATAGGCGGTACTATGTCTCGTAATACTGAAGCAACTGACGATGTCAAAACCTGGACCGGCGGCCCGCTGAATTATAAAGAAGGATTCTTCACCCAGTTAGCCACCGATGAGCTGGCAAAGGGGATAAACGAAGAGGTGGTGCGCGCAATTTCGGCGAAGCGTAATGAGCCGGAGTGGATGCTGGAGTTTCGTCTCAACGCCTATCACGCATGGCTGGAGATGGAAGAACCGCACTGGTTGAAAGCGCACTACGACAAGCTGAATTATCAGGATTACAGCTACTACTCAGCACCATCGTGCGGTAATTGTGACGACACTTGCGCGTCTGAACCTGGCGCGGTGCAGCAAACTGGCGCGAACGCCTTTTTAAGTAAAGAGGTGGAGGCGGCGTTTGAGCAGTTGGGCGTTCCCGTGCGGGAAGGCAAAGAGGTGGCGGTGGATGCCATTTTCGACTCAGTTTCGGTTGCCACTACTTATCGCGAAAAACTGGCGGAGCAGGGAATTATTTTCTGTTCCTTTGGTGAGGCGATCCACGATCACCCGGAACTGGTGCGTAAATATCTCGGCACCGTGGTGCCGGGGAATGACAACTTCTTTGCCGCGCTTAATGCGGCGGTAGCCTCTGACGGTACGTTTATTTATGTGCCTAAAGGCGTGCGCTGCCCGATGGAACTTTCCACCTATTTTCGCATTAACGCAGAAAAAACCGGGCAGTTTGAGCGCACCATTCTGGTGGCCGACGAAGACAGCTACGTCAGCTACATTGAAGGCTGTTCCGCTCCGGTGCGTGACAGCTATCAGTTACACGCGGCAGTGGTGGAAGTCATCATCCATAAAAACGCCGAGGTGAAATATTCCACGGTACAAAACTGGTTTCCTGGCGATAACAACACCGGCGGTATTCTCAACTTCGTCACCAAGCGTGCTTTGTGCGAAGGCGAAAACAGCAAAATGTCATGGACGCAATCAGAAACCGGGTCAGCGATTACGTGGAAATATCCCAGCTGCATTTTGCGCGGCGATAACTCCATTGGTGAGTTTTACTCAGTGGCGCTGACCAGCGGTCATCAGCAAGCGGATACCGGCACCAAGATGATCCACATCGGTAAAAACACCAAATCGACCATTATCTCGAAAGGGATCTCTGCCGGACATAGTCAGAACAGTTATCGCGGCTTAGTGAAAATCATGCCGACGGCAACCAATGCGCGCAATTTCACTCAGTGCGACTCAATGCTGATTGGCGCTAATTGTGGGGCGCATACCTTCCCGTATGTTGAGTGTCGTAACAATAGTGCGCAACTGGAACACGAGGCAACGACATCACGTATTGGTGAAGATCAACTGTTTTACTGCCTGCAACGCGGGATCAGCGAAGAAGACGCCATCTCGATGATTGTTAACGGTTTCTGCAAAGACGTGTTCTCGGAGCTGCCGTTGGAATTTGCCGTTGAAGCACAAAAACTCCTCGCCATCAGTCTTGAACACAGCGTCGGATAAGGAATAAACATGTTAAGTATTAAAGATTTACACGTCAGCGTGGAAGATAAAGCTATCCTGCGCGGATTAAGCCTCGACGTTCATCCCGGCGAAGTTCACGCCATTATGGGGCCAAACGGTTCGGGCAAAAGTACCTTATCGGCAACGCTTGCCGGGCGAGAAGATTATGAAGTGACGGGCGGCACGGTTGAGTTCAAAGGCAAAGATTTGCTTGCGCTGTCGCCGGAAGATCGCGCGGGCGAAGGCATCTTTATGGCCTTCCAGTATCCGGTGGAGATTCCAGGTGTCAGTAACCAGTTTTTCCTGCAAACGGCACTTAATGCGGTGCGCAGCTATCGCGGCCAGGAAACGCTCGACCGCTTTGATTTTCAGGATTTGATGGAAGAGAAAATCGCTCTCCTGAAGATGCCGGAAGATTTATTAACCCGTTCGGTAAACGTTGGTTTTTCCGGCGGCGAGAAAAAGCGCAACGATATTTTGCAAATGGCGGTGCTGGAACCGGAGTTATGCATTCTTGATGAGTCGGACTCCGGGCTGGATATTGACGCATTAAAAGTGGTCGCCGATGGCGTGAACTCGCTGCGTGATGGCAAGCGCTCATTCATCATTGTTACGCACTACCAACGCATTCTCGACTACATCAAGCCTGATTACGTTCATGTGCTATATCAGGGACGAATTGTGAAATCCGGCGATTTCACGTTGGTCAAACAACTGGAGGAGCAGGGTTATGGCTGGCTTACCGAACAGCAGTAACGCGCTGCAACAGTGGCATCACTTGTTTGAAGCTGAAGGGACAAAACGCTCCCCGCAAGCACAGCAGCATTTACAACAATTGCTGCGTACCGGACTGCCGACACGTAAACATGAAAACTGGAAATATACGCCGCTGGAAGGGCTGATCAATAGCCAGTTTGTCAGCATTGCGGGAGAGATATCCCCACAGCAGCGTGATGCCTTAGCGTTAACGTTAGACTCCGTGCGGCTGGGGTTTGTCGATGGG
>OBZD01000777.1_pt1 | contig 13537 bp, 10 predicted proteins | sample 1501551 | NCBI WGS metagenome assembly OBZD01 (sample SAMEA2580221, study PRJEB22360) | human gut metagenome | biome: human gut; feature: human-associated habitat; material: faeces | place: Denmark | collected 2008/2010 | reverse complement strand
AAGAAGAGATCGCCACCGGCTTTCGGCAAACTGGCAACGGCCTGATTAATCTCAGCAAATGAGATTTCTCCCCACTGTGCGGTAAACCATTCGAGATTGCCGGAAGAGGTGGGGCTGGCTTCGTGAACGATAAATTGACCATCGTTAACGTAGCGACCATAGACATACGGATGCGCTTCACCGTCACGTAAACCGCGGGTTATGCCGCTGGTCACCGCCCAGGTCCCCATCACCGCATTGAGGGTAAATTCGTCTTCGATCCCGGCGCAGAGTGCGGTGGAAACCACATCAAACAGGCCGCCAACAACGGGCGTACCCGCTTTCAGACCGGTCAGGGCGGCTGTCTGAGCGGTGATCTCCCCGCAGATTTCGGCAGATCCGACAACAGGCGGCAGGGCGTGATTGATTTCAGCGATCCCCAGCCAGTCGGTGAGGCACGGGTCATATTCCCCAAGACTCATGTTGTAGAGGTTGGACTCGGAAATATTGCTCTCTTCACAGCCTTTGACGCCAGTTAAACACCAGCGCAGGTAGTCGTGCGTCATCATCACGCAGCCAATTTGCGCGTAGCGTTCTGGTTCGTGCTCTTTCAGCCAGCGTAACAGCGACACCGGATGCCCGGTCCACAAGGTTTGTCGGGTCAGCGGGTAGAGTTTTTCCGGGATGCCATCTTCCTGCCAGCGACGAACGATTTCCATCGCCCGGCGGTCCGAGGACAAAATAGCATTCCCGAGCGGTTTGTCGTTTTTATCCAGCAAAAACAAGCCCTTTCCCTGTGCGGAGATGCCGATACCGACAATTTGTTCCCCGCTAACACCAGAATGAGTAAGCAGGGCGCGAATGACAGCCATGCAGCATTGCCACAGTTCTGCCATATCGCGCTCTGCCCAGCCTGGCTGCGGGCTTAATGCGCACAGCGGCAGGCGCTGCACGCCTGCCTCCCGGCCTTCGCGGTCATACAGCCCGGCTTTCAGCCAGCTACCGCCACAATCTAACCCCAGCCAGTATTGCGTCATGGTTTATTGCACCTCATCCACGGCTTTCAGCAGATCAGCTCCCTGCGGCACATCTTTAACAAACATGTCGCGAACCTGATTCCCCAGTGCGTCGCTAAAGGCTTTGCGGTCGAGATCGGTGATGACTTCCACGCCCGCTTCTTTCATGCCGTCGATGATTTTTTGCTGATCTTCAGCAACCAGTTTGCGCTGATAGTTACCCGCTTCTTGTGCAGATGAAACTAGCGCCTGCTGGAACTCCGGACTTAAGCCATCAAACTTCGCTTTGTTGATCACCACCAGAAGCGGGGAATAGGCGTGGTGCGTCAGAGAAAGGAACTTCTGCACTTCGAAAAATTTTGCTGACCAGACGACGTTGATCGGGTGTTCCTGAGCGTCGATAGTGCGGGTTTCCAGCCCGGTATAGACTTCGGCAAACGGCATCGGGATCGGGTTAGCGCCAAAAACTTTAAATGCAGCGATATTCATCGGGCTGTTGTTGGTGCGGATTTTCAACCCTTTCAGGTCGGCAGGCGTTTTGACCGGTGCACGCGAGTTGGTGACATCGCGCCAGCCGTTTTCCCAGTAGGCCAGTACTTTCAGTCCTTTACCTTCAAGTGAGGCTTTCAGATCATCACCGACTTTGCCGTCGAGCGTTTTATGCGCGTGAGCGGTATCGCGGAACAGGAAAGGGACATCAAGCAAGTTCATCACTGGTGATAACCCGGCAAAGTTATTCGAGCCGGACATTTCCATATCGATGGTGCCGCCACGTACGCCGCTGATCATCGCCTGCGCGTTACCGAGAGTGCTGTCCGGGAACAGTTTTAATTTCAGCTCGCCTTTGGTTCTCTCCTGCAATAAATCATTGAATTTTTTCGCCGCAATATGTTGCGAGTCGGTTTGTGATGTTTCATAACCGAAACGTAAAGATTGTGCCGCCAGAGAAGATGTGCTGAATGCAGCCAGGCCAGCAATGAATAATGCGTAGGTTACAGAGCGTAATTTCATAATATTTTCCTTTTAATTAATCCATTTCAAAGGGAGGATGATGAGATCGGGAATAAAAACAAATACGACTAATAATGAATATAAAACCAGGACGTAAGGGAAAACGCCTCTGACTGCATCATCGAATTTGAGTTTTGCCACCCCTGAAATAACGTTAAGTACATTACCGATAGGCGGTGTAATTAAGCCGATTGAGCAGTTAATGATAAACATGACACCGAAATAAATCGGATCGATTCCTGCCTCTTTAACTAAAGGCATTAATACCGGGGTAAGAATTAATACCGTCGGCGTTAAATCCATGACCATGCCGACAATCAGGATAGCCACCATAATGACGATAAACAGCAGACGCGGTGAATCGACCAACGGTTGCAGTAAATCAGAAACCATCATCGGCAGTTCAGCAATGGTAATCAGCCAGGCGGAAACTTGTGCCGAGGCCACCAGAAACATAACCACTGAGGTGGTTTTCGCCGCGCCAATGAGTACATGCCAAAGTGTGGCGAAGGTCATTTCACGGTAAATAACTGTGGCGACAAACAGCGCATAGAAAGCAGCAACGGCCCCGGCTTCGGTAGGGGTAAACAGACCGGAGCGAAACCCGCCAATAATGATGACTGGAAGAAACAGCGCCCAGATACCGGAGACAAAAGAGTGCCAGATTTCCTGCATCGTTGCTTTTTGCTGGCGGGGTAAATTAAGGCGACTGGCCTGCCACCACCAGGTAAGCATCAGCGTTGCGCCCATCATCATGCCAGGGGCAATGCCCGCCATAAACAGCTTACTGATGGATAATCCGCTGGAAACGCCGAAGATAATAAACGGAATGGAAGGGGGAATAATTGGCGCGATAATGCCGCCAGAGGCAATCAGCCCCGCCGCCCGGTTGACCGGATAGTTGGCGCTGCGCATCATCGGCACCAGTAGAGCGGCAAAGGCTCGCCATAATCATAGCTGCCAGCACGCCGACGTAGCCCAGCCCGCCTGGTTTATGCCCCACCAGTTTCATCGGCAGGTCAACAATGCGTTTTGACAAGCCGCCCGCATTCATGATTTCACCCGCCAGCACAAAGAACGGAATCGCCAGCAGGGAGAAGCTATCGGCTCCGTTCACCAGCGTTTGTGCCATGATCTGGACATCAAACATGTCCAGCCAGAACATTAACGCCGCCCCGCACAACAACAGTGCCCAGGCAATAGGCAAACCGATAGCAATACCACCCAACAGACAGCCCAGAAAAATCAGCACAGCCATGATTAAGCTCCTTGCGGTGGCGACGTTAGAGAATTGCTACGCGTGATGAGTTGATATAAATGACGCAGTTCAAAGAATGCGATAACGAGGCTGGTGGGCAGACAAGCGGCATACATCAGGCCGATGGGTAAACCGAGGATCGGTGAATAATCGCTCCAGTCCTGAATTGTTTTTAGCGTTGCGCCCCAGGCCAGTGCGCCACAAATAAATAAGATTAAGGAATGGGTAACCAGAGCGACTCGTCGCTGCCATGCGGGGGAGAGTTTCTCCACCAGAAAGGTGACCTGAACGTGGGCGTTATCCATAAAAGCTACAATCGCGCCAATAAACGTTAACCAGACAAATAAATAACGTGACAATTCATCAACAGATAAAATGCTTGTCTGAAAACCATATCTTAAAATAATGTTTATAAATACAATACAGGAAAGTACGGCGAGATTAATCGCCAGTATTGCTTCGAGTATTTTTTTCATAGCTATTCCTTGAGGCTATGTCTGTCATAATTCAAGTCGCATGTGCAGCAACCTGAATTATTAATATAGTTAGAGCAATAACATTACCCAGGCGTTCTGGCGTAGACGATTATTCGATTAATTCAGCGCCGTTAATGCGACTTTAACCACAATTTTTCGTATCTCAGAGGCTGTTTGCATAATACAACCTGGTCGGTGAACATCCTGCGGAAAGAAAATTGCGTAGCTGCCCGGTATCATTTCTATAAATGATTCATGTTCACTGTCGTGATAAAAAATAATATTGCGCTGCTCTAATAGTGATTCGCTGACTTTATTATTTCCCGTATCAATAGCAATGCCGATTTTCTCTTCGCCCCACGCCAGAAACTGAATATCGATATACCGACGATGCACTTCCGGACGGTTTACCACCGCTTCGCGTGTGGTTAAATCGATAATTTGCGTATAAATATTTTTGCCGTCGATTTCGACAACGCCCGGCTCCAGGGCGTTGAAATCGGTAGCGCGCAGAAAATCGAGCGCCTTTTCAATGGCGGCGGGCAAACGGCACGGATTAGGCTGCGCGATATGTCCAAAAATCATGACTTATCTCCTCATAACGCCTGGATTTTGGCCCACACGCTGTCATCAACAGTGATGCCGTTACGGCGGTTTTCGGCCAGCAGGGTAGTAAATTCATGGCCGGGTAAGCGAATGGCCTGATTTTCGTCAGCACGCTCGGCACTAGTAACGTAATCCATGATGCGTTGCAGCTTGGCATCGCGGGTGGGACCGTCGATAAGCTTGTCCACTTCAATGGCAATAAAAATTTGTGAAATGCCGTATTCGTCGCTGTTGTCTTCGGTGACTTCGGCAACCGATGCGCCGTCAGAAAGGAGGGTAGCGATCATATCCAGCACAATCGACATGCCCGAACCTTTCCAGTAGCCCATCGGCAAAATGCGGCGATTTTTCTCGATAACGCCAGGTTCTTTGGTCAAATTGCCCTCATCATCAAAGCCACCATCGACCGGGAGCTGACGACCTGCCAGACGGTTAACTTCTAACATGCCGTAAGAGAACATCGACATCGACATATCGACCATGGTGATCGGCGTGGAAGGAATGGCGACGATCAGCGGGTTAGTGCCGATGCGACACTCTTTTGCGCCCCACGGCGGCATTACGGCGATGGAGTTGGTCCAGCAAATGCCAATATAGCCTTTTTCCGCCGCCTGCCAGCCGTAGCTGCCGCCGCGCATCCAGTGGTTGGCATTACGTAGTGCCACCAGACCAATACCGTGATCGGCAGCCAGTTCAATGGCGCGATCCATCATCTTTTTCGCTGTCAGGTTACCGATCGAACGCTGGGCGTCCCACTGTTCAATTGCGCCGAGGCTGGTTATACGTTTGGGTTGGGCATCAGGAATGATATCGCCGTTTTCCAGTTGTTGAATGAAACGAGGGAAACGATTAACGCCGTGAGAATAAACGCCGGATTCGGTGGTGCGGGCGAACATCTCTGCACAGGCGTCAGCCGTTTCGCTGTCAACGCCGCGTGAAATTAAGACCCGATTAAAGGCTGCTTTTAACTGCTCAAATGTCACTTTCATCCCAGGCTTCCTTGTTTTTTTGATCGCTTTTTTGGCTTAAAATTTCAATATGCGAAACTTGATTTCAAATATATCGATCACTTTTTAACAAAGCAATCTGATTGATGAATTTCAAAAGACATAAAAATCAATTGGTTATAAATTATCTGTCGAGATCGTGAACTACGGCACACTTTGCGCTACCATCAGGACGCGACAAAATGGGGAAAGAAGTGATGGGAAAAAAAGAGAACGAGATGGCGCAGGAAAAAGAGCGTCCAGCCGGAAGCCAGAGTCTGTTTCGCGGGTTGATGCTGATTGAGATTTTGAGCAACTATCCAAACGGTTGTCCGTTGGCGCATCTTTCGGAGCTGGCTGGTTTAAATAAGAGTACCGTCCATCGCTTATTGCAGGGATTACAGTCCTGCGGCTATGTGACCACCGCGCCTGCCGCAGGGAGTTATCGCCTGACCACCAAATTTATTGCCGTCGGGCAGAAGGCGCTGTCTTCGCTGAATATCATTCATATCGCCGCTCCGCATCTTGAGGCACTGAACATCGCCACTGGTGAAACCATTAACTTCTCCAGCCGCGAAGACGATCACGCTATTTTGATTTATAAGCTGGAACCCACAACCGGGATGCTGCGAACCCGTGCCTATATTGGCCAGCATATGCCGCTCTACTGTTCCGCAATGGGCAAGATCTACATGGCGTTTGGTCACCCGGACTACGTGAAGTCATACTGGGAAAGCCATCAGCATGAGATCCAGCCGTTAACCCGCAATACCATTACCGAGCTGCCCGCGATGTTCGACGAACTGGCGCACATTCGTGAAAGCGGAGCGGCGATGGACAGAGAAGAAAACGAACTCGGCGTCTCCTGTATTGCTGTTCCGGTGTTTGATATTCATGGGCGGGTGCCGTACGCCGTGTCGATTTCGCTTTCGACATCACGTCTGAAACAGGTGGGAGAGAAAAATCTCCTGAAACCACTGCGTGAAACCGCGCAGGCTATTTCTAATGAACTGGGATTTACTGTCAGGGATGACCTGGGCGCGATCACATAACGCTTTGGACAAGTGCCAAAACTTTAACATTTCCTTCGTTGGATCAAAGCAGTAGGGACGCGCTCTCTGGCACTCTGCTGTTTTAGTGCAAAGGAGTGATCATGAACCGGTTTATTATTGCGGATGCGACGAAATGTATCGGTTGCCGTACCTGTGAAGTGGCTTGCGCAGTGTCGCATCATGAGAATCAGGATTGCGCTGCGTTGTCACCAGACGAGTTTATTTCCCGTATTCGTGTCATTAAAGACCACTGCTGGACCACGGCAGTAGCCTGTCATCAGTGTGAAGATGCACCGTGCGCGAATGTCTGCCCTGTTGACGCGATAAGCCGCGAACATGGGCATATTTTCGTTGAACAAACACGTTGCATTGGCTGTAAAAGCTGTATGCTGGCTTGCCCGTTTGGTGCGATGGAGGTCGTTTCTTCGCGCAAAAAGGCGAGGGCGATTAAGTGCGATCTGTGCTGGCATCGGGAGACGGGACCGGCCTGTGTTGAAGCCTGCCCGACAAAGGCGTTGCAGTGCATGGATGTCGAGAAAAGTGCAGCGGCATCGGCTACGGCAGCAGCCTGTTTGAAACGTTTTCCGGCGTTTCTCAACGCCGGAACAGTGCGCTTTGTTTATGCCAGATGCGGCGTAAACGCCTTATCCGGCCTACAAATTCTTCCAAATTCAATATATTGCAGAAATCATGTAGGCCTGATAAGCGTAGCGCATCAGGCAATTTTTAGTGACTTTCAGCCCAGGCTCTTTCTATCTCTTCCGCCAGAATCTTCACCCCCGCCTCAATTTTCTCCGGCTCTGGTACGTAGTTCATGCGCATACATTGATGCGTATGCGGCCACGGTTTATCCAGCCCTGGGAAGAAGTTGTGCCCCGGCACCATCAGCACGCCGCGTGCTTTCAGGCGCTGATAGAGCTGCTCGGTCGTAATGGGCAAATCCTTAAACCATAGCCAGAGGAAAATGGCTCCTTCCGGTTTATGAATCAGGCAGCGATTTTCCGGTAAATAGCGGCGAATGATGGCGATAGTTTCCTGAACACGCTGGTAGTAAAACGGTTTGATGACTGTTTCAGACAGGCGCAGCAGATCGTTACGCTTAATCATTTCACACATCATCGCCGGACCAATACCGCCAGGTGCCAGGCTGATAATGCCGTTCATATTGGTGATGGCGGTGATGATTTTTTCATTGGCGATGATAATGCCGCAGCGGGAGCCAGGTAGACCCAGCTTGGAAAGACTCATGCACAGCACGATATTCGGATTCCATAGCGGGCGCGCTTCACTGAAGATGATACCCGGGAACGGGACGCCATAAGCGTTATCAATCACCAGCGGAATGCCGTGTTGATTCGCCAGCGCGTCAAGCTTCAGCAACTCTTCGTCAGTAATCACATTGCCTGTTGGATTCGTCGGCCGGGAGACGCAAATCATCCCGGTTTCTTCGCCAATATGCAGATGCTCAAAATCGACGTGGTATTTAAACTGGCCTTCCGGCAGCAGTTCAATATTCGGACGCGCAGAGACAAACAGATCTTCTTCCAGTCCGGCGTCAGCATAGCCAATGTATTCCGGTGCAAGCGGGAACAGCACTTTTTTGACCCGACCATCGGCACGGCGTCCGGCAAACAGGTTAAATAAGTAGAAAAACGCGCTCTGGCTGCCGTTTGTTAGTGCAATATTCTGTGGTTCGATATCCCAACCCAACTTCTCGCGCAGCATTCCGGCAAGCAGTGTGAGTAGCTCCGTTTTCCCCTGTGGACCGTCGTAGTTACACAGTGCATCAGTCGCTTTGCCACTTTCCAGCATGTCGGTCAGTAGCGTCTGGAAGTAGTCCTGCATTTCCGGGATCTGCGCCGGATTACCGCCGCCGAGCATAATCGCGCCAGGCGTGCGTAAACCGTCGTTCAGATCTTCCATCAACAGCGTAATGCCGGAGTGGCGGGTAAATTTGTCACCAAAAAGGGAGAATGTCATAGCGGGATATCTGTCGAACTCTGTAGCAAGGAAGGTAACAATAACGCTACATTTGCTGGGGTGCAAATCGGTCTGTTGAAGAGTGAGCGGTGCTTTATCCTGCAACGCTGATTAGGGCTGACATTTTATCCTGGTTGGCGGCTTCCCGAGGTACTGACGAACGGGAAGCCGGAAAAGTTACTGTTGCCCTGCCCAGACGACCAGCACTTTATCGTCGCCATGCTCACGAACAAAGCTGTAGCCCTGCTTCAGCAAAAGTGTCGTTTGTTTGCCCGCGCCAATTGCGGGATGGCGGGCGCGGAACTGGCTGATTTTCTGCCAGTGCGCGACGCTGGCGGCAGATTTACCGCTAACATCCTGCCAGTTCATATCCGAACGTGTACCTTGCAGCGGATCAGAACCTGTAGGACCGAACGGACGCGAGGATTCATCACCATAAAAGATTTGTACCGCGCCTGGCGCTAATAGTAATAACTCTGCTGCTTTGTCGCCCCCTTCACGGAACAGGCGGGTATCATGCGACGAGAGGTAGCTCAACACGTTGAAACCCTGCAATTTCTCCGCCATTTGCTGCCAGGTCGTATCCATCTGCGCCAGACAGTCGACTGCTTTCGCCGCCTGCTCCTGATAATCGAAATTGATCATCGCATCGAAGCCGTGGCGATAGTAGTCACTTTGCATCACGCCGTGGCCCCAGGCTTCACCGGTCATCCAGAAAGGTTTGTCATCTAATGCTTTGTCGGGGTTAGCTTTTTTCCATTCGCGAAGTGCAGCGCTGGCTTCGGTTTTCAGTTGCTGCCAGGCGGGCAACTCAACATGTTTGGCGGTATCGACCCGAAAACCATCAATCCCATAGTCGCGGACCCACTGACTTAACCAGTGGGTTAAGTAATCGCGCGGCGTATAGCCGTCAATGGCTTTGGCGTGGGTATCCATTTTGTTTTTATAGAACACCGGCAGACCAGAAGCGGTAGTTGATTCGGTTTTGATATCCGGCAAAAAGGCTAGCGACATAGTGAGATCGTCGAATCCAGGATTGTCGTAATCGCCGATATCCGTTCTGATCCAGTTTTTTCCCCACCATTTATCCCAGCCTGTTTTGTCGCTGAAATTAATGTAATCGTTAAAGCTATGCCAGGTTTGCCCGGCGGCAGGTTTCCAGTCGCTCCAGCGTTCACCCAGCGATTTTTTCACTTCGTCACCAGAAAGATATAACGCGCCAAACTGATACTCCTGCATATCCGCCAGCGTGGCATAGCCGGTGTGGTTCATCACGACATCAAAGAGAATACGAATACCGCGCTGATGTGCGCTATCAACCAGCGTCCGTAGATCGGCTTCGTTGCCCATATTGGCATCAAGATTCGTCCAGTCCTGTGTGTAATAACCGTGGTAGGCATAATGCGGGAAATCGCCTTTTGTACCGCCGCCGACCCAGCCGTGAATTTGCTCAAATGGGGCGCTTATCCATAAAGCATTAACGCCCAACTGCTGGAGGTAATCCAGTTTGTTGGTCAGGCCGCGTAAATCGCCGCCGTGAAAAGTGCCAATTTCCGCCATACCGTCTTTATGACGTCCGTAACTCTGGTCATTACTGGGATCGCCGTTTTCGAAACGATCTGTCAGCACAAAGTAAACCGTGGCGTTATGCCAGTCGAAAGGGGCGGATGTGTCAGTTTCTGCCCGTTCCAGCAGGAGTAAACCGTTGCTGGTGGCAGCGGGTTGTAACATTATTTGACCGTTCTTCACTATCGCAATTTGCTGGCTGTAATAATCCCGGACGGCGGCTCCCTCCGCAAAAGTGGCGCTGACATCCAGTGTGAGCGGTAATCCATCCCATTTCGGGCATTCACGGACCAGGCTTGCTACCGGTTCGGCGGCGTTCTGGATGGAAATCATCAATGTTGGCGTACCGGAGCGGGTGTCTATTTGCAGCGTATATTCGCCGTCCCTGAACAATCGCCATTGAGGCGGCGTGTTGCTACAAGGTTGCAGGGAAAGCATCTGATTGAGTTTTATCGCATCCGCAGGCTGCCAGCACTGTTGGTCAAAATTTAGCGTTAGTGGACGCGTACCTTTGGGCAACTGCGCGTGGCTGACAAATGTTCCTGTCCCCTGTTCGCTAAAGGCGGGAAACCCCGGAGAAGTCCAGCTGGCGGCAACGGCGAAGCCAGGAAGGAGTGTCAGAAAACAGGCGGCGAGTTTCATGGCGGATGAGTCCTTATTGCTGCGATTTCAGACAGTTTGCCAGCGATAAGCCAAACAAAACTCATCCCTGAGCGGTAAGTCCACAGGATGAGAAGCAAGGGTGAGCGATCTCGCGCAAAAAACGGCTGAATTTTGCGATAACCCCCACATTTTCTGCGATTTAGCGCCAATCTGAATCGTTAACACGTGACATAGTTTCAGATTTGGACTATTCCTTGGGGTGCTCTTGACAGCTATTTTTGATATGATTTGAGATTCAACTCTCAAATTTGTGAAAAATATAAGGTGTTGGAATGATTAAATCCGACCAGGAGACCTGATGATTTTGACTCCCATACGACGATATGGGGCGATGATTCTTATGTTACTCACTCTGGTGTTTTCGAGTGAGGTGTTAGCGAAGACGCACACAACAACAGCGAGTCAAAAGTCCCACTTAACTAAAGCTAGTAATAAACAGGTAAGCAGTAAACAAGAGTATTCTCGCAATAGTGCAAAGAGTAGTTCACTTCCTGATTTGCGAAAATACCCTTCCGGAACACCAAGGAAAAAGGCGTTTCTCCGGACCGTAATGCCTTACATTACCAGCCAAAATGCGGCCATTACTGCGGAACGTAACTGGCTCATTTCAAAACAGTATCAGGGCCAATGGTCACCTGCTGAGCGTGCGCGTCTGAAAGACATCGCCAAACGCTACAAGGTGAAGTGGTCCGGTAATACGCGAAAAATCCCGTGGAATACCTTGCTTGAACGCGTAGACATTATCCCCACCAGTATGGTGGCGACGATGGCTGCAGCAGAAAGCGGTTGGGGAACGTCGAAGCTGGCGCGCAACAACAACAACCTGTTCGGCATGAAATGCATGAAAGGACGTTGTACCAATGCGCCAGGTAAAGTGAAAGGGTACTCACAGTTTAGTTCTGTCAAAGAATCGGTGAGCGCCTATGTCACTAACCTGAATACGCACCCGGCTTACTCTTCGTTCCGTAAATCGCGTGCGCAGCTGCGTAAAGCGGATCAGGAAGTGACTGCCACAGCGATGATTCACAAGCTGAAGGGCTACTCGACCAAAGGGAAGAGTTATAACAACTACCTGTTCGCAATGTACCAGGATAACCAACGGTTAATCGCGGCGCATATGTAATTGCATTTCCTTGAGCCTTATCCGACTTGTCAGTCGGATAAGGCTTTTTACTTTGTCTCAGGCAGTTGAGCTACGAGCCTGAAGCGTTGTTGGTGCGTTTTATCATGCCTGGCGGGTAGGTCGGATAAGGCGTTCACGCCGCATCCGACAACCACGCAGCGTTACCTGATGTGACGCCGACAATTCTCATCATCGCTACAACATGACCTCGCTATTTACATCGCGATACTCTTTTGGCGTCGTGTCATATGCTTTTTTAAAAACAGAGTAGAAATATTGCAGCGATGGATAACCGCACATTTGCGATATCTCATTGATCGACAAGGTGGTTGAAATCAGCAGACTGCGCGCTTTCTCCAGCTTCTCGGCATGAATCATGGCATGGATGGTTTCACCCACCTCTTCTTTAAAACGCTTCTCAAGATTGGAGCGCGAGATCCCGACCGCATCCAGTACCTGATCCACTTTAATCCCTTTACAGGCGTGATTACGAATGTAATGCATGGCCTGAATAACGGCGGGATCGGTCAGCGAGCGATAATCTGTTGAGCGCCGTTCAATGACGCGAACTGGTGGGACCAAAATTCGCTGTAGCGGCATTTCTTCTTTATCTAATAATCGATGCAACAGTTTTGCCGCCTGATAGCCCATTTGCCGCGCGCCCTGAGCGACCGAAGAAAGGGCGACACGCGACAGATAGCGGGTCAGTTCTTCGTTATCGATGCCAATCACGCATAATTTTTCCGGTACGGGAATATGTAGATGTTCACATACTTGCAGAATATGCCGCGCTCGGGCGTCAGTAACGGCAATAATCCCGGTTTGCGGTGGTAGCGTTTGTAGCCAGTCTGCCAGCCGATTTTGCGCGTGTTGCCAGTTCTCTGGCGCGGTTTCTAACCCCTGATAAACCACTCCGCGATACTTTTCTTCGGCGACAAGCTGACGAAATGCATATTCGCGCTCAGTGGCCCAACGTTTGCCGCTTGATTCCGGAAGACCATAAAAAGCAAAGCGGTTAACGCCTTTCTCTTTTAAATGCAAAAATGCGCTTTCAACCAGCGCATAGTTATCGGTGGCAATGTAATGAACGGGTGGGTAACTTTCTGCAAGGTGATACGAGCCGCCAACCCCAACAATGGGGACGTCGACATCAGCCAGCGCTTGCTCGATCTGTTTGTCGTCGAAGTCGGCAATGACGCCATCTCCTAACCAGTCCTTGATTTTATCAATGCGGGCGCGGAAATCTTCTTCAATGAAAATATCCCATTCCGATTGTGACGCCTGTAAATATTCCCCTACGCCTTCTACTACCTGCCGGTCATAGGCTTTATTGGCATTGAACAGTAATGTGATGCGGTGACGTTTAGTAAACATGGTTCTTTTCCTGCTGAATCATGCAAAAACTCAAAACCGGTAATACGTAACCGGCTTTGAGAAAATTTTTATCAAAATCAAGAACGGCGTTTGGTTGCGGAGTCCATCCATACTGCCAGCAACAGAATCGCACCTTTAACGATATACTGCCAGAAGGTCGGTACATCCATCATACTCATGCCGTTATCCAGTGAAGCCATGATAAATGCCCCCATTACTGCTCCGGCAACGCTTCCCACACCGCCAGCCAGGCTGGTGCCGCCAATCACGCATGCTGCAATTGCGTCCAGTTCGGCGATATTTCCCGCAGAAGGTGAACCAGCGCCGAGTCGAGAACTGAGGATTAATCCGGCGATGGCTACCATTAATCCGTTAATAGCGAACACGGCAAGTTTGGTGCGTTCAACGTTAATCCCGGAGAGACGTGCCGCTTCCAGATTGCCGCCG
>OBZD01000773.1_pt1 | contig 13586 bp, 18 predicted proteins | sample 1501551 | NCBI WGS metagenome assembly OBZD01 (sample SAMEA2580221, study PRJEB22360) | human gut metagenome | biome: human gut; feature: human-associated habitat; material: faeces | place: Denmark | collected 2008/2010 | reverse complement strand
TTTTTCGGCGGTTGCACTACCCTTGTAAACCTGGTGATATTTAATGTGCTTGTTTATACGTTCCATATCAATTATACCGTCAGCAATATTATTTCTGTCATTGCGGCAATACTCTTTGCCTATGTGGTCAATAAGCTTTTTGTCTTCTCTTCCAGCTGCAGTTCCTGGAAAGAAGTATTTTTAGAATTTTACAGGTTTGTGCTGGGCCGTTTATCTACTATGTTCATTGAAGTCGGCGGCGTCTATGTCCTTGTACAGTTTATTGGACAGGCCAAATGGCTGGCCAAACTGGAAACACAGGTGATCGTAGTGATCGTAAACTACTTTATCAGTAAATTTTTAGTTTTTAAACATACACAGCCAGAAAGAGATTAACATTATGAAATTAGATAAAGCACAAAAGATAATGCTTGCACTGACTCTGGTCTTTGCCCTGTGTCTGGGAGTCATCGGCTCTTCATTTCCCGTCAAGGAAGATGCCACACCCCAGTACCTTGACACCTTAGATCTTAGAGGTATCGACAACATTATGATCGTGGCACATCCTGACGATGAGTCTCTATGGGGAGGAGCGCATCTGGCAAAGGACCGGTACCTTGTTGTATGTCTCACCAACGCCAATACATATCATCTCACCAGATACAAAGAATTTAAATACGCTATGAATGTAGCCGGTTCTCCCAGCATCATGCTGGATTATCCGGACTATGTAAACAGAAAACGGGTTTCCTGGGAACCATACAAAAACAGGATCGAAAAGAACATCCGCACCCTTTTAAGATACAAAAAATGGAAGGTCATCGCCACCCATAATCCGGAAGGTGAATATGGCCACCCTCATCATATTGGCACTTCAAACATTGTCACATCCGCCGCGAAGAAAGAACATGATTTTGATCACTTATACTATTTCGGTAAGTATTACCGCCAGCTGCCTCCAGAGAGGCCCATCGGTCCCCCGGAAGACCCGAAATATATGAAGATCAAAAAAAAGATGTTCCCATTCTACAACCGGGAACGCCGTACAATCTGGAAACACAGACAGATGCACTACTTTGAAAATTGGGTAAAGGCTTCAGACTGGAACGAAGGAACAAAAAGCAAAACAGCGGAAGGAAATCAGCCTTGATTTCTTTCCGCTGTTTTTTATTTCTTCTGTTTTGTGATCTCCGAAATAATGTATCTCGGCCTCATTTTAACTTCCTCATATATTTTAGACAAATAATATCCGATCACTCCTAAACTGAACATCAAGATACTGCCAATGATCAACAAGAGCAGGATCACTGTGGTGAAGCCTGCCACTGCCTTTCCGCTGAAATATAGGTAGAGTGACTGTACCGCCAAAACAACTGCAAATAAAAAGAAGATGACGCCACAGAATGTAACAACCTGCATAGGTACTGCACTGAAAGACGTAATATTATTGATCGCATATCTGAAAAGTGACTTCATAGACCATTTTGATTCTCCGGCTTCCCTCTCTTGTACGTGGAATTCTACATAAGTAGTCTTAAAGCCCACCCAGGAGGACAGTGCACGGAAAAATACATTCCGTTCCGGCAGCTTAAGAAATTCGTCCACAGCAGTCCGGTCCAGAAGTTTAAAGTCCGATGCTCTTGACATATCCACACCTGTGGCATTGCTGATAATCTTATAAAATGTCTTGGCAAAAAACTTGTGGATCATCCCTTCTTTTCCTCTGGATGCCTTTACTCCCTCGATCACCTGATAACCCTGCTCCCAGAGCCTGTACATAGTCACCAGAGTCTCAGGAGGATGCTGGAGATCGCAGTCCATGACTGCCACACAATCTCCAGAAGCATTGGCGATCCCTGCAAACACAGCTCCTTCTTTTCCAAAATTCCTGGAAAAGCAGACCCCTTTTATATTTGGATTCTCCTCAGATACTTTAACAATCTTTTCCCATGTCAGGTCCTTAGACCCGTCATTGACAAACACCAGTTCATAACTTATGTTTTCTTCTTCCATAAGCTCTGGTATGATCCTGGCCGTCTTTTCTATCATTTGTTCTTCATTGTAAGCCGGAAGAACGATTGACATTGTCTTCATAAATAGGCTCCTATTCTGATACTGTAATCTTCACCTGGACATTTCCAATAATATCCATATTCTTTACTTCTTTGAGCTGTACCTGCACCGTGTGTGTTCCGGTCTCATAGACAGACACATCAATCTTTGGATTCAAATCCTTAGCTGTCAGTTCATCCACAACTGATTTTAATCCTGTAACCTTGATCGGCACTTCAGATTGGTCAAACTCTATATGATAGTTATTCTTATTGTTGATCAGCTGAATCTGGTCCGTAGAAAGAGTGATCATGCGCTTTTTATTCTTCTCAATATTTGCTTTGACTACAATATCCTCGATCTTGCTTGTATCCTTTACAAACGTAATTCCCTCCGGAAGCTTGATATCTTCTGCTTTGATGGTTTTTTCGATACTCTTGGTACTGCTGCTGATATCAATGGTGGACAAAGCGATCTCGTCCACTTCATCCAGAACGTCCTTTTCTCCGGTGATCTCGATCTCTTCCGGAGAGTAGTCGATACTTCCCAGAGCATACCCTTTTGCAGGAGTTCCTTTTGTCTTTACTACGATCGGTACAGTCTTGGTCCTGCTGAACTTGATCCTTACTTTGACTTCATCGTCATCCAGCTTCAGCCTGGACTGGTCTACCTGCTCTCCTTCGCTGTCATAGCAGACAACTTTATGAGTGATGGATACATCTCTCTTTAATCCAGACACATCTACGATCACTTTGATGGCTTTCACCTGCTTAACCACACTCTTAGGACCGGAAATAGAAATCAGGTTCGGTGCCGCAGTCCTGCTGCCCACCGCATATCCCGATGCCGGTTTTCCTGTTGTCTCCACTGTCACCGGCACCTGTACTCTGCGCAGGTCTTCCAGTTTTACTTTGACACTCTGGTTATTTCCTGATACAATCTCCAGCTGGTCAGCAAACTTCAGCGGTACGATCTTGATCGGGATGGAATTTACCTTAGACATGGAGGACACATCTGCGGTTGCCCTGAAATCACTTTTTTTCAATTTGTCAAGAACTGTCTTTTTCCCTTTTACCGTAAAGCTCACGGTTGAGCCCTCTGTGATCTTATACGTCCGGTTCAGCTCATCCAGTACCTGCTCATTGAGCATATCCACAGGGATATTTGAAAAAGACTTGGTTATCACCGGATCTTCTGTGTTGATGACAAACAGCCAAAGCAGGATGGCAAGGACAAGAGAAAATATTTTTAAGACAAGATCATTTCCTAATTTTTCTTTCATTGCGGTTCAATCCTTTCCAAAGCCTGAATTTCCTTCCGTCGCTATAATCGTTCTTCACCACAGCCAGCCGGTCTCTCAGCTGCTGCGGAGTCAATCCTCTGTAAATCCTGCCGCCCTGTGCAATGGAAATACCTCCCGTTTCTTCTGAGACAACAATCGTCACACTATCAGAGACTTCACTGATCCCCACTGCCGCCCTGTGCCTGGTTCCCAGTTCCTTTTCAATCTCCAGGCTGTCGCTCAGAGGCAGATAGCAGGTAGCTGACACAATGCGGTTATTTCTCACGATCACTGCCCCATCGTGAAGCGGGGTATTGTGTTCAAAAATATTGATCAGCAGCTGACTGCTCATCTTGGCGTCAACAGGAATTCCTGTCCGCTCAAATTCACCCAGAGGGACTTCACGTTCCATCACGATCAGTGCACCGGTCTTGACCTTCGACATCTCAATGGTAGCCCTAACGATCTCCTGAAGAGTCCGGTCTGTATATCCCACCTTCTCATCCCGGCTTTCGTCGGATGAAAACAGATTTACAATAGGATTCTTCCTGCCCAGCTGCTCCAGGGCATTCCTGAGTTCCGGCTGAAACACAATGATCGCCGCAGTGACACCCACACCCATGGTATTATTGATCAGCCAGGATATTGTGTGCAGCTGACATACATAAGCTGCCATAGCTACAAAAACAAGCAGCATAATGCCTTTCAGAAGGGTCCAGGCTCTGGTATTCTTGATCCATTTGGCGATTTCATAGATCAACACGCTGACGATCAGGATATCCAGGATATCCGTGATTGACATCTGGGGAATGGATAACCAATATAAATATTTTTCGATGACTGATAAAAACTGCTCCAAATCTACTCTCCCTTATGTTTTTTAAATCCAAATTTCTTCCCGGCAGGATTGATCTTCGTGATATTGATCTCTTCCTCATTGACCCTGCTCTTGGGAATCGCCTTGACATAATAGTAATAATCCTCATCCTCAAACTCCAAGGTCTCTTGTCTGGAGTAGTCAATGACGATCTTGAAAAACTGCATGATCATCACAACCAGAATGCTTACCGCCGCAATGATCAGCTCTCCGCCGATATCTACGCGGTTTCCAGTAAAAAATCCGCCAACCAGCACGATGGTCACATAGGCAATACCTCCGATAAAGATTGAAAAATACCATCCGTAATCCACCTGCATCCTGCGAATCCCCACAATCAGGGCTGCCACAAAAATAAAACACAGAATATAGATAATTAACTGCTTATTCTCTATCGTTCCCTGAAGTACAAAATTATACAACTGGCTGCCAAATGAACCGTTATTTACCTGTACTACTCCGCTCTGGACTGTCTGTGCAAAGATGTACAGAAATGTTCCCATAACAATCGCTGGGATTCCCGTGATCCCAATGAAGCTGCCCACAAACAGTGGGATGACGGCAGTCAAATGGAAAAAGAAAAATACCGGGGTCATAAAAAATAAATATCTCATTTCAGGAAACATCCGCTGATACAGCAGATAGTAAATACCCATGATAATAAAATACAATATTGCGATCTCCATCGATACCACAGATAAATGAATGATAATGATCAGATTGCACAGCAAATATGTCATCGAAAATGGCAGGAATACGCAGATACCCGCCAGGATCAATGTGCTGAACGGCTGACTTAGTATTTTAGAATATCCAAACAGTGAATTGATCACATAAAATATGAACACCCCTCCTATGAACTTTCCCAGAGGTCCGCAGACCTGCCAATGGGATGACAGGAATTTTAATAGCTTTTCTCTATAAATCAATAATTTTTCCATCTGCCAACTCCTCTGTATCTATCTTCGGGCTTTTATCTTCGTTCTCTTCTTCCTCATAAACTTCCAGAAGCTTCTCCAACTGTCTTTCATATGCATTGATGCGCACCATAGCCTCATTATAGCGATGCTCCGCTCTGGACCGGGTGGTCTTTACATAGCAAAAGAAAAGGATTCCAAAACAGAATAAAATCAATATTGCCGGTACAGCGATGGTCCCTTTCCGCATCATAGAAATTACGTTTTCTATCTGAAATATGATTATGATCCCGCTGAGAAGCAAGAGCGCCACCACTAGAGCAACTCCTACTTTCATTGTTTCCATTCTTACATAATCACTGCAGCTATAACGGTTGATCCTTAAATCCTTGACGCCCTCTTTTTTTTCGTACTGGGCGAGCGAAGTCATAATCTTTATTTTTTTTTCTGAAATCATAGGATTCACCCCTCCTTTTTAGCTGCACCGCCGGACATGGTGACATTATATCACAAAATGAGGTACAGACCAAGGCGTCTGTACCTCATTGTTTACTCTTTTATTTTCTTTCTCATCCGTGTGTACTCTGTGAGAGATGCCGGCCCCTCCAGCACTTCCCGCTCCACTCTTAAGATTCTGTCTCCTCCGGAACGGACAGACCATTTCACCAGAGAGATCTCATTATCTTCAATCTCAATACATGTGATACACCGCGGATGCACACAGCTCCCGGAATTAAAATAGAATCCTTCCTCCGGTGTGGAGAATGCGGGCCGGTGTGTATGCCCGGCGATCAAGATCTGCTGCCTGTTGCAGCTGTAGTCAGCCAGCCTTTTCTCAACTCGTTCTTTGGCTTTTCTAGGGCGTCCGGCACCGGTTGGATCCAAAAATCCTATCAGCTCCATATGACGCCACACATACCGCACTAAAAACCGGGCCAGCGGCCATAGTGTATCATTCAGGAAATCTCCCTGGAAACCGTGTACCATAAATATTTCATTTCCATCTTTCCTGTTTTGGAAGACCAAACCTTCTTCCACAGTAATTCCGGGAAGAAGAGGCTGTTCAGTATGGGCGGAATTACAATAATAATTGTGGCAGTGGCGGTTCATATACCCCTTATTCCGTTTGACTATGTCATGGTTTCCATACACCATATAAAGCCGTTTTTGTTCGTAAAATCTGGACAAGATCCAGAAGATGTCATCGTGAACCTCCGCAATGGTCTTCAGTCTCCTATTTTCCCACAGTTCATCACCGTCTCCAAGTTCAATATACGTAAATCCTTCATGGAAATAATATTCCAGAGCGCCAAGACACACATCCTGATTGGCCAGAAAATTATCTCCTGCGTTCCCCTGTCCTCGGTGACAGTCACTCATGATCACCAGTTTTGAATCAGAATCAAACGTTACAACCGGTGCATGTTTATAAACCTGATCCAGTTTTCTCTTTACGGTCCTATAACTCATTCTTCTTTCTGCCCTTTGCAATCATCACAGGAGTCTGTATTCTGGCAACGGCAGTCATGCGGCTTGCATTCCCGTTTCGGAGGAGAAGGGTAACAGAGATGACATACGGGCCCCTGCGGACATGAAGGGTCTTGAGAACACGGCGGCTCTGGCGGACGCGGTGGCTTCGGCGGTCTTGGATCCGGTCTCTTACCTATCAGCCAGTCTTTGATCCATTCAAATGCCCCATAGAGACCTTTTGTATATAGGGAGTCCACAAATATCACGTAGAGCTCCGGCATGATGGCTTTTATATATTCCACCTTATCAAGTGTGTCATTATACTTTTCGGTAGAGAATTCATATAATCTACAGTTATTTCTGTTTGTTTTCTGAACAACAGCTTCCTGCAGTCCATCCCTTGCTTCCGGCTGCACTGAATGAGGTGTCGTATAATGGATACGCACCGTGTTCCTGCGTACAGAAAATTCCCTTTTTCTATATCCAAGATTCCTTAAACTGTCTATAAATACATCTCTCATTTCCCGGTTAGGAAATGTTATGGATGCATCCATAACAAGTGAATCCGGTTCTGAAAATTCCCCCAGCTTGAAGCCAGTCAGCCACCAGTGGACATCCTTACGGCGCAGAATAACTTTTCCATTTCTCTTTAGAACATATGACATTGGCAGTCTTTCATCATCCCGTATATTTTCATAAAAAGTTCCTTGAAACTTTTCATGATCGATGTCTTCCCTCTCCGTATTATATATACCAATCTCCCCTCCGGTAGTGATTCCGTACTGACCTTTCCACAGTTCTATCAGCCATCTTTTTCCCCCATAAGAGAAAGTGATAGGCTCACAATCCATAATCATATTAAACAAGGGCGCACCCTCATCATAAAGACGACAATATCCAACTTCCCGCTGCCAACAGTCCATCAGAGAATAGAAGTAATCACCATTTATTTCATATGCAAACCCAGCTTCTTTGAGGTCGGCATTTAATTCCATTTGTTGTTGCCGTTTATTCGCATTCGGACGAAACCTGCGGCTTCTGATCCGCCATACGATGACAACAGCCAGCACAGTTATTATGACAACAGCTGCAATAATTATAATAGGCGTCGCTAACACAATAATCCTTCCTTTATTTATCTTAGTAATACATTTTATTCCACGCCTCCTTCTTTCGTTACATTTGGCACGTGTATGATACTCTTTTTTGGACTTACTATTTCATCCACGCAAATGTCACTATAAACAACAAAAGAAGACCACTTCTCAGTAGTCTCCCTTTCTTTTCATTATCTCTTATATTTATTGTATAAACAATCGTCTAGTTCTGTTGATTACAGCTGCCTCTATTTATCCAGGCTCTTCATCGTCGGGAGTACCCAAGAGGAAAATGTATTACCCCGTATTATTAGGTATTATCCCGTATTTGCTGGATTTTCGGAAAGTATTATCAAGTATTATTCCGTACCATGCAAACAAAATTTGTAGTAAAATCGTAGTAATTCACTTTTTTGGTAGTTGTGATTCACACATCCAACTTTAAGGGCTCTTCCCTAAAATATATCCAGATTGTGTGATAAATTTTCGATTGATTCTTTCTTCTTTGCATCTGTGACTTCCGCATATATATCCATCGTAGTTTCGATATTTGCGTGTCCCATGACAGCCTGAATGACTTTTATATTGGTTTCCTGTTCGCAGAACCTTGTACAAAAGGTATGCCTCAAATGATGGCAGGAAAAATGTGGAATGATAACCGGCTGACGTTTCTCCTTTTTCGCATTTACCACTTCCTCGGCATTGTAATTCTCCAGAATCCTCTTAATTGTCCGATTCACAGTCTGCGGATTATGGATGTTGCCGAAACGGTTACAGAAGATAAATCCAGTCATTCCATCAATCACTGTGCTGTTGAAGCCATTTACTTTCTGCATCTCATACTCTTTCTGAAATGCTTCGTAAACCGCATCCATCATAGGAACTGTCCGAATACCTGCTTCTGTTTTTGGAAGTGATACAGCAAATTCTGACTTACGTGTTTTATCGGTTTTCCTTGCATAATAAGTTACACTATGGTTGATATTGATGAGACGGTTTTCAAAATCCAAATCCTCCCATCGCAGCCCGATCACTTCCCCTATCCTGCATCCAGTCCCCAATAAAACGGTAAACAATGGATGCCAATGATTGAATGTAGGGTTATTTTCAGTGTACCTCATAAACGCTCTTTGCTGTTCTACAGTCAAAGCGTGTCTGATGCCCTTATTTTTCCCTGCTTTTCTCTTAATCTCTGCCATAACGCCCTCCGAAGGATTCATGCGGATAATCCCGTCACGTACTGCTAACTGGAACGTCGGATGCAGCACGGTATGGATCGTGTCAAGTGTATTTGCCTGCAATTTCTTATCATTTAACAGATAATAGTAAAAGTACATCACATCAGAATATTTGATTTCTCCGATTTTCCGCTGTCCAAAACCGTCCCTTACAAAATGATCGTACATATATATGTAATTGGAACGTGTCGTACTGCGAAGTTCATACTTTGTTGAAATATACCTGTCAAAGACAAAATTTAAAGTTGCACTGCCAGCCACATAACTATCTAATCCATCAAGCTGGTTTTTTATCAAATCCGCTTCTTTTTCCCTAAGCGTTGGCAAATCTCTGGCATAAATAAATCTGCGCTTTTTGAACGGATCAGTATATGTATATACATACGTTTTATCCGTCCGTTGGGATTCCCCCTTTCGTAATGCTCTGCCTTTATTGTCTTTTCTTGCTTTTGTCGCCATCTCTGCTCCTTTCATCAAGGAAAGAGATTTTGCACCTCCGCATCCGGCGTCTTTAATAATAATCTGACACCCGTATGCAGTAATTGAGTTATGGTCATTCCGTGACTGTCAGCATATTCTTTCAGCTCCTGCAGCTCGCTGTCTGTAACCCTTACGCTCAATGTATGCAGCTTTGGGGTGTCAGACTTTGGTCTGCCCATCTTAGCCATCTGTATGCACCTCCAATCACTTCTATATACTATTATACTTTTCGTATACAAAAAGTCAAGTGTTTTTTCCTGCAAAATCTCTTAATTTTTCATCACACATATAACCGAAATGTTTCCAGATATTTTTCAAAAATATCGCAATTTACAAGCACCAGTTTATCCACTTTATAAATTGCTTTTGCGTCTTTTGCCATCTGTTCAAATTTACTCTGACACATACTGTACATTTCTGCGCCTTCTTTATATCTGACAAACCGTTTTCGGTCTGGTTTCTGTTGCATTATTTATCCCTCCCCTGATTAGAAAAGTTATTCTGTTTTTGTTCAAGTAATTCCTGCAGGCGGCTGCCGGGCGCAGCCTCATTGGTATCACACCATCCTCTCGAACCGGAGCAGCTTATCTCCGGAAGTCTCATTATCAGAAAACAGTATCTTCGCACAAAGTCCCCGTTACTTTGCCTATGATCGGATATTTTCCGCTCGTACCTTTACTTCAATACCCAAGCTGGCATTCCTTCGTTTTCAATGTCCGGCAACTTTACGCCACGATGTCGCAAAGTGCCGGACACAGGCAGTCATGGCGTATCCGTCATATAGCTCTACTGTTTTCTGCGTCCTGCAGGATAAAATATGAAGTTGTCAAGGTACGTCCGCCCTGTTATGAACGGCAGAAACAGAAAGGGATATTTCTGCCGTTCAATCCGGGCTAAATTTCAAATGCTAAAATCTTAGTGATTAACTTTGTCTCAAGCCGTCTCCGCAATGTTTCGTCCACACAGTAATGAACCTGTCTGTTTTCGTCATACATCTTTCTGGTAGACAATACCGCTATGTAACCTTCATAGTGTTTCAGCACTGCATTGATTGCTCCGATGTCCCCGTTTGAAGCTGCCCTGATCATCTGGAAAGAAGGCAGATCAAACGCTTCGCCGTTTTTACTTTTCCTGCTCATTTTGATATTCCTCCATCATTTCTTTCATCAGTTCCAGCGAGCGTCTACGATGTTCATGGACTGTGCTTCGCACAAGATTCATTGCCCTTGCAATCTCCGCATCACTCATATCCATGAAATAAGACAGCAGCACTACCTTCCGTTTGCTTTCAGAAAGCGACTGTATCGCCTCCGCAAGTAATGTGTCTTTCACTTCAATGTCATATCCAAGCACCCGGAAACACTTGTTTTCCGTTTTGTACCTGTCCACAGTGAAAATACTGTCCAGTTCCTTCTGCGAAAGCTCCGAAAACAATATTTCATGTTTCTGCAGATAGGTAATATGCCGATAATAGTCGGCAGCCTCGCCTTTCAGCGCCAGCTTGCATATCCGGTCAAACTGATTCCGAATCGTCAGTTCATCATTGGAAGAAGATTTCCCCATAAGAGTTCACCTCCTTCCCCTTCCACCAGCACATGGATGAAGTCTCTATCTCCCTTTCATCCATAGTCCCGAATGGGTGATGCCCGATGTTCGGTTCGGGAAGAAAATTTTTTAAAAAATTTTCATATATATAAAATGCGCCCGGACAGGCTAACGAAGCCCATCGGACGCACTTTATAACTGATTCAATTATTACCCCTGCTCTGATATAGGTTTTTACCATAGGTACAAGGGTGTTTGGCAGAGCGGCAATCATTAAGATTTTTTCAGCTGTATACCTGATAAACGGCATAAATGCCGCTCATATTTCTTTCTTAAAACCACTCTGCGCTCCGGCAAAATCCCGGAAACAGAAAAAGAGTATTCAAATAACCCTTTCCGGAATTTTGTTTTTTTAATCCGAAAAAGGACTTGAATACTCTTTCTAGGTTTTAACCCCCATAAAATACCAAGCTCACACCCTTTTCACTTTTCAAATACGGGGTAATACACTATATTTATGGAGGTGAATAAACATGGATATCCCCAAGACACTCTTTGCAACAATGGTAAAAAATGCCCGGATGGATCGGCACTGGACACAGGAAGAACTTGCGGAAAAGCTCGGCATATCCCTCACTTATCTGGGAGACTTGGAACGCCATAAAGGGGCTCCAAGCCTGTCATTGTTCTGTAAAGCTATGCGGCTATTGAATCTTTCCGCAGATGATTACGTTTATCCAAACGGAAACAGCGATAATTCTACATATAAGCAGTTGCTTCGTCTGCTGACGCACTGCAGCGAACATCAACTTCAAGTTCTTCTGGCAACGGCCACCGCCCTGCTGCAGCCTGATCCAAATGCCAGTAACGATGTTAAAGAATAATTTTAGCCTGAATTTGATAAAACCCTGATATACGCTGATATTTATCAATCGCTGACACTGAAAAAGGCTCGATCCTTGTTATTGGAAAGAGCCTTTTTATCTGACTATTTTTTCATTTTAGAAACCATCATTTCTATGTCTGGATTGCTATTCAATACTCCCAACCCGCTTAACAACTGAATACAGTCTACATATCCCTGGCAATACGCCCGTTCTTCTTCCATAAATGCCAGATGCTGCACAGCTTCTAAATAATTCTCTATTTGTTGTCTCTGATCTGTATTTAGTTTTTCCATTTCTTTTTCAAAATTTGCTTTTTCTTCTTTCCTGCTTTTTTCTGCTTCTTCCAGTTCCGGGAAATGAAGATAAGTCTTTCTGCTCACATCCCCACACCGGAGATTATTCAAAAATGCGCTTATTTCACTCCATATTTCATTTTTCATGTCGGCACTCCTTTCGCTTTCAGCATTTCCTTCCATGCTGCCATATCTTTATAGTAACCATTCTATAATAATTCAGCATATTTTTTTCAAAACTTCATCTTTAGAAGCATATTAGCATTCCAACTCGGTAAAATCAATTATGATACTTCAACTTTAGAAGTGAGGGATAGAATGAAGATATACTGGAATGGACAGTCAAAAAATATTATTGGAAGTAGATTAAAAGAATTGCGGACTGCACAAGGCATTTCTCAAAAGACACTTGCCGCCCGGTTGCAGACAGAAGGGTTTGAATTTACGGATTTGACAATACTAAGAATCGAACAAGGAAAACGCTTCGTGCCTGATTATGAGATTGTAGCTATTGCAAATTATTTTCATATCTCCACAGATTATCTTTTAGGTCTTACGGATACCAAATAAGCGGCCCTGTCTTTCAGAATTGACAGATACCGCCTATTTTCTTTTTATCGCATTATTGAATTTATATCCTATTCCCCACACAGTCAAAACATAAATTGGTTTTGACGAATCAGGTTCTATTTTCTTTCGTATTCTCCGAATCAGACTCATTACATTGTCCTCTGCCCTATAATAAGGTTCCTTCCACACTTGATTATATATTTGCTCTTTAGAAAATACCTGTCCGGGATGCCGTGCAAGCAAATAGAGGATTTCAAATTCATAATTCGTAAGTCCGATCTCTATTCCCCGTTTTCTAACCGTCCGGTATTGAGGATTGATTTCAATTCCATCATAGTTCAGCACGTTATCTGTTGATACCATACTTATAAATTCTCTATACCCTTTTTCTTTTAGGAAAAGTATCAGTTCCTCAAAATCCTGTTCTTCTTCCCTGTCGAAAGAAGCAATCAATACTTTTCCCACACCATCATCCCTTTCCGTTTCATTTCTCCTAGTATCCTATCAACGTCTTTCTGCATAATCATTTTGTTCCTTACCATACTATCTAAAATTGTCTCTGCCCTCCGAGCAACCAACTTATTATTTTCATCCAAAGAATAGACAGATGGGCATTGGGAATGCCTGCCAGCATTGCACGCTCATATTCGCTCAATTCTGATGGTACTTTTCCAAAATAACCAACAGCAGCTTCCCCAACGCCATAATATCCACTTCCAAAACAGGACGTATTGACACATAATTCAAAAATTTCTTCTTCTGAATAATGTAAGGGGCGGCAGCACTTTAGTCTGTCACCCCTTAACTGCCAAACTGCGAAAACAGGTGGGGCTGTCAACGGTGGGCGCAGCCCGTTCATCTTGCCGTTGACTGGCTCGACTGGTGTTACTATCTTAGCC
>OBZD01000771.1_pt1 | contig 13632 bp, 9 predicted proteins | sample 1501551 | NCBI WGS metagenome assembly OBZD01 (sample SAMEA2580221, study PRJEB22360) | human gut metagenome | biome: human gut; feature: human-associated habitat; material: faeces | place: Denmark | collected 2008/2010 | reverse complement strand
AAAAAGAAGCCCTGCCATTTTAATAAATATTATTTCTCTGGGAACGGGGATTTTTTATAAGCAATATGACGAGTTAAACATTATATTTTTTATAAGAATTATATGAGATTAAAGAAATCTGCCATAAAGACAGATTTCTTTAAAATATCATTAGAGATTTGCGACGTTATGATAAACTTTTTGTACATCGTCGTCATCTTCAAGGGCATCAACAAGCCCTTCAAAGATTTCTAAATCTTCTGGGGAAAGCTCAACTTCAGATTGAGCAATCATTTCTAATTCTGTTGTTGAGAACTCAGTGATTCCAGCTGCTTTTAGCGCCGCGATTCCTTTATGAAGGTCAGTAGGTTCAGTATAAATAACAATATTACCTTCTTCTTCAGTTACATCACGAACATCAACTTCAGCTTCAAGCAAAATTTCAAAAATATGGTCAGGGTCTGTTCCTTTAAATACAATCACACCCGTATTGTCAAACATATAGCTGACAGAACCTGCCGCTCCGATATTGCCGCCTTTTTTATTGAAAATTGTGCGAACGTTAGCAATCGTACGGTTAACATTTGAAGTCAATGTCTCAGCAATAATCATTGAGCCATTAGGACCAAAGCCTTCATAACGTCCCTGTACGAACGTTTCATCTCCGCCGCCTTTGGCTTTATCAATTGCTTTATCAATAACGTGCTTTGGAACTTGTGCCTGCTTTGCACGTTCAATAACGAATTTTAAAGATGTGTTTAATTCTGGATCGGGTTCACCTTGTTTGGCAGCAGCATAGATTTCTACACCGAATTTTGCATAAATTTTAGACGTTGCACCGTCTTTAGCCGTTTTTTTAGCAACAATATTGGCCCATTTACGTCCCACTGGAATGATCTCCTCGAAAATTTATTTACATTACTGGTAAATCGTTAACATGTGTTAATTCAGTATATTATATCATAACAGGAAAAATCTCGTCTATTAGAAATAAAAATATTCTAAAGCCATAATCTTATATTTAATTTTATAAAAACTAATGTTGTTGGCGGGATTTTTTATAATTGTGTTTTGAAAGCATACTTGCTTTTAATATGTGGAAATCATTAAGACGATAATAAAACTCGCATCTGCCCAAGGAAGCAAACAGCCCGCGTTTATTGCAGGCTATTTGCCAGATGTCTTACTTAATCCTTCACATCTATTTCTGATAAGAAGGTTCATAACTTATTATCGGAACGGCGGCTCATTAAAGGTTCGTAATTTACGTGAATGCAGTCGGTCGCCTTCTGCGCGCAGCAAATCGATCGCCCGAATGCCAATTTGCAGGTGTTCGGAAATAGCGCCTTCATAAAAACGGTTAGCCTGGCCGGGAAGCTTAATCTCACCATGTAACGGTTTATCTGAAACACACAGTAGTGTCCCGTATGGCACGCGGAAACGATATCCTTGCGCGGCAATGGTTGCACTTTCCATATCAATTGCTACGGCCCGGCTTAAGTTAAAACGAAGTGCAGAAGCTGAGTAACGTAACTCCCAGTTCCTGTCATCTGTGGTTACCACCGTGCCAGTACGTAACCGCTGTTTGACTTCTTCACCAGGCCTGCCGCTGACTAACTTGGTAGCGTCATAAAGCGCACGTTGCACTTCAGCAATGCTCGGAATAGGAATATCGGGCGGCAGAACCGCATCAAGAACGTGGTCATCGCGTAAATAAGCGTGTGCAAGGACATAATCTCCAATGGCCTGGCTTTCACGTAATCCGCCACAGTGACCAATCATCAACCAGACATCCGGGCGTAGCACTGCCAGATGATCGCAGATGGTTTTAGCATTGGACGGTCCCACGCCAATATTCACCAGAGTAATACCCTGACCATCAGCGGTAATTAAATGCCATGCTGGCATCTGGTGTTTTTTCCATGCAAGGTCGGAAATGGCTTCTTCTGGCGCTTCGGTTTCGGCAGTGATCCAGTTCCCGCCAGCACAAGAAAGGGCAATGTAGGGACTATCAGGATCGAGGATCTGGCTGCATCCCCAACGAACGAACTCATCCACATAACGTGTGTAGTTGGTAAACAAGACGAACGGCTGAAAATGTTCAACTGGCGTACCGGTATAATGGCGCAACCGCGCGAGGGAAAAATCGACGCGGCGCGCATCAAAATGCGATAGCGGGGAGAATTCCGTTGGATGATAAATGCCGTCTGCAGTTTCATCGCCGATTTGCGCCAGTTCTGTTGTCGGGAAGTAGCGAGTTAAACCAGCGCTCATTGAGGGATCAAGTGTCAATTCAGAGCCATCGATGACATAAGGATAAGGGATTTCATGCTGCGAGGGTTGCACAGAGATATGCGCACCATAATCCTGATACAGCAACGTAAGTTGTTCATTGAGATACGAACGAAAGAGAGTAGGGCGAGTAATCGTGGTGGTGTAGCTGCCTGCGTGAGTAAAACGACCAAATGCGCGCGTTTTGGGGGGATTAGTTGTGCTACCGTCCCAGGTTACGGTCAGTGATGGATAGACAAAAAGACCTTGTTTGCGGGCGTTTTCATCAGGTAATTCGCCACTTGTAATATATTTGCCAATGGCGTTGCGTAAAGCAACTACAGATTGCTCATACAGCGCGTCGAGTTTATCCAGTGCCTGAGCTGGGGTCAGACCGGAGCCCTTATTATTCATGTGTGTCTCCTGTTCCATACAATTACCGCACATCCGATAGTATGTCACAGGAATGTGAAACAAAAGTATAAGGCGAAGATCGGATGATCTTCGCCAGGCTATCACGAGCGTTGATTGTCTTTCATCAATAAAGCGGTCATTGCAGAAATCAGGCATCCAGCCAGCAAATAAATGGCAACGCTATGCCAGTTCCCGGCAAAGTAAGTGATGAGTGCAGCGGCAATAAAAGGTGTAAATCCACCGCCAACCACACTGGCAACCTGATAACCGACTCCAGCACCACTGTAGCGATAACTGGCACCAAACATTTCGGTAAACATCGGTTGTTGCACACACACCACCATGTCATGCGCAATGTTTGCCAGCATGATGGAGAAGAAAACTATCCAGAAAATGGATTGTGCTTCAAGCGCCATAAAGAAAGGAAATGCGCTCAACGTTCCGATTAACGCGCCTGTGATATAAACCCTGCGCCGACCAAAACGATCGGCAAGCCAGGCAAAACAGGGAATTGTCAGGCAGCTTAATCCACCTACCAGCAAACCAATATTAAGGAAAAGTTCGCGCGGTAACCCCATATTCTGGGTTGAATAATTAAGTGCAAAGGCAGTAACAATGTACATCGTCAGCAACTCGCACAGTCGTAGTGCAATAATCTTCAGGAAAGCACCGGGATGTCGTAACAGAGCTTCGATAACCGGGATGCGTTTTTTCGCGGCCGCTTGATTATGTTGCTGTTGTTCAAATTCCGCGGACTCCTCCATGCCATTGCGCACCCACAATGCTCCCAGTACCAGTACGATGCTAAACAGGAAAGGAATGCGCCAGCCCCAGCTTAAAAACTGTTCGTCAGTCGTCATCATACTGATCAATGAAACCAGTCCGGTTGAAAGCAGTAAACCTACTCCGTAGCCAACTTGTACACCGCTACTGTAAAAGGCTTTTTTATTTTTCGGCGCACTTTCAACGGAAAGCAACGCTGCGCCTCCCCATTCGCCGCCGACGGCAAATCCCTGAATGGCACGCAGTGTCACCAGCAAAATAGGTGCCCACCACCCAATGGTCGAGAATGAAGGAAGAATACCAATCAAGGCTGTCGCGATGCCCATCATCCAGACGGTCAGCATTAACATGCGCTTACGTCCCAGCCGGTCACCAAAGTGACCGAAAATGACACCGCCGAGCGGTCGGAAAAGGAAGCCGACACCAAAGGTGGCAAATGCGGCGAGCGTTCCCATCGCCGGGCTTACTTGCGGGAAAAACTCGCGATTAAACACCAGTGCGGCGGTAATGCCATAGAGTAAAAAATCATACCAGTCGACGACGGCACCAGCGAAACTGCCTAACGCAGCTCGTCGGGCGCGACTTAACGAAAGCGTCCCTTCATCGGGACGAGTGGAGATGAGCGTGGAGTCCATAATGATCCTGTTTGTACTGTCTTTTTATAATTAGTATGGAAAAGGTAACTCACATTGCCGTCGATCTATAAACGAACCTTATGAGACTACCTCGACAGAGCGCATCTGCAAATGATTTTATGGCTGATTAGCGGCAACATGAAAAATTCGATGGAAGATGAAAGCGCAGGAGTTGCTGGTGTTGTTTAAGGATTAAGCAGAGGGCCCACAGGTTCGAGATATGAAACATAAAAGTCCGCATATGCACAAAATTGTACCCTGATGATTCTGATAGACTGCATTGCATTATAACCAGTAGGGAGGCGAGGTTAGTTATGTTTTTAGTATCATTGTTGAGACGTATTGCATTTAGTTACTACGATTATAAAGCTTATAATTTTAATATTGAAAAAACAGACTTTGTTGTCATACATATTCCCGATCAGATTGGCGATGCTATGGCCATCTTTCCTGTTATTCGGGCGCTTGAATTGCATAAAATTAAGCATCTATTAATTGTTACGTCGACAATTAATTTAGAAGTCTTTAATGCGCTCAAACTTGAACAGACTAAATTAACTTAGTCACAATGACTATGCAGGATCACGCAACATTAAAAGAAATAAAATATTTAGCGAAGAACATAACACTGCAATACGGTACGCCGGATCTTTGTATAGAGGCGATGCGTAAAAAGAACCTGAAAACGATGATATTTATCAGTCAGTTGAAAGCAAAAACGAATTTCCAGGTCGTCGGTTTAACCATGAAGTGCTATTCCCCTTTGTGTAAGAACGCGTCCCGGATGGATCAGAATCTCCGGGCTCCTGTACCCATGACATGGGCATTTATGATGCGTGAGGCGGGTTTTCCGGCAGTCAGGTCAATATATGAATTGCCATTAAGCGATGATGTACTCGATGAGGTACGCGAGGAAATGCGATCGTTAGGATCTTACATTGCGCTCAATTTAGAAGGTAGCTCGCAGGAACGTATATTTTCATTTTCGATTGCAGAAAATATAATAGCAAAAATTCAAAGTGAAACAGATATTCCAATAGTGATCGTTTATGGACCCAAAGGGGAAGATAAAGCCAGGGCATTAGTGGATTGTTATAATAATGTCTACCGTTTATCCTTATCACCCTCTATTAAACATTCAGCAGCAATCATAAAAGATGCTTATATTGCAATAACTCCTGACACCTCAATATTACATATGGCAAGTGCCTATAATACCCCTGTTGTTGCAATTTATGCTGATTACAAAACGCGATGGCCCGCAATGGCCGATGTTTTGGAGTCAGTCATCGTTGGGCAAAAAATTGACAATATAAGTCTGGATGAATTCGCAAAGGCATTAAAAAGTGTTTTGGCGAGAATTTGAGGCAGTACTTATGCATAGTAATGCCGATCTGTTATGAACGGTGGTGTCATCAATACTCTGAGGCTGGTCAATCATCACAGAAAACCAGCCTTTGGATCAAAGCAATACTCACCGAAAATGATCATAGTCACACCGAACGCGATTCATGCGGAACTGTTTGGTAAATAGCACCACCGGATCTTGGGGGCGCTGTGATTATTACAGTATTGCTATCACCGTCATTTTTGAATGTCACTTTACCAGTAGCATCAACGCCTACCCAGGAGGCCGAGCTTGAAAACGAATAATCAGCCGCCGTTTTTCCTGGTGCAAAGTTGTCATTATTCAACTGATAATACGCCCCGGTAAATCCCTGCGAAGGGAATGAAGCTGTCGGTAGGTTTGCACCATTCACTGACACTGTACCGGTCATTGGTCTGGTTTCCGCGCTAATGAATTCTATCGTGGTACTCAGACCCGCCTGATGAACACCATTCAATACGGGGATCAGCGTTGCGATACCCTCTCCGCCTCCTGTAACAGTAGCTTTGTAATCACCGTTGATATTTTGACTGTAATCAATTGCGCTAATTTTCATATAGGGCACGTTTGTACCTGATTGCACAAATTCCATCCCTTCAGAAACTTTGATCGGATTGCCTGATATATCGTGCAGAACAAGATGTAGCTCAGCACTATCGGTAAAGTCCCCTTTCAGTGATGACTGGTTGTTCTTAAGGATGGACTGCGAGGCGTCTGCTGGGCCTGCCACTAGCGATATATCTACTGTTTGCATTCCACCTGCGCTTGTGACTGTGCTTACAGTGACGCTCCCCGTTATCGCTCCTTTCACGCTTGTTGTCGCGATTCCGTTTTGATCGGTCACCGCTGTTAATGACGTTAATGTGGTGGAGCCGTTTTTTAAGGCGAAGTACACAGTGAGACCTTCGATCAGGTTACCACTGCCATCCTCAACCGTTGCCTTTAAGGTACTTAAATCACTGTTGGTGGCGGCGATAGTCGACGGTTCAGCGATAAAGCTAGCAACATGTGCGGTGCTTGGGTTGCCAGTAACCTTCACGGTTGTCTGTGTCTGTATTGTGACGCCGTTATGGAACGATGCAGTCACCGTATATGTACCGACTTTATTGCTGGTCAGAACGACTGGAGCCTGACCTGAAGAGTTGGTTCTCACTTTTCCGCCACTTAACGTCGCACCTTCTAGCGTTACGCTAAAGTTGATGACCTGACCCTCCACTGGAGTGCCATTTGCAGAGGTTAGCATTGCCGTCAGAGTAGCGCCTTTAGGAGCATTGACACCGATAAGCGGACTGGACGTGAGTGTCAGTTTTTCATCAATAGCCTCCAGTTGTTTCTCAAGTGAAGCTCCATTCGCTAGGGATGCTTTTACAGTATACGAGCCGTTTCTTTCAGGCGTCATGGTGACCTCGGCTACTCCCTGCGTATTAGTAGAGACCGTATTCTGGCTGATGATCATTTGCGAGGATGGCGCTGCACTGAATGTCGCGGGTTGATGCGTCACCGGGTTGCCAAACTGGTCGTTAACGTGAGCTTTAACTGCTATGTCTTGTGCGACCATGACCTGACCTTCAGGTATCTCCTGACTGGTAATCGTCGCAGAATTAACATCTACCTTGGCATTCAGTAATCGCGAGATGACTTCAGTAGGTTTATCTGCCAGAGAGGCTGAAACTGTTTTTAGTCCGACCTCGGTGCTTGTCACAAGAATTTCAGCGAAAACCTGATCATCCGTTTCAACGCTGGTGCTGCTTAGCGTGACGGAGGTTCCACGGAAATTAACTTTTATACCTTCTACTGGGTTGCCGTTTCCATCAGTCACTGTTGCCTGTAGCCTGGTCATTCCAATGTTATTGGCGATGAAATTGTCCTCGGTAACGTTAAGATTAACCTGCGTAGTGAGCGTATCCGCAGTAAAGTTCACCACCAACTGCTCACTCTTACCGCCAACCATCGATGCTGTCACGGTATGAGCGCCTGCTTTTGTACCTTTCAGCGTGACTTTCGCTTTGCCATCGGCATCAGTAACCGCTTTGTCGCCATCGCTCAGCGTGAAGTTCGCCTTCACATCTTCCGGTAGAGTAAATGTTACCTCAGTGTTGGCTATCGCATTGCCCTCTGTATCAGCGACGGTGCTGTTAGTGTCGTGAGATCGTTATTGTCGGCAATCACCGGATCCTTCGAGGCTGCCAGCGTGATTTCAGCATTCGTGACGTTCGGCACATAGTTCACTGTTTGTTGCATCGAATCGCCATTTTCGAGGGTTGCCGTCACGGGAGTTCTTCAGGCTGAAATCTTCATCCACGCCCAGCGTGATTCTTGCGGTACCGAAGCGGCTTAACCAGTCTGTCATTACCCCTGAAGCCTGAGAAGAGGCCCATCCACGTGCTATGTTTGCCGCTTGCTCGCTGTTCATATCTTCGGCGAGCAGAGATCCAATTAGCTGTGAAGTGCTGGCTATCTGTTGCTCAAGGTTGCCACTGCTGTTACCCGGCGGCGGGGTTAAATTTTTTTCACTAACTTGTGCCGGGACATCCAGTTCATCACCCGGGCGGACATTACGAACAAACGTACGAAACTGGTTGAGTTTGCGTAACAGGGGGGTATCTATAATTTGTTGCACAGGACAAATATATCTAGCTTCTGTACAGAGTCTTAAATTTTGACCATAAATAAAACCGTCCCTGTCAAGCATGCATAGTTTATCAAGTAGGTCTCCCACAAACTGCCTGAATTTTATTTTTCCATTAAAAGTTTGTATCTTCTTAAGTATCACAGGAGACTGGAAATAGACCGATAGTAGGATGTTGCCACTCAAGGCATGACGATAAATATCGCTAGGAGTAATTTTTTGTTTTATGGCTTTGGTAGTGATCTCAACTGCTTCCGTTATAGTGACCCATGTTGACATATAATGAGTTATAAGCAATGGCTGATATTTTTTTTGACATAATATTATCTCCTTCTACACAACAATTCGTTCCGTTAAGGAAAAAGATTGGTGTCACAAGTATTTATTTATGATTAATTAGAGGGTTTATGACAGAGAAAAGGATGTATATTTCTGAGTAAACATGTACAGGCCTATGGGGTGACTATTTAATGAGTAAATGCCGAATGATTTTCGGGGTGATGATTATAACTTGAGGAAAAATCCCAGCGTGGTTTGAGTAGTGTACCTGAGTGATATTTGTGTTATGTATGCATTGATTGCAGCAGAATAAATATAGTTCAGGCTAGTATAGTTTGTGGTAGCTATGAGAATATATAATCTATTTTACCTATAAAATAATTTATATGTATGGGGTTGTTTTTTTAGGTTGTTTGTCTGTGCTTTTATATTCTGGAGATGTGCCTTGTATATAGGATTGTTTGTTGGTTGTATTTTTTAATGTTGCACTGTTGTGAATTTTTATTTTGATATGATTATTTATTTAGTATAAGGAGAGAAAGGAACGAGAAAGTTAAATCTATTTATCCTAATCGCAATTTCATTGTTTAAATAATCACTATGGATTAATATTTTTTGCGACTCTGCTGAGTTACTGGTTTTAACTAGTGGTGTAAAAGGGATACCTTTTCGGTATCCCTTTTACAATAATCAGAAGAAATCAATTCGCGTATTGATACCGACGGTGCGACCCATATTGACCTGCGCGACGGCGCTGCTGCCGTTCATGTAGCCATAGGTACGGTAACGACGGTCGAACAGGTTATCGACATAGACGGAAATGTTCATCCGTTCAGTCGCCTGCCAGCCCAGGCTGCTGTCCAGGGTGGCATAGGTGCCTTGCCGCAACTGGTTGTCGCCATCGAAATAATGCGGCCCGACCAGATTAACCGCCAGTCGGGGCATCAGTGCGCCATAGCGCGTATCAATCACGCCGTTCACGCTGCTTCCCGCGCCATAACGTGGTACGAACGGCACCCGGTTACCGTGATACAACTCACTGTCATTGGTGAATTCGGAACGGATCACGTTGCCATTGATATCCCATGACCAGCCTGGCGCAAACCGCCACTTCGCTTCAAGCTCAACGCCGGTGGCGTCGGCTTTACCCGCATTGCTTAATGTCTGCATCCCGACCGGGCCAGAGTAAAGCTGCATGTCTTTGGTGTGGGTATAAAACGTCGCAGCTTGCAGCGTGACGTCAGCGGTTTCGTAGCGGGTGCCAAGTTCATAGTTGATGGATTTCTCGGCGACGAACGGTTTGGCATCAAGACCCGCAGTAGGCACGATGTTGTACCCGGAAGGTTTATATCCCTGGGCTACACGGGTATACACTCTCCAGTCATCGGTCAGCATATAGCCTGCGGATAGCTGCCCGAGCACCTGATCGTCATTGCTCTTACCCTGGTCGCCAAACGGGTTGCCGAGCATGCTGCCGTGATATTGTGTACTGGATTTATCATGCGAGAAGCGCACGCCGCCGCCGATATCAAAACGATCGGTTAAATGCCAGGTCAGGTCACTGTATGCGGCCAGCGTTTCAGCGGTGGTATAGCCGGTACTGCTTAAATAAGGCATTGTCGGCATGTCGTAGGCTGAATTTAACTTCTCGCGGGTGTTCTGCCGGTACAGCCCAAACACCATATCAACGGTACGCGCATCGCCCAGGGTTGCGGCGCGCAGCTCCTGCACATCCTGATTCCAGCGCTGAGGCATATTGACGATTAACGAACCGGAAGGGAAGGTGCGCGAATAATGCTGCTGCTGCCAGGCGCTGATCAGGTTGAAAACCCAGTCATCGGTGGTGTATTTCCCACTCAGGGTCTGGCTGTCAGTGCAGCGCCGCATGTACGGGTCTGGTGAACCATCGCTGATCGACAGCTTACGGCCCTTAATATCATTCCATCCCACATAGGCGTCCTGGGTGGCGCGGGTACATTCGCGTGAGGCGGCAAAGCCCATTTCCCAGGGCTGATCGTCCGGCGCCAGACGCAGTTTCACATTCCCTATGCTGGCGCGGGTGCCGCCTAAGTCATCGCTTCCCGTCGCGGGGTTAATCATGTCGCCGTCATCAACCTGGCGTAACAGGGTGACGCTGCCGTACAGCAGGCCATCCTGAATGGGGCCGCTCAGGTTGAACTTACTTCGATAACTGTCGCGGCTACTGACGCCGCCTTCAATATAGCCGCGCGGCGTGCTGTCCGGCTGCTGGGTGACGATGTTGATGATCCCGCCCTGAGCGCTTTTGCCATATAACGTTCCCTGTGGGCCTCGCAGCAACTCCACGCTTTGCACATCGGTAAGCGCCTGGATGGTGTTGGTGGAAAGCTGAGGGACGCCATCGACATACAGGGTGACGGCGGGGTTATAGAAGTCCTGCGCTGAAGAGACGCCGCGTAGCGAGATCGTCGAAAAAAGCATGTTGCCGCTATTTTCAATATTGAGCCCGGGCAAGACTCCGGGGAGTTTGTCGCTGGCGGTGACGCCGGCGTCGCTTAATTCCGGCGCGCTGACAACAGTAGACGAGACGTTGTTGGCTGATGCCGAGCGGGAAGATTGTTTACTGGCGGTAACCACCAGCGTGCTTTCGTCTTGCTGTGAAGTCTGGGCATTAGCAATGGCGGGGAGCAATAATCCCCCCAAGGCCAGAGGATAAAGCCGTGTCATTTTCATTGTTGTGAGTCCCTGTAAGACGGCGAAACGCCAAAAATACCGACAATGGTGAATTGAAAATGATAACTATTTCTAATAGTAGTGCTACCCGAAACGGGTTTATTTCAACCTGTTTCGGGTCGGTTTGCGCTTATTGGGCAGAATGGCGATAACGGTCGACGGCGAGAGCCGTCAGGCGTTTTTTGTCTATCTTGCCGACGGCGGTGAGCGGCCAGTGGTCCAGAAACTCGATTTGGTCAGGAATTTTCCACGCGCTGAGCCCCATACGGGTCAGTTGTTGACGCAACTGCTGATAGTCAGTTGGCACCTGCTGCGCGATGATAAACGCGCAAATCCGCTCGCCAAGCAGCGTGTCCGGCGCGGCGACCACCGCGCAATCTTGCACTTCCGCTAAACGCAGCAGTGCCGATTCCACTTCAGCCGCGGCTATTTTTTCTCCGGCGCGGTTGATCTGCTCTTTTATGCGTCCCTCAACGTGCAGGTTCCCCACCTCATCCAGCCTGACATTGTCGCCTGTGCGGTAAAACCCTTGCGCGGTAAAGGCCTGCGCGTTGTGGGCAGGGGCGCGGTAATAGCCCGAAATGGTATAAGGGCCGCGCGTTAACAATTGCCCGGTTTCGCCCGGCGCGACGTCGTTCTCGTCTTGATCAACGATGCGGATTTCATCCAGAGGGGACAACGGGCGCCCCTGGCTGTGGAGAATGGTGGCATGCGGATCGTCCAGCCGGGGAAAACAGAGCAGGCCTTCCGCCATACCGAAAACCTGTTGCAGGGTACAGTCAAAGGTGGCGATAACCTGCTCAGCAAGCGTCGGGTCGAGCCGGGCGCCGCCTGCCTGAATGACGCGCAGCGACGAAAGGTCGCTGTCTTCCCACTCCCTGGCCTGCACCCATAATTGCGCCAGCGCCGGAACCAGGGCGACGTGAGTCACTCTTTCCTGCGCGATTAAAGGCATCACCTCATCACAGCTGGCGCTGTCGGTCAGCACCACTTTTCCGCCGCAGGCAAGCGTTCCCAGAATACCGGGGCAGGCCAGCGGAAAGTTATGCGCCACCGGGAGGACGGCGAGATACACGCTCTGTTGGCTGATGCCGCACAGTTCAGCAGAAGCGCTGAAGTTATAGCTATAGTCGGCATGTCGGCGCGGGATGAGTTTGGGCGTGCCGGTTGTGCCGCCTGAGAGCAACAACAACGCGGTGGCGGAAACATCAGGCTGCGGCCATGCCTGTCGCTCACCGTGAAGGGAGAAGAGCGGCGTAAAATCGTCGCTCACGGTCTCTCCAGCGACCAGAACATGACGCAAGCAGGCGTGTTTGTGCGCCATCTGTCGGGCCAGCTCTGCGTGGTTTTCCCCGTGAATAACGTAAGCGACGGGTTGCGCCAGCTCAATCAGCGCGTCGATATCCAGAGCCCGTTGCGAGGGCATCGCCAGCACGGGGATAACGCCCAGTCTTAACAAGGCGAACAGCAGGGTAACAAACGCGTTGTCGTTGGGAAGCTGCACAATTACATGCTCCCCCGAACGCAAACCCAGTGATGACAGACCTGCGGCAAGTTCGTCAACTTGTGCATCAAGCGCGCTGTAGGTTAACGACCCCTTTGCATCAACGACGGCAATTCGCGAGGCATAACGGGCCGCCCAGTGGCGCAACTGTTCGGCAATGGGTAAGGGATACTGTTCAATCAGAGATTCAAAGGAAGAATTCATGCGTCACCTTTCTGAAGTACTGGGCTGTTTTTGCAACGCGGTCATTGCAGAAAATGCGTGGGGAAAATGGCGGACAATCTGCGTAAAAAAGGACCGGGCTTGTTGAATGGGATAGAAATGATCGCCGTCAATCACCACCGGGCCTGTAACGTGGCTCAGCCACTGACGCCAGGCATCGACCTGCTGCCAGGAGGCTTCGCGATCGTGGCTGCCGCACAATAACAGCGCAGGCGTGCGCAGCGGCGGGCAGACGTCGGGCGAGTCGTAGTGATAGCTCTCGGTGGCGTAAAAATCAGCGCGCAGAAGAGGAAGAAACAGCGACATTAATTCCTGGTTTTCCCGCAGTTCAGGAGAACATCCGCCAATGTCTATCAGCTCAGCGATAAAGTCGGCATCATCGCGATGGCTGAGCTGGCGTTCAGAATGCAGATGCGGGGCATGGCACCCGGAAATAATCAGTCCTTGTGGCGCAAGCCCCCGTTGCTCCAGAAGTCGGCAGGTTTCAAACGCCACCTGCGCCCCCATGCTGTGCCCGGCGAGTAAAAGCGGCGTGTCAGGCGATACGGATGCTTCCAGCTCGTTCGCAAGCAGTGCCGCCAGTTGTGTAATGCTTCTGAGCGGTTCCAGATGGCGAAGGCGATCGCGCCCCGGCCAGGTCACCAGAGAAAGCGCGCAATCAGCCAGTTGCTCAGCTTGCCAGTGGCGAAACGCGCTACTGCTGCCGCCAGCGAAAGGGCACATGACCAGATGCGCAGTATTGCCGTTCCGGGCGGGCCACAGCGGGATGCACATTGCAGATTGCGTCACAGCGCCTCCTTATCATCATCGTTGTAGA
>OBZD01000755.1_pt1 | contig 13895 bp, 12 predicted proteins | sample 1501551 | NCBI WGS metagenome assembly OBZD01 (sample SAMEA2580221, study PRJEB22360) | human gut metagenome | biome: human gut; feature: human-associated habitat; material: faeces | place: Denmark | collected 2008/2010 | reverse complement strand
TCTGGTACCGCAGTGATATTCCGGTCTCAGGGAACTTTAAAGAGCTTCAGTCATCCTATATTGTGTTTATCAAACTGTTCGGAGATGGAATCTACGGAATCATGGTATTTATTGTACCTTTAGTTTCTGTCTTATTCTCAGGGGATTCCCTTTTGATTGACATGAAAACCAGTTTGTATGCTTATTCAGTGAATCGGATGTCAAAAAGAAAGTATATCCTGTACAAAGGAATTGCCACAGCATTTTGCGGCTTTGCCGGGATGGCTGCCGGCGGTATGCTTTGCTTTGTAATCGCATTGATTCAATTTCCGGCGATTATGCCTTCAAATCCAGAGTTTGCCCCGGTAGTAAATACACAGTTTTTTTTCAGTCATCCTGCAGTTTACACGATATGTTATATTTTGATTTTGGGTCTGGTCGCCGCATTTCTGTCTATTGTTTGTAATATTGTTACTATATTTAATAAGAAAAAGCTGCTCTTAGTTACCGTAGCAGTGCCGTATTTGCTTTTTCTGATGTACGGTATATTATCCATCTATGTTTCAGGAAATTTCGATGGCGTACTCAATCAAATACTGTTAAGATGGAATCCTTTAAGTATGACAGGTGAGTTCCTTTATTTCTTTCCAATAACATTGTGGAAAGCTGCAGTCTACTGGTCTGTTTTAACGGTTGTCGGATTTTTTGTGTATTATGTTATGCTGAGACGGAAAAGTAAATAAAGATTCCCAAATGTTTTGACAATGCGAAGGACAAATAGTATAGTCCTACTAAAAAGGAGAGTTGATATGAAGAAAAAAAGTCTGATTAGTCATATCTGCTGGGTCTTGGTTTTCCTGGCTATGTGTTATGGGTTTGGGTACCTTTGCAATTTTCTGAAAGATGGGTTTTTAGTAAGAAGAGAGATGAAGTATATAACCATAGCAATGATTGCTGAACCCGCCGCATGTCTGATTTTAGGCGCAATGTTCGGAATACTGTTATATATGGGAGTTACAAAAAAACTCCCGAAACGGCAGATACTTGCGGAGACATTGATTTTAGAAATCCCGATTCTTATCAGTATCATAAATGAACTGGGAAGAGAAATTTTGATACGGTTGGGAGTTCAGGTAAGATGGGTTCTTGATAAACCATTTTATTCTCTCAGACTGGCCGCAGTTGTTTTTATCTTTTTCTTATATTTTGCAAGAAAAAAAGTGAGTTGTGCCAAAGCATCATAAGAGAAATGAAGAAAGTTCCAATTTCCTATTGACTTTATATGAAATGTTTTTTATAATACAACAAAACAATTCATACTAGTCATATAGGAAAAGGAGACAAAGCCATGTACCAGAAGAAATCCAGAGAGGAAAGAAATTTAAAATTTGAAACACTGCAGCTGCATGTTGGGCAGGAGCAGGCTGACCCGGCCACTGATGCCAGGGCGGTTCCCATTTACCAGACGTCCTCTTATGTGTTCCACAACAGCGAACATGCGGCGGCCCGGTTTAACCTGAGTGATGCGGGAAACATTTACGGCAGACTGACCAATCCAACCCAGGATGTATTTGAACAGCGTGTAGCAGCCCTGGAAGGAGGAACGGCGGCACTTGCTACCGCATCCGGCGCAGCAGCTATTACATATACTATCCAGAACCTTGCACAAAATGGAGATCATATTGTTGCGGCAAAAAATATTTATGGCGGAAGCTATAATCTTTTGGCCCACACGCTGCCGGAATTCGGAGTGGAAACAACCTTTGTGGACATTTTTAAGGACGGAGCCGTGGAAGCCGCCGTCAAAGAAAATACAAAGGCAGTCTTTATTGAAACATTGGGCAATCCCCATTCAGATGTGGCGGATATTGAGAAGATGGCAGAGATTGCACACAGACATCGGATCCCACTTGTGATTGACAATACATTCGGGACTCCTTATCTGATCCGGCCTATCGAGTACGGAGCTGACATCGTTATACATTCGGCAACCAAGTTCATCGGAGGACATGGAACTGCCATCGGAGGAGTCATTGTAGACAGCGGCAATTTTGACTGGGAGGCATCCGGGAAATTCCCTTCCCTGACAGAACCAAATTCAAGCTATCACGGCATCAGCTTTACGAAAGCAGCGGGCAGAGCCGCATTTGTCACAAAGATCCGTGCTATTTTGCTTAGAGATATGGGGGCAGCACTGTCTCCGTTTCATGCATTTTTGTTTCTCCAGGGATTGGAGACCTTGTCTTTGAGGGTGGAGCGGCATGTGGAAAACGCGCTGAAAACAGTGGAATTTTTGAGCAGGCATCCCCAGGTAGAAGCAGTGCATCACCCGTCTGTTACACAGGACAGAGAACAAAAGAGATTATATGAAAAATATTTTCCAAACGGAGGAGGTTCAATCTTTACATTTGAGATCAAGGGGGATGACAGGACGGCGAAAGAGTTTATCGACAATCTGGAGATCTTTTCCCTGCTGGCCAATGTGGCCGATGTGAAATCCCTGGTGATCCATCCGGCGTCCACAACCCACTCACAGCTGAATGAGGAAGAATTGAAAGAACAGGGATTAAAGCCAAATACTATCCGCCTTTCCATCGGAACGGAGAATATAGACGATATCCTTGAAGATTTGAGTGAAGCTTTTAAGGCAGTTCAAAAATAGAAAAATCTGCAGAAAACGATGTCTGCTCAGGCTTTATAAAGCCCTGCAGGCATCGCTTTTTCTGTATAGACAGAGAAAATCGAACATGATAAAATTGCTTTAATGTATTACAGGAATAAAGGAGAAGCAGATGAAGATATCAGAATTACTAAAAGAAAAGGCTACCATTTCATTTGAAGTATTCCCGCCCAAGAGCAAAGAAGGGGATATTTCTTCCATCTATTATACCATTGAGGAACTGGCAAAACTTGACCCGGATTTTATCAGTGTTACATACGGAGCCGGTGGGTCTTCCAAGGGAAAGACCGTGGAGATCGCATCGGTCATTAAAAATAAGTATCAGATCGAGTCCGTAGCCCACCTAAGCTGCATCACATCCACAAAAGAAGATATTCTCACGGAATGCAGGGCATTAAAGGAGCACAATGTCGATAATATCCTGTCACTGAGGGGAGACTATCCTGTGGGAGAAGAAGAAAAATACCGGGGAATGGATCTGGAGTTTCACTATGCCAGCGAACTGAACGGATTTATCAGGGAGAATTTCGGGGAATCTTTCTGCCTTTCCGGGGCATGTTATCCGGAGGTCCATCAGGAAGCGGACTGTTTCCGGGATGATCTGGAGGCACTGAAAAAAAAGGTGGATGCAGGAGCAGAATACCTGATTACCCAGATTTTCTTTGACAACAGCTATTATTACCGGCTGGTGAAAGAAGCGAGAAAAATAGGAATCACTGTTCCGATCCTTGCAGGGATCATGCCGGTGACGAATGCAAAATCTCTTTTGCGCACGGCCAAACTGTGCGGCTGCTCCATTCCGTTCCAGCTTTCCACAATGATTGAGACTTATTACAATTATCCTGAAGCGATGAAGGAGATCGGGATCAACTATGCAGCCCACCAGATCATCGATCTGATCACAAACGGGGTGGACGGGATTCACATTTACACGATGAATAAGCCCGAAATCGCGCAGAGGATCTTCGGAAATATTCCGACGGTGTTAAAAGAGCTGAATCATGATTAAAGAAAATGCACTGAAATACTTAGGGCATACGGGGCAGCAGATCACGGATGAGATGGAAAGCCTGCTGGATGAATGTATCCGGGAGGTGAAACAGGTTTCCCAGCCCAAGGCTGTTTCCCGCAGGTTTGAACTGTTCGGAGCTCTGCCGCAGATAAAAGAATTGGGACTGTCTCTTCCCGGGGATCAGATCCGGGAGGCTTTTTTGCAGTGCAGCCACTGCCTTTTTATCGGAGCAACTCTTGGAGTCACCCTGGAGCGGAAGGTAAAATACTACGAAAAGAGCAACATGACAAAAGCGGCTGTTATGGATGCGGTGGGAAGCGCTTATCTGGAAGCTTACTGCGACGAGTATGAAGAAGGGCTGGGGTATCCAAACAGATCATACCGCCTCTGTCCAGGCTATGGTGATATTCCGCTGTCCCTCAACCGGGAGATCGCAAGAGTGCTCGATGTCGGGAAAACTCTTGGGGTCACGCTTACGCCCGATCATCTGATGATTCCCCAGAAATCCATGCTGGGTCTCATAGGTATCGGCACGCCTGAGAGGAAGAAACAGTGCGGACAGTGTGTGATGAGAGAAGACTGTGTATTTAGAAAGAGAGGCCAGAGATGTTACTAGACAGAATCGGAAAAGACTTACTCATATTTGACGGAGCCATGGGGACCCAGCTTCAGGAGGCAGGGCTCCGTGCCGGAGATATCCCTGAAGAATTAAATATTGACAGGCCGGAGCTGATCATTTCCATCCATGAAAAATATCTTGAGGCCGGAGCGGACTTTATCACGACCAATACGTTCGGATGCAATGAACTGAAAATGCAGGAGTCAAAGTACGAATACCGGGATATGCTGCGTGCCGCGGTTTCCAATGCAAATGAGGCAAGAAAAAATGCAGGACGTGAGCATGATGCCTATATCGTACTCGACATCGGTCCCATCGGACAGCTTCTGGAACCCATGGGTACCCTTACGTTTGATGAGGCCTATGACATTGTTCTTTCGCAGGTGGAAACGGTGAAGGACGATGTGGATGCAGTCCTTTTTGAGACGATGAGCGATCTGTATGAGGTGAAGGCAGGTATTCTGGCGGTGAAAGAGCATACGTCCCTGCCGGTCTTTGTGACTATGACCTTTGAGCAGAACAGGCGGACGCTGTCCGGAAATGATCCGGTCACCTTTGTAAATACGGTGCAGGGGCTGGGAGCGGATATGCTGGGTGTCAACTGTTCTTTAGGACCGGCAGAACTCGGGCCGATCATTGAAGAAATTTTAAGTGTATCTTCTGTGCCTGTGATGATCCAGCCCAACGCAGGTCTTCCGTGTCTGGAACATGGAGAGACTCATTATCATGTGACCGGCGATGAATATGCCCGGCTGATGCAGGGATATTTACAGGACGGAATTTCCGCTGCGGGAGGATGCTGTGGGACGACTCCCGAATTTATCAGGAAGTTAAAAGCCGCAGCTCCGAAAAAAGCGGCTCCGAGAAAGATTGAAAAGAAGACAAGAGTATCCAGTCAGACAAAAACCGTCACATTCGGAGACCGGGTCATTGTCTGCGGGGAACGGCTGAATCCGACGGGAAAGAAAAAATTGAAGCTGGCCCTGAAAGAAGAACGGTATGATGAACTCGTATCGGAGGCGATCAAACAGGATGAGGCGGGAGCCGATGTGCTGGATGTAAATGTGGGCCTGCCGGGCATCGACGAACCGGAGACGATGAAACATGTGGTAAAACTTCTCCAGGAAGTGATCACCCTTCCGCTTCAGATCGACAGTTCCAATGCCCGGGCCATTGAGCTGGCATGCCGGTATTACAACGGGAAACCGCTGATCAATTCTGTCAACGGAAAAGATGAAGTCATGGAAGCTGTTTTTCCTATTGTGAAAAAGTACGGGGGCGTTGTAATCGGTCTGACTTTAGATGAGGGGATTCCTCTGAAAGCAGAAGAGCGGTTTGAGATAGCACAAAAAATCATTGCGAAGGCGGCTGAATACGGCATCGGGAAAGAAGAGATCATCATCGACTGCCTGACCCTGACGGCTTCTGCACAGCAAAAGGAAATAAAGGAAACGTTAAAAGCCATCGAGATGGTAAAGAAGCTGGGAGTCCATACTGTTTTGGGCGTCTCCAACGTCTCCTTCGGCCTTCCGAACCGTCCGCTCTTAAACCGGACATTTCTCGCACTTGCCATGCAGGCCGGACTGGATCTGCCGATCATCAATCCGCTGGACAGGGAGCTGATGGGCACCATCGATGCGTTCCATGTATTGTTTTATAAAGATATCGACAGTGAAAGCTACATCAGGAATCAGTCAAATACGGCAGAGACGAAGACAGCGGTTCAGACGGAATTCCCGCTCCATGACATTATCATCCACGGACTGAAGGAGGAAGTGGAGGCAAAGACGAGAAAAGAACTGGAAAAGAAAGAACCGCTGGAACTGATCAATGAAGTGATCATTCCTGCACTGAATGTAGTTGGAAAGGATTATGAGACCGGAAAGATCTTTCTTCCTCAGCTGATCCAGTCGGCAGAGACGACAAAGAAAGCCTTTGAGGTTGTAAAGAAGTGCTTCAGCGCCGGCGCAAACGAAGAAAAAGGACCGGTCCTTATGGCTACCGTAGAAGGAGATATCCACGATATCGGGAAAAACATTGTCAAAGTCGTTCTGGAAAGCTACGGATACCGTGTTATCGATCTGGGCAAAGATGTGAAGATTGAAAAAGTGGCGGAGGCATGGAACAAGTATCAGCCGAAAGCCATCGGTCTGAGCGCACTGATGACAACCACGGTCGTATCTATGGAAAAAACCATTCAAAGACTCAGGGAGGAAGACTGTACCTGTCCGATCTGGGTGGGAGGAGCAGTGCTCACGGAAGATATTGCAAAAAATATCGGAGCCGACTACTATGCGGAGGATGCCATGGCATCTGTGGCCCTCCTGGAAAGGATTATTTAATGCCTGGAGGGGTAGCAACAGTGAAAAACACGAAAGAATATTTCAGATATGCAGTCAAAAAATCCATACCGGTATTCTTCGGATATATATTTTTGGGCATTGCTTTCGGCATCCTCATGGCAAAGACAGGATACGGGCCATTCTGGACACTGGCTGCAAGCCTGTTTATTTATGCCGGATCTATGCAGTTTGTATTAGTGTCTTTTCTTGCAGCCGGAGCGCCCCTGGGCCTTGTGGCGCTGACAACGCTGTTTATCAATGGCAGACATATGTTTTATGGTCTCTCATTCGTGGAACGTTTCCGGAAAATGGGCAGATATTATCCTTATATGGTATTCTCTCTGACAGATGAGACGTATTCGGTCCTCTGCTCCATTCCGGACGAAAAAGCAGAGGCGGAACCCAGGATCATGTTCTGGATCTCAGCGCTGGATCAGACTTATTGGGCGGCTGGTTCCCTGATTGGGGTGCTGGCCGGAGGGCTGCTTCCGTTTGATTTTAAGGGCATCGAATTCTCTATGACAGCACTGTTTCTGGTGATTTTTCTGGACCAGTGGAAAAAAGGATAATATCACGGGGCAGCGGCAGCAGGGCTGGCCGTTTCAGTATTTTTTTTGATTCTGCTGGGACCGGACCGGTTTTTACTGCCATCGCTGCTTGTTCTTGCGGCAGTCATGTGCCTTGGTTTTATAAGAGAGGAGCAAAAGCTGTGGAGTCTGTCGGCAGGAGCGGCAGTCATTCTCCTGCATCTTTGGAAAAGGAACACCCTGGTCAGCATTGCCGGGGGAACAGTGCTGTATATGCTGCTCATACGGATATAAGAGATGGAACAGCTGGAACAAATGCAGTACGTTTTGCCTGTAAGCCCCGGCTTTTTTGGGGACCCTGTGACTTGCGCAACTTGGCCAAATAGGATATAATAAGTTTGATGTGAAAAAAATAACAATTCATTAAAGAATTATGGAGGATTTATCATGTTAGTATCAGCAAAAGAGATGTTAAATAAGGCAAAAGCCGGACACTACGCTGTAGGACAGTTTAACATCAACAATCTGGAGTGGACAAAGGCAATCTTATTGGCAGCAGAAGAGACAAGATCTCCGGTGATCCTAGGTGTTTCTGAAGGTGCAGGAAAATATATGACAGGATATAAGACAGTGGTTGGAATGGTAAATGGAATGTTGGAAGAATTAAATATTTCCGTTCCGGTTGCCCTTCACTTAGACCATGGTTCTTATGAAGGATGTAATGCTTGTATCGAAGCAGGATTTTCTTCTGTTATGTTCGACGGATCACACTACCCGATCGAAGAGAATATTGAAAAAACCAAGGAATTGGTTCAGGTAACAAGAGGAAAGGGAATGTCTATCGAAGCTGAAGTAGGCTCTATCGGCGGAGAAGAAGACGGAGTTATCGGAAAAGGTGAATGTGCTGATCCTGAGGAGTGCAAGGCGGTCGCTGACTTAGGTGTTACGATGCTAGCAGCGGGAATCGGAAACATCCACGGAAAATACCCTGAAAACTGGGAAGGCCTAAGCTTCGAGACATTGGATGCGATCCAGAAGCTGACAGGAGACATGCCTTTAGTACTGCACGGTGGTACAGGAATCCCTGATGACATGATCAAAAAAGCAATTACTCTCGGAGTTGCAAAGATCAACGTAAACACGGAGTGCCAGATTGCATTTGCCGAAGCTACACGCGGATACATTGAAGCAGGCAAGGACAGAGAAGGAAAAGGATTTGACCCACGTAAATTACTCGCTCCTGGTACAGAGGCGATCAAAGACATGGTGATCACAAAGATCAAGTTATTCGGATCTGAAGGAAAAGCAGACGAATAAAAATAATATATTAGGAAAGCGCGTCTCTAAATGAGATGCGCTTTTTGTGTATGAAAAATTCCAAATTAAAGTTTCTGGCAGTATTTTCTTTGTCTCATGGATCAGGAAGAAACCGGTAAGAGCATTGGAGTTCATGGAAGACGGAACAAAGAATATTTTCCTGATCTTCAGTCTCAGCTGGTTTTTTACCATGGTATTGTTTAATGTACAATTTACTTATCCCCAAAACCGGATTCTGAAGGTCCTGTGTCTGCTTGTGCTGGCGCTGAATGTCACTTTGAATTTTATTATTATTTACTATTTGGTAGTAAATTATAAAAATATAAATGATTTAGGACAATTTATTGACAAAAAAATGTCGCCGTATTATAGTATTCCTATAAAGGAACACGAACGGAGGCGCAGAATGGAAAATGTTGAATGTCTGATGAATTTCGGACTGACCAGGCAGGAAGCGAACCTCTATGTTCTTCTGGTTTTGGAGGGAGAACTGAATGGATACGAGGCCGCGAAAAAAAGCGGCATCTCCAGGTCCAACACCTACAACGCGCTGGCAGGGCTTGTGGAAAAAGGGGCCGCATATATGTCCGAGGAAGACACCGTCAAATATCAGGCAGTGCCCGTGGACGAGTTCTGTGACAATAAGATCCGGGATTTGAGAAGGAGCAAAAAAGAACTGGCTGTAAAACTTCCGAAACAGAGGATCAATAAAGGGGCATATCTGACCATCAAAGGGGAAAGACAGATCCTTGACAAGTTTACGAATATGCTGAGGGAGACAAAAGAAAGGGTCTATGTGTCTGCCTCCAACGAAAAGCTGAACATGTTCCGGGATTGTCTGACGGACTTAGTAAACCGCGGCATCAAGGTAGTGATCATTACCAATGAGCCTTTTGAGCTTAAAGGAGCCATCATCTATCTGACGGAGCATAAGAAAGAACAGATCCGCCTGATCACAGACTCTACCTATGTGCTCACGGGAGACCTTGTGGACCGGTATAATGCAGCCTGTCTGTTTTCCAGCAATCATAATCTGGCAGAGGTGTTCAAAGACGCTCTGGCCAACGAGATAAAACTATTAGAAATCAAGAAAGGGAATCAATAAAATGGCAAAAAGACCGTTTGTAGCAAAAGAACAATTAGATCAAATCGTAAAAAAGTATCCGACTCCGTTTCATTTATATGATGAAAAAGGAATCCGGGAAACTGCACGGAATTTAAATAAGGCATTTTCCTGGAACAAAGGATTTAAAGAATATTTTGCCGTGAAAGCGACACCTAACCCTACGATCTTAAAGATTTTAAAGGAAGAGGGCTGCGGAACCGACTGTTCTTCACTGACAGAACTTATGATGTCCGACCGCTGCGGTTTCGGCGGAAGTGAGATCATGTTTTCTTCCAACGACACACCGGCTGAAGAATTTGTGCTTGCGAAAAAATTGGGAGCCACGATCAATCTGGATGACATTACACATATCGACTTTCTGAAAGAAGCAGCGGGAATCCCGGAAGTCATTTCCTGTCGGTACAATCCGGGCGGTGTGTTCTCTCTGGGGACAGATATCATGGATAACCCTGGAGATGCCAAGTACGGCATGACCAGAGCTCAGATGACAGAGGCGTTTTTGAAACTCAAAGAACTGGGCGTCAAAGAATTCGGAATTCATTCTTTCCTGGCCAGCAACACGGTAACAAATGAATATTATCCGACGCTCGCAAAACAGCTGTTTGAATTGGCAGTAGAACTTCAGAAAGAGACCGGTGTGCACATCGGATTTATCAATCTCTCAGGCGGTGTTGGAGTCCCTTACCTTCCGGACCAGGAGGGCAATGACATCGCAGTGATCGGTGAAGGAGTACACAAGGCTTTTGATGAAGTGCTTGTCCCTGCGGGCATGGGAGATGTGAAGATCTTTACGGAACTGGGCCGCTATATGCTGGCGCCGAACGGCCATCTGGTGACAAAGGCGATCCATGAAAAGCACACCCACAAAGAATATATCGGCGTGGATGCCTGTGCAGTCAACCTGATGCGCCCGGCGATGTACGGAGCTTACCACCATATCACTGTGATGGGAAAAGAGAACGAGCCGTGTGACCACATGTATGACATCACCGGATCTCTTTGTGAAAATAACGACAAATTCGCTATCGACAGGAAGCTTCCCGAGATTGAGAACGGAGACTTGCTGGTGATCCATGATACCGGTGCTCATGGGTTTGCCATGGGATATAACTACAATGGAAAATTAAAATCAGCAGAGATTTTATTGAAAGAAGACGGAAGCACGGAGATGATCAGGAGGGCTGAGACGCCGGAAGATTATTTTGCTACTATTGAAGGATTTAACTTCTAAAGAATACTATGATGAAAGAAGGCAGGTTCTGTATGCAGACAGGATCTGTCTTTTTATGTGGGATAATTTTTGGAAAAAGCTTGTAGTACAATAGTCTTATGATATAATGATTGCAACGGTTCCGTACACTTCCCAATATCCGCTTTCTGTATATGATTGCAGGACAAAGAATATAAGACAGCTGACTGATTGGTGTGATGTCCTGAATTATATATTTGTCAAAGAGGATAAGTTGTATTTGGCAGCAATGGATACGAAAAAAACAATCATTACTTCATAATGGTGCGACAGAGAAACAGGAAAACCAACAGATTTAACATGGGATCACGATCTCTTTGTGGATTACGTGACATATAATCCTTTGACAAAGGGTTTGTACTGTAATCTTTCTTCTGACAGAGAATTATATAAAAGGCTCAATCCAATAAACCGGAAACCGCAGCAGCGAATCTGAATAACCTTTCTCTTGCAGTTGCACATTTGAATCAGAAGTCGGCAGCTTAACTGAATTCTATTGAATTGATAAAAGATATTGCAGTCAATCTTGCTTTTTTGTAAAGATTGAGGTCATCATGGGTCATATCCCTGTTTACGGAAGTGAACATACTTTTCGGATGACTTCCGTATTATAATAAATATTCTCATGGACACACCTAAGATTCAGAAGACGGCCTTTTATGCCAAGTGCTGTCTGTGCAGAGTGTTTAAGTCTGTCATGTCCGTGACTCCAACCGAGTATATCAACAGTAAGCGGCTGGACTATTCGGTTTATCTTCTTACGCAGACATCGAAAGAGATCATAGAGATCAGCTGTAAAAAATGTTCTCTCGTGCGGATGCAGCCGCTTCCCTTGATCTTACACTTTTCACCTGCTTCATCCATCATATGCTGTACGACATCCGGTGCTGCTCCCCGAGGTTCATATCCGGTGAGAAAACCTGTACTTGTCTTTACAAAATCTGCACCTGCCTCCATACAGCAGCGGCAGGTTTTTTTGATCTGTTCTTCTGTGAGAGCATCAGTCTCAAAGATCACTTTTAATTCCTTGCCGTATTTGTGTGCAGCATCGGCACAGGCCTTCAGGTCCGCAGTGACCTTTTCATATTCCACTGACCGTATCAGCCCGAAGTTTGCGACCACATTGATCTCTGTTACGGTATCGTATCCGGCCGCGATCTCAATCTGTGTGGTCTTGGATTCGGTGGAAATGGTTACCGGACAAAGCCCCGTGTCAGTGCCCTCCACATATGGTGTACAACGTTCAATATAACCCGGATTGATGTAGATCGTGGCGCATCCTAATGTTACCCCGTCTTTTGTCAGTTCTATGATATCTTTTTCATAGTATATCTCCTGTATTTTCATTGTTTATCACTGTAATTGCAATATATCATCATTTCAGGTGCATTTCTTGTCTTATAAAATCATTATATTGTAATATATTGATATGATGAGGCGGCTTTCCTGTTTCTGGAACAACTTAAGAACTTCTTCATATGTGGAAAGCTTTTGGCATAGCTTTCAGGCTTTCAAATGTGCTACAATTTTAATAAGCTTCAGTAGAAGGAGAGAGGACATTGTTGACAGAGAGACAGTTGCAATTAGTAAAATACCTTCAGGAATGTGACGGTTATACGACGGCGGGAAAACTGGCAGAGGTGTTTCATGTCAGCAGCAGATCGATCCGCAACGATCTGGATGCGGTTCAATATTATTTGAAAGGACTGCCGGTGGAAATCGAACGCACACCTAGGCTCGGTGTCCGTCTCATTGTCAAAAAGGGATTTGATATCACAAGCCTTTATTTCAGCAATGAGATTAAAGTCTATTCCAGGGAAGAGAGAGTGGTCATCATCACTGTGCTGCTGATGATCTCAGAGAAAGTGACCATTGAGCAGCTGGCCGAGAAGCTTCAGGTCAGCAAGAACACGGTTGTACAGGATCTGAGGTCGGCAGAAGAGTTTTTGAAAAAGCACGAAGTGCGGCTCATCAAAAAGTCCTACTACGGGATGTCCCTGAAAGGTGACGAAGAACAGATACGGAATACATTGTTTAATCTATACATAAAGACGGTCAGTGAGGGCTCCCTGAACATTCTTCCTATTCTGAAAGAGTATGGGGCAGCGGACCCGGATGAAGGGATGCGCATGATCCGGAGAGTGGAGGCAGCCATGGGCATCCGGTTTGCGGATGAATCCATCGGGGAACTGGAAAGCATGATTCTTGCGTCACTGTGCCGGATTCGGTGGGGGTTTCATGTCCGGGGAGGCAGCTTGGACGACGCGGACGGCATTTACAGAGAAGCGATCCTTTCCGGACTCCCCGGTTTTCAGGTGACAAAAGGGGATCTGGACTATTTTGTCATGCTGTTCCAGAGTACGAAACGGATGGACGGGGAGAGTCTTGAAAATTGGGATGAGGACGGCAGGGTGAGGCAGGCCACAGAGCAGCTGATCCGGAAGTTTTGCAGTGATTTAAAGATCAGCAGTGAGATTGACCCGGAGATTCAAAGACAGATTATGATGCATTTAAAAGTGGCGGTGTTCCGGCTGAAAAATAAAATAAAGATCAAGAATCCTCTGCTGGAGGATATAAAGTATTCCCATTCCTTTATGTATGAGCTGACGGAACGGCTGCTCAAAGGGCAGGAAGAGATGCTGGGCGTGGTATTTCCCGACGCTGAGATCGCCTATACGACCATGTATTTTGAAGTGCTGTTCCAGGAAAACTTCAGCCTGAATCTGTCACCGGAGGTCGTGCTCGTCTGCGGGGGAGGCACGGCGACAGCAGTGCTGTTAAAACAGCGGATTTCAAAATATTTTCCGGAACTCCGGGTCAGAAAAATCTGCAGGGTCAGCGATGTGGAGGAGGAAACTGAAAGAAGCCGGCCGGACTTTATCATCAGCACAGTTCCGCTGAGTCTTAAAAATCAGCAGGTCATTCACGTAAATCCACTCTTAAATTCTCCTGATATTGACCGGGTGAAAAATATTATTTCCGTCCTCGCATACAACAGAAAGAACCAGTATCTGGTCCACAGAATCCACCAGACGATGCAGAGG
>OBZD01000744.1_pt1 | contig 14119 bp, 7 predicted proteins | sample 1501551 | NCBI WGS metagenome assembly OBZD01 (sample SAMEA2580221, study PRJEB22360) | human gut metagenome | biome: human gut; feature: human-associated habitat; material: faeces | place: Denmark | collected 2008/2010 | reverse complement strand
TTATGCAGAGGTGTTTGATTACTATAGAATTTGATGCATGCAGGAATAGAAAACTCTCTTGACATACTGTTATGTAATCCATATAATAAATAAGTCAGTCAGTGGCTGATATAAAAGCGGATTGAAAACCGCCATAAAGAGATGGAGAGGTGTCCGAGCGGTTTAAGGTGCATGATTGGAAATCATGTTGCCGGCGAATACCGGCACGGGGGTTCGAATCCCCCTCTCTCCGCCACGAAGTCAGAGCCTGTCAAGTAAGACGGGCTTTTTTATTTTGTAAAAAATGGAATATTTAAAGATGTAAAAAGTTGTTTTTGCCCCCACTTTGACGACACTTTGTTCCGGTGCGCAAGAAAATTTGATTGTATGGGCTTTTTATTGAAATATGGCAATATATCATTTGTCCTGCAGGCGATTTTAATATTGATTCCGTATAAGGAAGCAAAGAAAACATTTACAATACCGTCCCTGTAAACTATAATTAAAAATAAGAAAAACATTTGAAATATTACTTTGGGAGAGCAATCATATGCGGGGGAAAATCGTAACAGCCTTTATTTTTTTAACCATGATGACGGGAGCGGTATCAGCTGCTCCCGTTTTAGATTACACAGGAGCAGAGCGTCTGGAAGAAGCGCGGCAGAGAGAAGAAGAGCGGCAGGAAAGGCTGCGCATGCCCCGCGTGGAAAATATGGGAAGCAGCCTGAATGAAAAAGAGGAAATGCAAGGTGCCGCAGGACCCGTGTTTAGAATAGACGAAATTATTTTATCGGGGCAGGAAGAAAAGTTCGGCTGGCTGCAGGACATCATACAGCCCCATATTCACACGGAGATGGGGATTTCATCCGTCAACAGGCTGGTAAAAGACCTGAATGCGAAACTGCTGGACAAAGGATACGTGACCAGCCGCGTCGTGATTCCCGAGCAGAATATGAAAAACGGGAAACTCCTTCTCCGCATCCAAACCGGCAGGCTGCATAAAATCATCTACAGCAAAAACAGCGCCCTCATCCCATGGAAAAACGCATTTCCCATCAAAGAAGGAGACATCCTGAACATCCGCCGCCTGGAGCAGGGGCTGGAACAGATGAAACGCGTCAGCTCCTCTGACGTATCCATGAAACTCCTCCCTGCCGAAGAAGCGGACATGACAGACGTGGAACTCTCCATAACCAAGGGGAAACAAATAAAGGGAAGCCTTTCTGTGGACGACTCCGGACTGGAAGACACAGGAAGCATCCAGTGGAACGCCGCCCTGGGAATAGACCGGCTCTTCAATGCCAATGACCTCTTCCGCATCAGCGGAAATACAGACGGCTCCCGGGACGGATACGAAAAAGGAACCAGAGGACAGGGCATTTCCTACTCCATCCCCAGAGGATGGGACACTTTCACACTGCGTCACAACCGCTACCGATACCACCGGACCGTAGAGTCCCGGCCCTATGACTTCATCAGCAGCGGGAAAACCCGCATCACCGAATTCACCTTCAGCCATGTCATGGGACGCACCAAAAACGAAAAATACGGCTGGGACATAAGCCTTACCAAAAGAAACGCCCACTACTTCATCAACGATATGGAAATCCCCGTACAGGCCATGGACACCACGGCCATGGAAATAGGCCTCTTTGACCGCGTCTATACAGGAAGCGGCACACTGTACACCCGCCTCGGATATAAAATGGGGACAGGATGGTTCGGCGCGAAACCTGATACAGACAATCCGGCGAGTCCCAAAACCCATTATAAAATGTGGCTCCTGGACATAGACTGGCAGAAACCCCTTACCCTGGGACACCGGCCGGCATCCTTCACCACATCCCTTCACGGGCAGTGGACGACAGGCGGCATGCGCCTCTACAGCACAGACATGGTGAGCATCGGGAACAGGTACACCGTCAGGGGCTTCGACGGAGAATACACACTCATGGGAGAAAACGGATGGTACATCCGAAACGAACTGTCATCCTCTCTTCCGCGCCTCCACAGCAGCGTATATGCAGGACTCGACGCAGGCGCCGTATACGGCGTATCCACAGAGATCCTGACAGGAAGAACCATCGCGGGCATGGCGCTGGGAATGAGAGGAACCTTTCCCTCAGGACTCTTCTACGACACCTTTATCAGCAGAGCGTTATACAAGCCTGACGGCTTCCATACGAAAACATGGGCCGGCGGATTCACGCTGGGCTGTCAATTTTAAATGAAATCGGTCAAATTTTAATCAAAACGACAAGAGGTTATGACAAATGAAAACAAGCACAAGCAAACGACTCAGATGGAATGTAGCCGTATGGCTGGCAGCGGGACTGTTTATGACAAGCACCGCCGGCATGGCGTCGGGCCCCATCATGCCCGATCCGAAAGCGGAAGCCCGCCATCAGCCGCAAGTAGAAGAAACAGCAAACGGCATACCCCTTGTCAATATCACCGCCCCCTCCTCCGGCGGCGTATCCCGGAACGAATACGAAACCTTCAACGTGCCGGACAAAGGCGCCATCCTGAACAACTCCTACACCCTCTCCAAAACCGAACTGGCAGGATACGTACAGGGGAACAATAACATGGCAGAAAGACCGGCCAAAATCATCGTAAACGAAGTCACCGGCGCGGGTTCCACATCCATGGACGGATTTCTGGAAGTGGCGGGAAACAGGGCAGACGTCGTCATTGCCAACCCGAACGGCATCACCGTAAACGGAGGCGGATTCATCAATACAGGCAAAGCCTTCCTCACCACAGGGAAACCCGTCTATGACGGAGAAGACCATTTGCAGCGCTTCGACATCACAGGAGGGGACATCCTTATCGAAGGGAAAGGCCTTGGCGGAAAAGAAACGGGAAGCCTTGCCATCCTTTCCCGCGCCGTGAGAATCAACGCAGGCATCTGGGCCAAAGACCTCCACATCACCACCGGGGCCAACAGCATAGACGCAAAGACCCTCGAAGCCTCTGCCATAGAAGGGAAAGGAGGACGCCCCGCCTTCGCCCTCGACACCGCCGCCATAGGAGGCATGTACGCCGGACGGATCACCTTAGTGGGGACAGAAAAAGGACTGGGCGTCAATAACAGCGGCACATGGAGCGCCGAAGACAACCTCATCCTTGACTGGAACGGCGACCTGAAAAACAGCGGTACCATCTACAGCAAAGGAAATACAGACCTCCGCGCAAGCCGCCTGGAAAACGACAAAACCATCGCTGCGGAAAGAAATCTGTCCGCTGCGGCCAAAGAAAATATCCGTAACCAAGGCAAACTCCTTGCCGGAGAAAACATGGACATCTATGCCGGAAAAACACTGGACAATGCAGGACACGCCATGGAAAGCGGAAACAACCTGTCCATAGAAACCGGAGACGCCATAAATAATGCGGCAGGTACCATCAAAAGCGGCGGCAGCCAGCAGATTAAAGCGGGACATGCATTAACCAATACAGAAGGCACACTGGCGGCCGATGGGAATATAAACATACAAACGGATAAGATGACCGGAGACGGCATCGTATCCGCCGGGAAAAAAGCCGGAATCCTGTTGGAAAAAGACTTTACCAATACAGGGCGCCTGGAAGCAGGCAGCAGCCTTTCACTAGCCGTAAAAGGAAATATAACCAACCGCAAAGAGATCCTTTCCCGCGGACACCTGGCACTGGAAAGTAAAAACATCCGGAATGAAGAAACCGGAGAAATAAAAGGAGCGGACACAGAAACCGTAGCAGAAAACACCTGGGTAAATCATGGGCTGGTCAATGGAGAAAATGTACATATCCGGGCAAACCACATAACCAATGAAAACACGGGACGCATCTATGGAACAAGACTGTCCGTGGAAGCGGATACATTGGATAATCTGGGGACATATAAAAAGAAAGCACCCGTGATCGCATCCCGGGAACACATGAACCTTTCCGTTGCCGGCACACTGACCAATACCGAACACGCCCTCATCCGTGCCGAAGGGAACCTGACCATCGGCGGACAATCAGATGAGAATGGGAAAATAACGGGGAAAACAGAAAAAATAGAAAACAGAAGCGCCTATCTGGAAAGCGGCGGGAATATGACAATCGGCGTGAACCATTTGGAAAACTGTAATAAACACTTCTCCACTAAAAACGTTCTGGCAGGGAAAACCCACCACGAAGAAGCCGTAGGGCAGGGACAGACAGACCGGTTCATTTTGGGAGGAAAAGGAACAGAAGGCGCAGCCTACATAGAGCGCCGTAGATATGTAGACCACCTGTATACACCGGACGGCGGAGACTATGACCACTTCACCACCTACATCTATGACCGGTCCGTTTATGAAGACCGGATAGACACGACAGACCCTGCGCACATAGCAGCCGGCGGCAGCCTTTCCCTCGAAGCCGGAAGGGCAGTGAATGACAGGAGCGTGATGACCGCCGGCAAGACCCTTACCATCCATGGGGCGGATATAGAAAACCGGGACGAAAAAGGACATAAAACCGTAAAAGAAGAAGGAACCGCCACCTCCTACTGGACAAAAAGAGTCCACCATGGAGCCCATATCCATAAAAGGACAGAAACACGGACAACCCGCACTGATTATATGCCCGCTGATGCAGTCACCGATACGACCGTCATAGCCGCCGTGGATAAAGCCCATACAAACCCGGTATATGAAGGGACGAAAGCAGAAGCATACTTGAGTCCGTCAGAAAGAAAACCGCTTCATATTTCCGACAGCAGCCTGTATCATGTCACCTCCGATCCGACGGCCCGCTACCTTGTGGAAACCGACCCGGCCTATGCGGATAGAAAAACCTTCCTGTCCTCAGACTACTTCTTCCGCCGGATGCAGTACGACCCGGAGAAACTCGAAAAACGTCTGGGCGATGGCTACTATGAAAGCCAACTCGTCCGCGACCGGCTCATGCAGCTCAAAGGAAAACCGGCAGGAGAAACTGAATACAAAGCCCTCATGGACGCCGCTGTGAGATGGGCCCAAGAAAATAAAGACGTCCGCATCGGCATGGCCCTCACCGAAGACCAGAAGGCCGCCCTCAAAGAAGACATCGTCTGGATGGTGGAATCCTCCGTCCTTCTGCCTGACGGGAACATCGTCAAAGCCCTCGTGCCGGAAGTCTATCTGGCGCATGGAAAGAACGGCACCCTTACAGGCTCTGCCCTTATTTCCGCAGAAAATATAGATATCCGTGCCACCAATGACATCCTCTCCCGCGGCACCGTTATCGCAGGAGACACGATGCGCCTCTCCGCCTCCGACATCAATAACGAGGGAGGCACCATAAAAGGCTCCACTATCCTGGAAGAAGCCCTGCGAGATATCCGGAATACCGGAACCATGGAAGCGGAAAACAAACTCAGCCTGAAAGCCGGGCAGGACATAGACCTTGCCTCCACCCTGCATGAAGAAAGAAATCAACAGGGATACACAGAAACCATCGCCTCCTCGGGGAAAGCCGCCGTCACGGGAAATCAAGGCACCCTGTCAATAGAAGCGGGAAGAGACATCACTGCAGAAGCGGCGGAAATATCCTCAGCGGGAAATATAGCCATGAAAGCCGGACGGGACATAACCATGGAAACCGCCGCAGTCAAAAAAGACACGGCCGTCACATGGGACGGTAATAACTACCGCCATGACAGCGCCGCCCGGGATATAGGCTCCTCCGTTACCGCTAAAGGCAGCCTCACCATGCAGTCCGAAAGAGACATATCCATCAAAGCCGCAGATATCCGTTCCGAAGGCATGACCGCCGTAAAAGCGGGAAGAAACCTTACGGTAGAAAACGGAAAAGAAATAACAGACCTGGAAGAACACCACCGCCATAAAGAAAGAAGTTTGCTCAGCAGTACCACCACGACCACCCACGATGAAGTCCATGCCGTACAAGCACAAAAAAGCATAATAGAAGGAAATACCGTCTCCCTGCAGGGAGGGAAAGACATCAGCCTTACAGGAAGCGCCGCCGCCTCCACCAAAGAAACAGCCCTGTCAGCCGGAAGAAATATCTCCATACATGCTGCAGAAGAAACAAATAAAGAAATACACAAAAAACAAGTAAAGAAAAGCGGCCTCATCGGAGGGGGATTAGGCTTCACCATCGGGAGCGAAAAGAAAAAAGACAGCTATGACACCGAAGAAACCATGCAGGTAGGAAGCACCGTGGGAAGCGTCAAAGGCAGCGTCACCATCCATGCCCAAAACAACATCACCGTCAGAGCCTCCGACATCATTGCCGGGAAAGACACCCTTATCACAGGCAGGAACGTAGACATCGAAAGCAAAGACAATACCTACAGAGGAAAAGAAGAACACGAATACAAAAAGAGCGGCCTTACCGTATCCTTAGGCGGCACGGCTGTCAATGCAGCAAGAGACATAGCCGCTCCCGTAAGGAGAGCCGGAGAAGTGGGAGACGGTCGGCTGAAAGCCCTGTATGCCCTGCAGGCAGGAATGAACGCAAGAGACATACAGAAAAACCGGAAAACAGACAAAGCCATTAATAAGAACAACGCCGTAGGAATCAATATCAGCCTTGGCAGCACCGGATGGAAAGACCATGCGGAAACCATTACCGAAGAAACAAAAGGAAGCCGGATCACCGCAGGAAGGACAGCCGCCGTCATCGCCAAAGAAGACATGACAGTCAAAGGCAGCACAGTCAACGCCCAAGACATCCATCTCACAGCAGGAAACAACATCCACATCCTCTCCTCCGAAAACAAAAGCACAACCATAGAAGACTACAAAGCAAAAAGCGGAAGCATAGGAGCCTCCATCAGCAAAGGAGGCTATGGCATCGGCGCGTCCTACGGGAAAGGAAAAGGACAGACAGAAGAAACCACCCTTACCCATACCCCGTCAGACATCACAGCAAAAGATACGGTATCCCTTTCGAGCGGAAACGACACCCTGATCCGGGGCGGGACAGTTAAAGGAAATAAAGTTACTGCTAACGCAGGAAGAATGTCCATAGAAAGCGAACAGGATAAGAAGAATTACAAAGAAAAGAGCAAGACATCGGGCCTATCCATCAGCTACACACCGGGAAGCGCCGTCACCGTAAGCGGAGGAAAAGGAAAAACAAACACAGACTCCACCTACGAAAGCGTCACAAAACAGGCAGGCATCTACGCAGGAAAAGAAGGATACGACATCCAAGTCAAAAATAATACACACCTCAAAGGAGGAATTATAGACAGCAAAGCACCGGCAGAAAAGAACAAACTCACCACCGGTACTTTGACATGGGAAAACATAGACAACAAAGCTGAATACAAAACAAAAGCAAGCGGAATTACCGTATCCACTAATGCCGTATCCAAACTCAACCCCTTAGGACTGGGCTATGTACCGACCGTACCTGTGAAAGGGAAAGCAGGAAGCACCACCTATGCGGCCATAGCAGACAGCATCATCACCACCACAAAAGAAAAGACAGACAAAGAAATCAGCCACGACACAACAAACGCGCTTAACACACTCTCCGAAATCTTCGACAAAAAGAAAATAGAAGAAAAACAGGAATACGTGAACATCCTCTCCCAAGTAGGATACCGCCTCATAGGAGACATAGCGGGACACAAAGAAAACGAACTGTATAAAAAAGCAGAAAAAGCCAGAAAAGAGAATAACAGCATACTGGCGGAGAAATACGAAAAAGAAGCAAAGAAATGGAGCGAAAGCGGAACCAACCGAATCGCCATGCACGGAATCATGGGAGCCTTAGTATCCAAAGAAGCAGGAGCAGGAATGACAAAAGGACTGACAGGAGCCGGACTGAACGCCCTCCTGCAAAAAGAACTGGGAAAAATCAAAGACCCGGAAGTCCATAAAATGGCAAGCGCTGCTATAGGATACCTGGCAGGAGGGAAAACAGGGGCAGCCATAGCCCATCAGGCGACAACCTTTAACTACCTCACCCATGAACAATATAAACAATATCTGGACGATATGAAAAACGCAAAGACAGAAGAAGAGAAGAAACGATTACAAAAATACTGGGAAGCCATAGATGAAAGACAAAGATATTCACCAATATCAACGCCCGGTACATATTGGGATTTAAAAACAGGCAGACCATTTACGGTGAAAGAAGGAGGAAGTCTTTTTGAGCCGGTATTAGTTACAGCAACACGTGCACATGGAGAAACCCTATTTGAAAGTGCGATGGCAAGTGCAATCAATGCGAAAGTTACCAAGTATCTGGGAAGAGAAACCGTTATTGGAGACGCACTTACCTTGCCGTGGGATATAGCCAAAGATGCTGATATCAATAAGTATGGAATACAAGGGGCAAAAAGGAGAATAGGAATAGATATTTACGGAAACTTAATGGTGGTTGGTACTACTGTTTTTACTGGAGGAACTTTTGGTGGAATATTAAAAGGACTTGGCGTATCTATAGCTATAGAAGAAATTAAAGAATATGGAGCACCATCTTTGACTGTACAAGAACGGGAAAATGCAGATAATGAATACATAGAAAAAATAAATAGAGAAATGGATTGAAGTATTTTTAGGAGGAAGTCGTGGTGGATTTAGTAATATGCATAATTTACATTGTAACTGGTGGAATATGGATATGTAAAAATATCAAATTAGATTCCATAGTAAGCCCAACAAATTGGCGAATTATGTTTATAAAGCTTCTAATGTTATTTATGATTCCATTGGCTTTGTATATTTTTTTCTATTTTTCTATGAATAACAAATTACGTGTATTTTTAGGTATAAGCGTGTTATTAGTGAATGAAATTTTATCTTATTTTCTGTTGTTAGAAATAAAAAAAAATATTATTAGATATTGCAAGAGTGAAATGAAAGAAGATGTCATAGAAAAATTAAGAAAGAAGGAGCTTAGATTTTATCTTGGAATGGCCTGCTCGGGTACGATAATTTTTATGGGAGTGTTAATTTATTTTTTGCCTATATGATATTTAAAACAGGAAGCCCGAGAGCTGCCGATAAGATCGTAGAAACGATACCCTTATCAAAGGGGGAATCGTACAAGGAAACAAAATCACTGCTAACGCAGGAAGAATGTCCATAGAAAGCGAACAGGATAAGAAGAATTACAAAGAAAAGAGCAAGACATCGGGCCTATCCATCAGCTACACACCGGGAAGCGCCGTCACCGTAAGCGGAGGAAAAGGAAAAACAAACACAGACTCCACCTACGAAAGCGTCACAAAACAGGCAGGCATCTACGCAGGAAAAGAAGGATACGACATCCAAGTCAAAAATAATACACACCTCAAAGGAGGAATTATAGACAGCAAAGCACCGGCAGAAAAGAACAAACTCACCACCGGTACTTTGACGTGGGAAAACATAGACAACAAAGCGGAATACAAAACAAGCGGAAAAGGAATCTCCTACAGCACAGGAGCAGGAATCCCCTTAAATGCCTTAGGACTCCTTTCAAACATGGATCCCACCGTGAAAGACAAAGAAGGAACAACCACGAAATCCGCCGTAGCCAAAGGAACCATAACCATCACAGATAAAGAAAACCAGAAACAGGACATAGAGAAACTAAATAGGAACACAGAAGACAGCTTGAACAAACTCAAAGAAATCTTCGACAAAACAAAAGTAGAAGAAAGAAAACAACTATTGGAAGAACTGGGGATAGTCGGAAACCGGGCCATCCATGAGATAGCCTCCCACAATGGATGGAAAGACGGCTCCGCCGAAAAGGTAGCCCTCCATGGAATGCTGGGAGCCATCACAAGCGCCAAGAGCGGAGGAAGCGCGCTAAGCGGCCTGATAGCAGGGGGAGTCAACGAATATGCCATAGAGTACTTAAAACAGACCAAAGGGAAAGACTGGATAGCCAAGCACCCTGACATAGTACAAAATATCTCTGCCGCCTTTGGAGGGATCCTGTCCAAGATGACAGGAGGGAGCGGACACACAGGTGCCTACATCTCCCAGATGGGAACGAAGTGGAATCTGGAGCTAATTGATAGTGTATGGGCCAATATAGAGTCTTCAAGGGAGTCCGTAACCGAAACTGCTTTGAATGAGGCGAAATATTTAGTTGAAAATGGGTATGTTGATCCTAAAAATATGATAGGAGATTATTATACAGTTCAAATGTCTATTGGTACTGGTATAAAAGCTGGACTTGGAGCCTGCACTATAGATAAGGAAGGAAATGTATATGCAACATTAGCATTTGCGCCAGGAGTCACAGTTGGAGTATTACCTATTACAGTTGGAACAGGATTTCTTTCTAATAAAAAAGAAGGATATATTAACTCAATTGTTGGGTGGAGTGGTAATTTCACGGCAATCGGGGGAATTGGAGGAACTGTAGGAATCTCTTCCTCAGGACTTATGGCAGAATTTGATAGTAGTCCTTCTGCCGGAGTTTCTTTAGCAATTGGTTATACATGGTGGGTAGGGAGAATTTATGAATAAGGATAATCGGATTATTACAAAAGTGAAGGAAATCGTATTAAATATATTTATCACGGTAATTCTGACGTCATTTGGGATTTGGCTAATAGGTGGTATAACTTACAATGTCTTCCAAAAGGAGCAAATTCATCAACGAATTTTAACGTTAGAAAAAAAGGCATATGATATAGAACCTCTGGAGGCATATGATGTATCTGATTTTCAATTAACAAACCGAAGAGCAATCATAGCAAAATCTATTCGAACCTATATTAAACCCATTACTCCTGATAAATCGCCCCAAATAGTAAAAGAGGAATTTCTTCAATATTTTATGTCTCATGGATGGAATATAAAGCATGCATGGGAAAACCCTAAACCATACCTGCAAGTGCAAAATGATGACTATATTGTTACGTTAGATTTAGTATCTCAAGAAACTAATACTTGGCGTATGATAATCGCGTATAATAATTTTTTTGAAAGAAACAATTTGTAAAAATACTAAATGTATTTAAAATAGTCGAAAGCATAGGAGCCTCCCTCAGCAAAGGAGGCTATGGCATCGGCGCGTCCTATGGGAAAGGGAAAGGACAGATAGAAGAAACCACTATTACCCATACCCCGTCAGATATCACTGCGAAAAATACGGTAGCCCTTTCCAGCGGAAACGACACCACTATCCGGGGCGGGACAGTTAAAGGAAACAAAGTTATTGCTAACGCAGAAAGAATGTCTATAGAAAGCGAACAAGACAAAAAGAACTACAAAGAAACAGGCAAAACCACCGGCCTGTCCATCAGCTACACACCGGGAAGCGCCGTCAGCGTAAGCGAAGGAAAAGGAAAGACAAACACAGACAGTACCTACGAAAGCGTCACAAAACAGGCCGGTATCTATGCAGGACAAGAAGGATACGACATCCAAGTCAAAAACAACACCCATCTCAAAGGAGCCGTCATAGACAGCAAAGCACCGGCAGAAAAGAACAAACTCACCACCGGTACTTTGACATGGGAAAACATAGACAACAAAGCTGAATACAAAACAAAAGCAAGCGGAATTACCGTATCCACTAATGCCGTATCCAAACTCAACCCCTTAGGACTGGGCTATGTACCGACCGTACCTGTGAAAGGGAAAGCAGGAAGCACCACCTATGCGGCCATAGCAGACAGCATCATCACCACCACAAAAGAAAAGACAGACAAAGAAATCAGCCACGACACAACAAACGCGCTTAACACACTCTCCGAAATCTTCGACAAAAAGAAAATAGAAGAAAAACAGGAATACGTGAACATCCTCTCCCAAGTAGGATACCGCCTCATAGGAGACATAGCGGGACACAAAGAAAACGAACTGTATAAAAAAGCAGAAAAAGCCAGAAAAGAGAATAACAGCATACTGGCGGAGAAATACGAAAAAGAAGCAAAGAAATGGAGCGAAAGCGGAAGCAACCGAATCGCCATGCACGGAATCATGGGAGCCTTAGTATCCAAAGAAGCGGGAGCAGGAATAACAAAAGGACTGACAGGAGCCGGACTGAACGCCCTTCTGCAAAAAGAACTGGGAAAAATCAAAGACAAAGAAGTCCATAAAATAGCAAGCGCCGCCATAGGATACCTGGCAGGAGGGAAAACAGGGGCAGCCATAGCCCACCAGGCGACAACCTTTAACTACCTCACCCATGAACAATATGAACAATATCTGGACGATATGAAAAACGCAAAGACAGAAGAAGATAAAGCAAAAATGAAAGACAGATGGCTGCAAATCGATGCTGAGCAGAACGAAGAATGGCTGAGGAAACAAGGGACAGGCACCTATATAGATCTAAGTACAATAAAAAAAGGAGATATGCCCGGACAAGTCATCCTTGAAAAGCATAACAGATATAAAGAAGCGCTAAACAAAGCAGCCCTGGATAAATCCAAAGAAATAGAAGAGTATCTGAAACTTAAAGGGCAACCGGTAACGGAAGAAACTATAGAAGCATTAAAAAGTACTTTTATTGAATTGGCAAGCGCGAATAGAGATGCGGACGCAATTATAATAACAGGCAGTGCCGGAGTCGGAGCCGGTATTGAAATGGGTGTGATTTATGATCTAAAAAATTCCAATGGAAGTGGTACTTATATTTCAGGCGGGGGAAACGTCGGGTTATCTATGATGCCTTTGAATTTTACAATGGCTGCGATTAGAATTGTCCCCTTGGATGACAAGATGAGGATGGATTTACAAAAACCTAATACGCGAAAAGATATTCTATCCGGTCTTAGTATAGGCGGGACCCTATATGTAGGTGTCGGCGGAGGATTTATGGTTCCGTTCGATTCTGAATATAAAGACAGGGTCAGAGTGTATGTCATGGGTATAGGGACCCCGCAAGGAGGGGGCGATGCAAGTATTGCTCAAAGTCTGAAAGATCGTGCAGACGCTATGCAAAGTGAAATAAAAGATGGAAGCATTATTGTGGATTGAGGCCAAAGATGGAAAATTTATGGAAAGAGCTTTTAGCGTATGTAAAGAAGAAAACTGTAGTGAAAAAGGTTTTAGAATACGTAGAGAAGGACATTTTATTGAAAAATGTTTTAAAATGTATTCCACGACTTGTAGTGAGTTTTATGGTAATCGGTTTTATAGCAGAAGTATGTGCTTCCGGAATTAAATATTTTTCTAGGCCTGTAAGGCAGGATCTGTATGAGCATATTCCGGATATTCATATTTACGGAACGGATACCCTTCTATGTGATGAACTTACCATTACTGCCAGAATATCTGACAGAGCGTTTAGTTCAGGGGTATTTATTCTTACAGCCAAAGGAAATGTCATAAAAGAGTATTATACGGAGCAGCTGCTGCAGAAGGGCTGGATAAAAGGAAAAAATGAAAAGGGAGAAGATTTTCATTTTCATACCGATCGTTATGATGAATTTCGTTTTTATAAAGATGGATATACATTAGATGTGTTTTTTGATATCCCATTGGATCAGGATCCGAATAAACTAATCTGGGGGGACAAAAGAGAGCGATATGTAATCACAATGACTAAGACTGAGTTTTATTGAGGTTTAAGGTAAAAAGCCGGAAAACAGATAAAGCCATTAATAAGAACAGCTGCATTCTGACAACGCCTTTTATTTTTGGTAAAGAAAGGCGAGTAATGAAAAATAAAGGTAAAAAGCTGTTATGTAATTGAATTATGTTGTCGGTGAATACCAGCATGGGGGTGAATCCCCCTCTCTCCGCCATGAAGTTTAAAGCTTGTCTAATAAGGCGGGCTTTTTTATTTATATCGAATGGTAAACTATGTTTTTATATTTACCATTTCATTCCTTTTACGGTATGGATGATTTTTGTGGCAATCAGTCCGTTTATCAGTCCTGTAACGGTGCCGGATAGAAGCAGGACAGGACTGTACCACAGGAACGCGGGGGTGTTTAACAGAAGAGCGGAGATCAGGAGCTGTGCCAGATTGTGTGTCACGCTGCCGATGATGCTGATTCCGGTGGGAGAGAAAGAATTTCTGCGGTAAGAAATATACATGGCAAGAAAGCTTGCTGTCGCGCCTGTAAGGCTGAAAACGGCAGTGAAGGGACTGCCGCTGAAAACGGAAAGGAAGAATACCCGGAGAAGGGATATGGAGAGGACTTCCCCGAACGGCAGGAAATAAAAGGCAATGACAATAATGAGGTTGGCTATGCCTAATTTAATGC
>OBZD01000732.1_pt1 | contig 14271 bp, 22 predicted proteins | sample 1501551 | NCBI WGS metagenome assembly OBZD01 (sample SAMEA2580221, study PRJEB22360) | human gut metagenome | biome: human gut; feature: human-associated habitat; material: faeces | place: Denmark | collected 2008/2010 | reverse complement strand
TGGAAAGGATTCAATAGATGATTTCTATTATACTTTAAGCACAAGTGCGATGCTTTCAGGTGAGGCGGGATTTGATAAATTCCCGGATGTCTATGATATATATAATACACTTGCGGGGGCTGACTACAGGAATATTGATAAAGATGAATATGCAAGACTTAAAGGTGCACTTGATATTGCAACTGAGAAGATGACGGATTATGCTGATGTATATGTGCTTCTTACACAGGTTGTCAATGATGCACTTACTATAGTTCTTACCAGAAGAAATACACTGGACAGAATAGAAGAGATAGAGAATGCCAAGAATGTTTTAAGTAAGACGAGAAATGCTTATATTACAGGTGAAAGATTTGAAGATATTTCAGATGATTTTGCAGCATTTGAAGGAAAACAGGAAAGAATTCTTGAGGCAGTATCATCTGGTGATTATGCAATAGAATACAGCCTTGCCAACTTTGTGGATGAGCTTAAGAATTATGAGCTTTTATCTGCATATAATGCTTTGTCTAAAACACTTAAGTTACAGTCAGGAAGTGATTTTGTTAAGCTTGAATCAGAGGTATTTGCAGAGATTCCTGATAATTCTTATGCTGATAAGACGGCAGAGAAGCTTATCATGGAACTTGATGACAGTTTTAAGAACATGAATGTAATGGTTAAGAGAGCTGTTATGGCATCAGTGCTTTCAAGTCTTCCTGTATTCTTTAACAATACGGAAGAGATACAGGCTTATATTAATAATTCTCTTATGCAGTGCAATGATGATGCAGAGCAGAAGGCAGTTGTTGAGATTATTAAGACAATGATAAGTGATAACTAATGCAAATGTGCTGAAGTGCATATGAGAAGTTTAAAGCTTTTGGGGGATAGTAAGTTGAAGTGGTACAGAAATCTTTATCTTGGCGATAATGCCAGAAAAGCTAAATACAAGACATTTGGTCTTATCAGAAAGAACAGATTTACCATAGATACTTATATTATTGCGATTTCTGATAATCCTGATAATATTCTTGATATTTATTCAGCTAATATGCTGAAACAGCCGCATTTTAAGAATAAATCATACAGAGATAAAGTGTATGTTATAGGACTTGCGAAGGGCAGAAATGAGGCTCTGGAGCTGGTAAGATGCATAGTTGATGACACATACTCCCATACAGGGTGTGTTGACGTAGCGGGGTATCTTAAGTTTGGTACGAAATTAAGAAAAGATAACTGACAGATTGTTGGAAAGGTGGGGCTATGCTACATGTTTTATTGCTTATACTTAAGATAACAGGCATAGTTATCGCATGTATCTTAGGTCTTGTCATACTTGTTGTGACAGCAATTCTTTTTGTACCAGTAAGATATAAGGTTAATGCGGATTATCATGACAGGTTCAAAGCCCAAGCAAAAGTATCCTGGTTAGGGATATTGAGGCTGATGATCTCTTATGATGAAGAACTTGATATAAAAGCCAAGGCGTTTTTTATAACGGTTTACGAGAATAGTAAAGTTTCTGAACAAAAGAAAGCTAAGAAGAAAAAAGGAAAAAAGCCTGAAGAAAATATTTTTTCTGCGAGTGATAAGGATGTAGAGAAACTTACAGAAAAAGAAGAAAAACCACAGATTAAGATGGCTGAGGCTGTGAATGAAACAAAAGAAGATGTACAGAATGTCAAAGAGGCTGTATCAGAAGATGAATCAGGGAACATACAGAATAGGAGCTTCTTCAATAAAGTTAAGGATAAATGCTTTGTAATATATACAAAGATTAAAGAGATAATAAAGCTTATAAGGGATACAGTAAAGAAGATTTCAGGTGCAGCTGACAGGCTTAAAGAAAAAGTAAGCAAGGCAAAAGAATTTGTGACAGATGAGGACAATAAGGCACTTTTTCATTTTCTTGTGGAACAGTTAAAGGCACTTATTAAGGTTATAAAACCTAAAAAATACAGAATTAACGCAAGAATCGGATTTGAAGACCCGGCAACAATGGGAAAGGTTCTTGCTTATGTTTCGATTCTTTATGGAATGTCAGGTGTTGATCTTTCTTTAGAACCGGTATTTGGTGAAAATGTTAAGGAAGGCAGCATATTCCTGAAAGGAAATATCTGTATATTTTCAGTGCTGGTGATAGCATTAAGAGTGTATAGAAATGAACAGTTTAAAAAGTTTATTTCCAGATAGAGAAGGTTATGTTATAATGTTAACAGAACTTCGTAAAACAAGGAGACAAGGAGGAATTAGATTTTATGGCAGATAATAATTTTGATTCAACAGTGGCATCACTTTTTAAGGGGATGGATGCATTTATATCAGCTAAAACAGTCGTTGGAGAAGCTGTTACAGTTAATGATACAATTATTCTTCCACTTGTTGATGTTTCGTTCGGAGTTGGAGCAGGAGCATTTGCAGGGGATAAGAAGAATAATGCAGGCGGTGGAATGACTGGAAAGGTCACACCAAGTGCTGTTTTAGTTATCCAGAATGGTGCAACCAAGCTTGTTAATATTAAGAATCAGGATACTGTAACCAAGGTTCTTGATATGATTCCTGATATCATTGATAAATTCAAAGGTAAGGATGAAAAAGTTGTAACTGATGCGGATATTGATGCCGCAATAGAAGATGCAGCAGAGTAGTTTTTCATAACCGGAGAAAATGCGCATATTATATAACATACACGTTAAGGAAGTATATATATGTGCAGACTGCTTGGTTTTATATTCTTCTGGATTGCTGTAGGCATGATAATTACACTGTTTATAATGGACAATGTATTCTTGTGCGTGTGCATAATAATTACGTTGCTTGTTGTAGGATATAACATGTTTTGTCAGTAGCTGGAACAATATATTGTGGTTATGAGAAAAAATTGATGAAAATTCTTGTAAATGTCAAGACTAATTTGTGATTTTTTGTGAAAAATTTTTCGGCAGCTTTAACAGCGATTAAGGCTGTCGAATTTATAATTTAATTCACAAATTATTGCATACTTACAAGGCATGTAACATATATGTTTAGTGTTCGTATGATATAAGCAGATATTAGCAAGCGGAGAACATGTTACACACCTCTTTAATACTATTAATATTTTTCTTACTATGTCCATCATGTCTGTAAATACTCCTGTTCATATTTCTTCAAATATTCGTTTGTTGATAAACCGCCTAGAATCTTACGCGGCATATTGTTTATAAAATCTTGTATTCTATTTAATTGTTCCTGTGTTACTTTCGTTAAATCTAAGCCTTTGGGATAAAACCGCCGTATTAATTTATTATTATTTTCATTACTTCCACGCTCACCGCTTCGGTAAGGGTGACAATAAAATAAATTCGTTCGCACGAACTTTTCAAGTTCGTTATTGTCAAATTCATAATTCGTTGAAAACTCAACACCATTGTCACATGTAACCGTCTTAAAATGAACCTTGATATTATCCCATGTATTTTCTAATGTGTTCCATACGCTTTTACACTGTTTGTTATCTAACTTAAACAATAATTCTTGTCTTGTTTTTCGCTCTGTTAAAACAAGTATACAAGGCTTTGTTGTCTGTTTTCCTTGCACTGTATCCATTTCCCAGTGTCCGTATATATCGCGCTCGCTTAAGTCCTGTCTATCATCTATAAGTCGTTTTCCGTATTTATATACACGCTTACCTTGTTTAACTGATCTAACCTTTTTAATTTTATTGTAAGGCATTTCAGACTTTTTTATTTTTAATAAATGATTATTAAAATAGTTATAAAGAGTTGATAAACAAACTCTTGATTTAAAACCTTGTTTTTCTGCAAGAATATTAGCAGAATAAAAAGAGTAGTGTTCTTTTATTCTGTCTTGAATAAACGCTATGTATTCACTATCAAGCGAGACTTTTATATCAGCACCTTTTAACTTACTGGATTCTTTTTGTTTTCGTTGTCCAACATCAGCGCAATATATTTTATATTCTCTTAAGTGCGTATCTATCTGTGTGATAGTGCCGCGTTTGATTTCATTGTAAATAGTATTGTAATGCTTGTTTAATACTTGCGCTATCTCTCTTTGTGTACGTTTTTCTTTGTTGTACATAAACTCAATCAAATAGCGTTCTTTTTCTGTCAAATATTTTCCCATGTTAATCACTCTCCCTTGCGACTAATATTATAGGTCAATTTGTATCAAAGTTGTATATTTTTAACTCATTATTTGAAAAAGGCATATCAATACTTTTTCTATAGCTTTTATCATTCTCAAGTGCTTCTGTAAAATCCTGTAACTTATCGGATTCAACAAGAAAAGTATCAATGACAGGTTTTTCACATGTGTTACGAGTATACCAGTATCGCTTTTTACCTTGCGTCAAGGTAAGCAAGTCCTTAGTAATATATTTAAGCATATATCCAACAATTTTACTTTGAGAAGTACTATCTTTAGATACTGGAATAGCAGTACTAAAACCTAAGCGGTAATTAGCAATATTGTATATTATCTTTGTACCTCTGTCTTTTCGTCTGCCGCTATCAATAAGTTGTATATTTCCTAAATTAGACATTAAAGCATGAAAATGATATTTTTCTTTATCTGAATGAAACTCTGGAACAATACAATATTTTAAGTCAGGCGCACAATACTTCTTAGCATTATCTAACCAATCATGAAGCTTTGACGAACAATCGTCATAGTCTTTACTATTAACAATCTTAGGATTAAAAGTAAATGTTATAAAATACTCCCATTCATTGGCTAGGCAGATATTCCATATCTTATCTTTTGTCCTATGCATGGACTGACGAATTGACAAGTCAATGTCAAATTGTGTTCTTTCGTCCTCTGTCTTTTTCTTGCGTTCGTTCGCACGAACTTTTTTAACGTCATATTCAATCGGTTTTTTAAAGAATCGGACTTGCGTTTGATTTTTATAAGTTATCATTCTAACATTGTATGCACTCATGTTTTAAATCTCCCTTTTTGTTTTAACACCGCTTAAGTGTATATATTATCAAGTACGCGCATGTGCGCGCGCGTGTATGTGTATGTGTGTGTTATATTATGCGTTGATACAAGCCCACTTGTACTAGGTGTTATCTCTCCGCATACTCCGAGATTCCACCTAGTACAATTGTGTTGTATCATACACGCTATAATATTTCTTTTCACCGAACAGAAATTTACTACCTGTTTTAGCGTCTTTCTTAGAATAGCCGTATTTACTCGTAATACAAATAAACAGATTTCCCCCGAAGAGAAGAGAAAGCAGTTTACCAAAAACTTTATAATTACCGACATTTCTGTGCAATACCTGTGTCTCTAAAACGTTTCGTATTTGCTTATCAATACATTTATCATCTTGGGATATAAGTATAACATCATAACCGAGTTTTCTATGCAGACGATAAAAGGCACACCAAGCAAGCCTATCTTTTCTATTCCAAGAACGGCTATTATACAGTTCTTGACATTCGTCTAATATAATAAGTGTTTGATGTAGCTTAAATTTACCGCTTTTATCGCGTTCATGAAAATTATAGGCATAACCTTTTAAGCCCTGTATATAGCTGTAAATGTCGTCGGGTTCTTTAAGCCTAGTTGCCCCGTGTCTATCAATTTTCATTTCAAGAATGGAATTATTAAGCCATTCTTTATTCGAGACATACAAATAACACCCCTTAGGCTTTTTATTAAGCGTGGGGATATTATCTGTATTAATTTCCATGTTTCCTATTATGTTTTTTCCTTTTTGAATAAATTTATAAATCTCTTTCGCGGCATGGTAACTTTTGCCACTGCCGGGGACACCTGTATAAAACCATATCATATAATAAATCACCTCTATAAAGTGCGTGCGTTCGTTCGCGCGAATTATTTTATTAAGTAAGCCAACATACCAATCAAATTTTTACGATATGCAAGGACAGCATATAATATTTTCTTGAAATATTTCCAACAGATATATAAACCATATGCGTCTAAAACAGCACCAGTAAGGGTAACAACATAATCAAGTGGAATAAACCAATTGATGTACGGTAAGTAATTAACAAACGGCTCTTTGCTGACATTCAATAAACCACTTACAGGGTCAGTCGGTAAGAGGTTGTAAGCGATAAGAATGACATCAACAAAAAATGTTAATAGATTTGCAATCAAATCAGTTAAGGCACTACAAACAATTAAAATAAGCTTTTCCCACATGCTATAATTCCCCCTTAAATTTTTTATATGTACCTATTGCCATTGTAAGAGTGAAAGACAGTTTTAAAAAACTTGCCGCAACTTTACGCCATGAATCATAAGCCGACAAATTGAATGTTATTTTATATTTGTCGTATTCATCATTATCTTTACTTATGCCAATTAAAAACCCATAGTGATAAGTAAACTCTGGACACTCTGGCTCTGCCTGAAAAACCTTAAGCCATTCGTAGAGCTGATAAGGAACACTAAAAGGGAAATGTCCAAAAATGCCGTTATGATAACTAAATTTTGAGCGGTCAACAGTATTCTCGTTATCGTCATCTACTTTTTCACCATAAAGAACAGCATCGGAAACTCTGTTAAATGACTTTTTAAAAAGGTTTGACATATCAGCTTTCGTATAAGTGTTGTTATATTTATCGTTCTGATATGCAATATATTCAGTTACACCGAGAATCTGCAATAAGATATTATTCTGTTCTTTTAATGTATCAAGAATATCACTTGTATTATCCTTAATATCCTCTGTATTCTTATTTAAGTCATCAAGCCCTTTATCAATAGCATTTTGCAATTCATCAGCAGACATACTTCCTTTTTTATCGTTAATAGAATCAATAAGAGTGTCCATTTTGTTACCTAAGTTTTCATTCATGTCTTTGATAGAAAATGTTATATCTTCACCAGTCTTTTCAATAGTAGAAGATAAATAAGCATTCTGGTCACCGTTAATAAAATTATACATAGCCGAATAAGAGGAAAAATATTTAAACGGAATGTTATCAGCAGAATAATAATTAATTCTAACATCACGATAGCGCCAAGATTCAGAAGTGGCAGAATCAAAACGCATATCCTTACTAAAAACAAACTGACCATAATAAGGACAAATCCACATAGGAATAAGACAAGCTGGGTTAGGTGTATACTTATCGCTATTATCCCATTCATAATTGTAAAAAACAGAATAACTCTCGTTATTAATTTCCCATGCTTGCGAATGACCGCTTGAATCATAAGAATAGAGCCTATAAGTATAAACCGAGGTAGTCCAATCGGTAAAGGAATTGCGTTTATCGTCGTCTGAATTACCCATGTAATAATAACCAGTCATATTGTTTTTATTGCTCTTAGAAAAGTATGCAAAATTAGAGCCGCTAACAAAAGCATGACTAGCATCACAGGCACTATAAGCACTGGTATAATCGTCCTCATATTCAAAAAGTTTCCGAAAGTCGGAACTATCAACATATTTTTTTACAGTTCCGACAGGTTTAATAAATTTAACACCTATACTTTCATAATAATATTTCTTGATTTCTTCCCTTAATTTGTCAACACTAGTATTATCCATTGTAATTGTCTGTGTATCCTCATCATAATTAATAGAATCAATATAATTATAATTGCATGTAAACTTATCAACGATATTTGTGAGAGCGTTAGAATCGCCAGTAGTTGCAATGCCGACAGTTTTCAGAAAACCACGAAAAACAGTACCGTTTGAAATCAACGAAGAACATAAAACGACATACTGTTGAAAAGATTTTTTTGACATTAACATTGCCTTAACTTGAGAATCGGAAAGGTGAGCAACAAAAGCGCCACTTTTAAGGGTGTAATTATAACTATCAGAAGGAGTATATAAAAGCATTGTTACACCGTCTTTACCTTTAATATCTGCGTTTGCGTCAATAGCTTTTTGCGCTTCATCAGCAGATAAACCAGTTTTTTCAGTAGAATTTTTGCTGATAGTAAAAGCGTCATTTGCATAAATATTGAAAGGACAATAAAAAATAATAGACATTGCTGTAATAAAAACAGCAAGAAAAAAACAAAAATATCTTTTCATAATAACTCCATAATAAAAAACAGTAGACAAGTTTAAACTTGCCTACTGTCATTTTGATAAAACGTTGATTTTAAAAAATGCTTCAATTTACTAAATAAGAAAGTAAATAATTTTATTACAATAAAAATAAATAAACCTAGAAATATGATACATGTAATAAAAGAAAGAAGCAAAGTTATATTAGAAATACCGAAAATAATAACACCCCCTTATCAATATGATTATACCACTAGGCAAGTTGTAGCACAATCTTTATTTTTTAGGGCTATATAATGTGGTGCATATACCATATTATAAATTTCATAAATAATACTGTTATAACAGTCAGCAGAAGTATTAATATTAATGCTTCTGCAATTGTAATGCCTGTTATATCGTGCGGCATTATCACTATAGGGACATATGTACCACTAATCATTGTTGTTATCCTTATTAAGTAAAATGGAAACAGACTCACTTATGATAAATATACAAGTGCGTATCATGAAGAAATCCCTAAGAACTTGTATCTCATGTTCTGTGAGCGTAGAATGATAAGGTCCATTTCTGATATCAACTTTTTCTAGTGAATTAATCATTGTTATTATCCTCGCTTTCATTAAAAGTGTCTTTATCTGCTGAATCATTCATTGATGTTATCCTCGATTTCTTTATTTCTGCTGAAATACCACGGTAAATAGTCGACTATGAAGTAATAGCCGCCATTGATAAATCCGCCAATAGGAACGAACCAAACAGCAAAAAGCGTGTAAGAGCCGAATTGCTCAACAATCCAGTCATATTTTAAAGATATGAAAAGAATAAGCGCAAATGTTATGATAACGTGAATGATAACTAATAGATATATGTTATCTGACTTAATCAAATTAATTATCTTTTTCATGTTCCTTTACCACGCTTTCTTCAATTGCTTCATCTTTCCTTTTATACAATTCATCATCATAACAACAAAATGTAAGACAAATAAGTCCGTTTATGAGTACATAAAAATATGATGTGACTGTACCGCCGTTAGCGTCATAAACAAGGGCGGCAACGGATAAGCCTAGAATTAAAGTCTGTAAAATTGCAGATTTTAAACAGTTATATTTACTTCTGTTCTTCATGTTCCTTTTCCTCTCTTTCTGCCTGCCGCTTGGCTCTCTTGGCTTTTCTTGCTTCCGCTTCCTCATTGTGTATTTTAGTTACTAAGTCAAGGAACTTACTTATTTTACCTTTGCGGTGTTCTGTACCGTAGGCAATATAGTTTGTCGCTTTCTTGATTTGTACCATATTCCGCCACACTAGGAAGAATAACAGTAATAGTACATATCCCATTGTTCTTTGTACCTCGCTTTCTGTGTTACTCGTTTTTATTTGTTCATTCGCACGAACTTTTAAACGCTTCTTTGTGTACATCAGCAGAGCCGTTAAACTCTGCCTTTGCTAGTATCGGAGTACTAGTTTGCAAGGCTTCTAAAAAAGCCGACAGCCATTCTTATACCCATAGTGATTGCCATGAGTGAGAGACCGATAGGAAGAACAGCAACAATACCGTCTTTGCACACATCAACCGCGCTCTGACAAGCTGTTGTGATTGCTGTCTTGATTTCTGTACTCATTGTGACTGCTGCATTTCCCTCTGCTGCTAAAACTGTTGGTGTCATACTGGGAACCTCCGAAAATTATATTTATCATCACCTGTAAGGTGTTGATAGCTTAATAATATCGACTACGAAGCGCCAGAGCTTCATAATCGCCCATAATGTGAATGAGAGTATTACAGACATTGAAAACCCCATTGCTATATACTGAGAATAATCTGTTAATATTGCGCTTGCCGTTGTCATGTCTTATATCCTCTCTTTCTACATTAATCGTGAAACTGCTACATAGCCTAGAAACGCGCCTGTAAATATAATGAGTGTTATTGAAATTATATAGAGTGTGTCGCGGATTTCTGCGAGTGTGTTCTCTTGCGTTTCTGTTGGTGTTTCTTCTGTTTCTTGGCTTGTTGCATTGTTACTATCTATATTTAAGGTATTATTGTCATTTTTATTTTCTGATTCTTTTACAGTCTGTGTTTGTATTTCTTCTATTGCATATGATGTTTCTTTTTCTTCTGCATTTACTGGCATAACAAAATAAATTACAGTAAATATTAGTAATAGTGTTAAAGTGATAATCATTAATATAAATATTGGTTTATGTTCTGATATCGTTTCTTTTATCATTGCTTTCTTGCTTTCTTAATTTATTAATTAGTTATTCTATTTTTGTTTATTGTGTCTGTGTTTATTGTGTCTGTGTTGTTTTTGGTTTATTATGGAACGCTCACGCGACCCCATTCACCTAAAAACAATCGCGCTTTGCGTTCATGTTTTCTTAACGGCTCATTCCCGGGGGTTGTGTACTCCGTAGGCGAGTTTCCTCTGTGTCTCCGCGGCTTCTTTCTCTTTCTCCGCTACATATATGAAGTCGATAAGTTGTAGGTTAGCTTCCTCGGTGCGCCCCACCACTTCAAAGACCGTACCCAAGCTGACAACCCCCACAACATCAACGACATTGATAATTAGAGCGAATATCAGTAGAAGAGGACGGAACGGATTCACCGCTGATTCAGTTCGTCGGGGGCTGAACACGTCTATTAAGTTTGATGATGGTTATGTACCGCTTGCGGTGTACTGGCTTAATTAACGCTGTGTGCGGTACATGGGTAATGCGTGCCACTCTTGCCTTAAGCGGCGCGAGCTGTCACTATTAGCAGAACAGTATATGTTTTGTAATAGTTCAATCGCGCGAACTCTTGAAAGAGTGGCGGTGTATCATTACCGAATTAATTCATGCTTTTAACAGCTCTCTTACAAGCATAAGCTAGAGCCGCCCTTATTAGCGCCGTTTGGACTTCTGGCACCATCTGCACCGTTTGCAATATCTTCTGTATTGTCGGTATTTACTGAATTGTCGGGTGATGTGCTGTGATTCTGTACGAATGTTTCTTTATACACATTTCCTGTAGACTTAATTCTTTTACCGCTGAACTTGTTTCTTAAGAAGATAATAAGTGCTACAAGCCCGATAATTACCCACATAAGTATTGCGACAGGTACAAGAATGTTTCTTAATAATATTAAGAAATCCATGTTTAACTCCCTTCTTTCTTTATTTGTAAATGTTTCTGCTCATATATGCCCAATCCGACAAGGGCATATTAAAAGCCGTAACAACCGACATAGTTACAACATGATTGAATTGGACTACACACAACGCTTATCCACTTGGGAGAATAACAAAGCGACTGTTACGACCTTTAATATATCCTTATTGATTATTATTTATTTGTTAGAGCATAAGGAACGGCGGCGGTTTAACGAGTAACACAGAGCGAGTAATAACCGCCACTGTTCACTAATGCAGTACCCATTTAACACAGTATTGTTAAATGGTCTATAATAGCGCGGGAAGCGACCGCGATATTACCACTTGATTACTTTGCAGACTTGGAAGCTGTTGAAGTAGTATTTTTCTGCTGCTCATCTTTAAACGGCATTGCAAAGCTGTCGTATGTCTGCTTTGTAAATTCATCAATAAAGTCTTTGCGCCATGGCTCATTGATTGGATAAAGAACGGCTGTGATTCTTGGCTTCGGTGTTGTGTTCTCTCTCTTGAATCTATCATCATATGTTCCGGCAAAGAGATATATTTTATCTTCTTTAATACCGTTGTAAACGTCTTTCGGAACAGTAGCGTCAAGTGTATCTTCTCCATCGTCAAGAATTACTTGATAATATTCTCCAGTAACACGACCTGTTGCACGGTCTGTTATTTCCTGTACGTCTTTCTTTCTATAAACCTTTGCTATTGTCATAAATCCTAATTTCATTCTTTTTCACCTTTGCGCTTTTGCGCCCTCTCTTTAAATTTATTTTGTGATATATTTATATAGTGCGTTCAATCGAACGAACTTTTTATAAACTGCAGCGCCGACTTGCCTACTGGGACGGCAGAATATAACTATGTAATAGTATTGTTAATCTTTTATTATTTAGATTTAACAACTACATTGAAGAAGCGTATAAAACGCATCTGCGTATATTTAACGAATAAATACAACTCGGCTTCTTCTGCCTTGTTAAGATTGTGAAGTTCCTTAGCTGTTTCTATAACTTCCACAACGGATAAATCAAAAGAACGGTTGTTGCAGTTAAATATTTCAATAATCGCTTTTTCCACTGATTTGACAATGTCTTTTCTGATATAGTTCTCTTTGTTTTCCATGTTTAAAATCTCCCTTTATTTAATTTCTACAAATAATAGTTTAATATCTTTATCGCTTGGTTGTGACTTTAAAACCATGTTTAAATATTCAATCTGATTTTTAGATAATTCTGTACCGCCTTTTATTATTAGCCTTGCTTTAACTTTTTCATTTGCACCGACAATATTATCTGCTGTGGCGGTCTGCTTTGTTTTTGTTTCCACTGTTTCTGTAGTTTCCGTTTCCGTTGATTCTGTCGGCTCATTCATTGCCATATCTATCGCTTCAGCTTCGCTGTATAATTCCTCTTCATCTTCGGGATTTACCGGAATATTAGAAGTATCAACATCAGCTTTTACGCTTGTTGCGATAGCGTTAATATTAAGCTTTTCTTTAATAAGGGCTTTAAGCTGTCGCGTTGTCATACTTGGAATAATTCCTAATTCCTGTATTTGTTCAATTGTGAGCTGTCGAACAAGTACAAGTTGCGTTATGCTAAAGTCCTTTAAGCGTTCGTCAAGACTATAAAAGCCTGTATCAGAATTAAGAATACCGAAATTGTTAGCAATCATTAGCCAGTTAGAAACAGTGCCGCGAGCAATGTTGAACTCTTCGTTTGCATAATCGTAAATATTCTTGAAGCCCTGTACCTCATAAAGTTTCTTATCATATACAGTTTTTAGATAGAAAGCGACTTTGAACTGGCTGCATGAATAATTTTCGATTTCCTTATGAATCAGCTTATCAATAGCCTTTCCTAAGTTCTTTTTATCGTTGTAATATGTCAAGCAATCACAATAGAAGTTTTCTTCTCCTGTTGCTATGTACTGATTAAGCAAGTCAAAGTTTTTGTTTTCTTCCTGTTCTGCCTTAGACTTTTCAACTTCAGCTTTCTCTTGCATAACCTCTTCAAGGGTCTTAGATTCACCCTGTATATATTCTTTTTCCCATAATGAAAAATGTTCAGATACATTTTTATATAATGTATCGTAGTCTTTAGTGCTTGGAAAAAATTCTTTATACTTGTTTCCAAGAGCGTCAGTAATAATTAAGTTGTACTGTTTTCCGTCGTTTTCAAGTTCCAACTTGCAACCCTTGTAATTTTCGTTAAGGGTTGCAAGACTTTCCTCTTCTAAGAATAAAAGAATGTCTTTTAAATCTTTTTTATAGAAAATCTTTTTTGCACTCATATTAATTACCCCCATTTAATATAATAGCTTCACCACAAACATTTTCGCATGAAACAATTCTATTAATGTCTTTATCAAGAAAGATAAGACGCTCGAAACAAGTAAGAGTAAATGTCATAACTGGATTTGATAAAGTATAATCAAATCTGTTAGAACGAGTAATTTTCTGATATGTGATAATCTTTCCGTTTTCCTGTGAATCCAAGATGATATATTGTGTATTATCATCTAACCTATAAACCATACCCTTTATAAATTTTTTTGTTCTCATGTTTAAATCTCCCTTAACACTGTATTTTACTGGATTAATAAGCGCTTTCCTTAATCACAAATTAATTATATAATTTGCAAATATTGAATTTAAATGAATTTGTTGTTGACAAAGGCAGGGAGCATGCGTATAATTGACAAGGTGTGGATTAGCGCATGCTTTTCCTATGCACAATAGTATGAATTGGAGACAATTATGCTAATTGATTTAAGAGAGCTTTTATCCGGTTCACAGGATGAAAGAATAGAAAAGGTTTCAATTGAATCAGAAAGCTTTGACACTGGAATCGCTAAGTATAGTATACTTGAGAAGCCAGAGTTTGAATTAAGCATTACCAGAATTGGTAAGAACAAGCTTGAGATTAAAGCAGAGAGCTTTGTTGTTCTTGATATTCCATGTGACAGATGTTTAGAGTCTGTTCCTACGAAAGTAGAGTACAGCGTTGATGAAATCGTTGATTTCTCAGACAATGCTGCCGGAGAAGAAGCAAAGGAAGAAAAAGACTATATTGGTGGATACGAACTCGACGTGGACAGATTAGTTTTCGGCG
>OBZD01000727.1_pt1 | contig 14404 bp, 12 predicted proteins | sample 1501551 | NCBI WGS metagenome assembly OBZD01 (sample SAMEA2580221, study PRJEB22360) | human gut metagenome | biome: human gut; feature: human-associated habitat; material: faeces | place: Denmark | collected 2008/2010 | reverse complement strand
AAGAGCGTCAGGGGACGCCGGGGTTGTAGATGCCGTAGCCGCCGGAGCTATAACTGCCCGTGCTATCGCCTCCGGTGGCAGTGACCGTACCGCCGGAGATGGTGGTGGTATTGGTGCTGAAGATACCGTAGCCGCAGGGGCGATCACTGCCCGTGCTACCGCCTCCGGTGGCAGTGACCGTACCACCGGAGATGGTGAGGTCTTTGCTGAAGATGCCGTCGCCGCCGTCTTCGCCGCTGCCGCCTTTGGCCGTCAGGCTGTCAGTTTCGCCGCCGGTGATGGTGAGGCTGCCGCTGCTGGAGATGCCGCTGCTGCCGTTACCACCGGTGAGATGGTTGTCGCCATCCAGCTTAATCGTGGTATTGCCGCTGCCGGTCACGCTTACGGCGGCTTTGTTCCGGCTGCTGGTGTCGATGTTCACATCCTTGAGCGTGACCTCGACCTTATCGTCCTTCTTTTCGGCCTCGATGGTCACGGTGTTGGAAGAAGCGGTGTCCTCACGATTTTTGATGATGGTGTCGGTGTCTTCCACCTCCTGATTCGCCCCCTGTGAGACTTTGTTTGTCCCTTCGGTCTCGCCTGCTTTCACGGTGATGTCACCATCCTCGATGTACCATGTCCCTGCAAAGGCCGGGGCGGCAAGGGTGGTGAGCATTGCGGCAGTCAGGATAAACGCCGCTGCCCGCTGAGAGGCCGGACGGGGTGAATCAATACCACCCCCCCGTATGTAGGGGGTGACCCAGAACACGCATCGCAAGCTTACGATAAGACAGCATACAAAAACCTCCTTTGGATGTTGAAAAAATATGGACGTTCGATTGATACAATTATAGCATTTCTGGGGGGAGTCAAGCAAGCAAAACTGCATGAAATGCTGCTTTTCGTGCGTGAATGACAAAAAAACTATGAAAAAAGCCGGGTTTTGCTTTTCTGCACAAGGTATGGTATACTGGAAAAGAAAAATCAGCCAACCCGGCGGGAAAAAGGAGAAACGGAAACATGAAAACGAAATTTGGCATCGTGGGCTGTGGTTTCCTCGGCAATATCGTGGCCGACGCATGGGAGAAGGGCCTGCTGGAAGACTACGAGCCGGTGGCCGTCTGGGTACGCAAAGGCGCGAGTGGACGGATGCGGTAAGCCGCAGCCAAAAACGAAAAGGTCGCTGTGTCGGAGAAGGCATGAAAAAGTACAAAGATAGGGGAGAGTGCTTCGATGGACTATATCAGAGTTACCAAAGAAAACATCGACAGGGAACACATCTGTTGTGCCATGTCCGGCAAACAGAGCCTTGCCAAAAAAGAATGGCTCAAGCAGCGCTTTGAGGAGGGACTTGTTTTTTACCGCAGTGCAGAGCGCGGCAAATGCTTTATCGAGTACATCCCGGCAGAAAACGCATGGGTACCCATTGATGCAGCAGGCTGGCTTTATATCAACTGTCTGTGGGTCTCCGGTTCCCTGAAAGGTCACGGCTATTCCAGCGAGCTGCTGGAAGAATGCCTTCGGGATGCCAAGGCGCAGGGCAAAAACGGCGTTTGCATCCTGTGTGCCGAGGGGCGCAAACGGGATTATCTCGCCGACTCCAAGTTTTTGACCCATAAGGGCTTCAAGGTCTCAGACATCTCCGATTGCGGCATCAACCTCATGTATCTGCCCCTTGCAGAGAATGCCCGGCCGCCAAAATTCAAGGACTGTGCCAAGCATCCCAAGGTGGAGGAAAACGGCTTTGTCCTCTACTATACCGACCAGTGCCCCTACACCTATTATTGGGTGCCAAAGGTGCAGGAGGCTGCAAAGGAACATGGGATCCCGTTCAAAACCATCCACATCACCGAGAAAGAGACGGCCCAGAATGTGCCTGCACCTGTCACAACATACGCATTGTTCCGGGATGGGAAGTTTGTGACCCAGAGCATCCAGTCGGACAAGAAATTTTTGAAATTGGCGGCAGAATAATTGAATCAGGCAAGACGCCGGACGCTCAGACGCAGTGCAGCCCATAGAATGGGGGGGGCGCTGCGTTTTTTGGAGGATTTTATATGGAAGAAATTGTTGTATATGTTCACGGAAAGGGCGGTTCGGCACAAGAGGCCGAGCATTATAAAGCCCTATTCCCTGATTGTGAAGTAATTGGTTTCGACTACCACGCACAATCTCCATGGGAAGCCACGGAGGAATTTTCCGGATTTTTTACGGCAGTGCGGAAACGCTGCGGGAAGCTCACACTGGTGGCAAATAGCATTGGTGCGTTTTTATCTTTGTCCTCGTTGAATGATAAATTGGTGGATACCGCTTATTTTATTTCTCCAGTAGTCGATATGGAGCAACTGATTTGCAACATGATGCAATGGGCTGACATCTCCGAAGCAGAACTTGCAGAGAAACTGGAAATTCCCACAACATTTGGAGAAACGCTGTCGTGGAAATATCTCTGCTATGTCCGAGAGCATCCGATTCCGTGGAAAATCCCTACCCGCATTTTGTATGGGGAAAAGGATGCTCTGACCTCCATGGAAACCATAAAAGCCTTTGCGGAAAAGAACAACGCAGAGCTGACCGTTATGCCGGGCGGAGAGCATTGGTTTCATACGAAAGAGCAGATGCAATTTTTAGATAACTGGATAAAGAACAGGAGACCCTGCAATGAAACAGAAAATAAGGACGGCTTCGCTTCTCCTGCTTATAGTTCTGGGAACCGGGCTGGCAGCTTGCCCTGCCTGCAGCAGGGCAGTGCTGTTCGAATCCCTCTGGGTCACAAAGCCGGCGTGTGACTCATGTGTACGCAAAAGAAAAGCAGCAGCGTTAAAATTACGCTGCTGCTAAAAGTGGACCTAGAGGGATTCGAACCCTTGACCTCTCGGATGCGAACCGAACGCTCTCCCAGCTGAGCTATAGGCCCATATTTGTTTTTCGGAACGAGAACAGTGTAACTCTTTTAGAAGGATTTGTCAAGGACTTTTCACCCGGGCGGCCTGCGGGGAACGTCCGGGTGGATCGGCCGCGCCGTTTTTTAAAAAAACGACAGATCCTTTCGTAAAAATAACAGTGGCTCTCAGAGAAAAAGCGTGCTACAATAATGCTGAGACTTTCGTACATGAAAAGTCTATCACCCAAAGTCAGGAGGACAACGGTTATGGAATTTACTAAGGTCGTTGCAGAGCGTTATTCCTGCAAGAATTTCAGCACACGTAAGGTAGAAGCCGAGAAGCTGACGGAGATCCTGGAGGCGGGGCGGCTGGCCCCGACTGCCAAGAATTTTCAGGAGCAGCGCATCTATGTGCTGCAGTCGGAAGAAAGCCTGGCGAAGCTCGACAAGGTGACGCCCTGCCGCTATGGCGCGCCTACCTGCCTCGTCGTGGCCTTCGATAAAAACAGCGTCTTTCCTTATCCCGGCGGAAAGCGGGACTCCGGCGTGGAGGATGCCGCCATCGTGGCGACCCACCTGATGCTGGCCGCCGCCAACGCAGGTGTGGACAGCTGCTGGCTCAACTTCTTCGACCCGGATGAGCTGGCCAAGGAGCTGGGCCTGCCGGAAAATGAAGAGGTCCTGATGATCCTCGACCTCGGCTATGCCGCAGAGGGCGCAGGGCCGCTGGCAAACCACGGCTCGAGAAAGCCCCTGTCCGAGACGGTCACATACCTGTAATACCAAAAAACACCCGGAGATGCCTCCGGGCGTTTTTGCGTTATTGTCCGACGATTCGCCAGTGTTCGGGCCTGTTGTAATCGGTGGTCACGCCGTCGTCGGTATACATCCGGTAGGGCGCAGGCTGGCCGTCGGGCGCGAAGCGCCAGAAGGTGAGGGCCGTATCGTCCAGCTGGGCGGTGTTGGCGGCGGGCTGTGCCACCGGTACGGTGTGGCCCGGACGGATGAAGAGCAGCACCTCGCCAAGTTCGCAGGGCAGATAGTGCCGCCCGGCGGGCAGAACTTCCTCATCGTAGTCGGAGACGCTGCGCAGACGCAGCATCTTCATCCCCTCAGGCAGATAGACCGTCCGGCCATGGGCGTTCTGGGTGTGGACGGGTGCGACCATCAGGCCCTCGCCAAGAAGCAGCTGGTCGTCCACCTCCCGGGCGTCGGGGTCGGCAGGGTAGTCAAAAGCCAAAGGCCGGAAGTAAGGTGCGTCCTCGAGCGCGGCCTTCATGAACTCACTGTAGAGGTAGGGCAGGAGGGCATACCGCAGATCCAGCATATTGCGGATGGCGGGCAGAACATCGGTAAAGCGGTAAAATTCCTGCTCCCGGCTCTCAGCGTCGGCGTGATTGCGCATGAGAGGGGTGAACAATCCGAACTCGAGCCAGCGGAGCGCTAGATCGGGGGTGGTGTCCTCACTGAAGCCGCACAAATCGGCACCGCTGTAGAGGAAGCCGCACATCTGGACGGCAGGCATCATCTGGATGTTGGCCAGCAGCTGGCTCCACGAGGAGTGGTTGTCGCCCAGCCAGATCCCGCCCCACCGGTGGGCGCCGATGATGCTGCTGCGGCAGTAGAGCAGGGTGCGCTGGCCGGGACGCAGGGTCTGGAACGCCTCGCCGGCAGCACGGGTCATGCAGCCGCCGTAGAGGTTGTGGACGCGGTCGTGGCGCACCCGCCCGGCAGCGGTATCGTGGTAGAAACTGCGGTAGTCCTCGGGGGCATTCATCAGGCCTATCACCGAGCGTACCAGCCCGAAGAAATCGTTCTGGTCGAGGTTATCCTTCCGGCTCAGGGCGGCGGCATTCTCGAAGAAGGCTTTCAGCCGCTCAGGGGAGTAGAAGAGGGCAGGCTCGTTCATGTCGTTCCAGAAACCCTCGATGCCGAGGTCGGTGAGCACCTTGTACTGCCTGCCGAACCACGCCCGGGCCTCGGGACGGAGAAAGTCGGTGAAGTAGGCCTTGCCGGGCCAGACCGCCGCCACAAAGGGCGTGCCGTCTTCTTTGGTGCAGAAATAGCCCTTCTCGAGGCCCTCGCGGCAGACGGGGTCATTGTCATCGCAGCGGATGCCTGCGTCGATGATAGGGACGAGCCGGATGCCCTCGGCTTTCAGGTCGGCGGTAAGTTTTCCGAGGTCGGGGAAGCGGGCCTTGTCGATGGTGAAATCAGCGTAGGACTGCATGTAATCAATGTCCATGCAGATCATGTCCAGCGGCAGACCGTTGGCCTTGTACTGCGCGGCCGCCTCCCGGATGTCGGCCTCGGTCTTGTAGCCGAAGCGGCTCTGGGCCAGACCGAACGCCCACTTGGGCGGGATATAGCTGGGGCCGATGAGCTGCCGGAACTCCTTTGCAACCGCTGCCGCTGTAGGGGCTGTGATGAGGCAGAGCGCATAGTTCGGCTCTGCCGTGGCGAAGCGGAGGGTGTCGTGGCGGGTATAGCCGATGTCGTAGCTCACTTTGCCCGGGAAATCGACGAAGATGCCGATGCATCCGCTGCCGTCGGCAGGGGAGATGAGCAGGAAATTGTGGGCGGCGTAGTAGGAAAGCCGGTTTTCGCCGTGCTCACTCTCGTCGGTGTTGTTCGTCTCGTAGTGCCAGCCGCGCTTGTTGAGGCCCCGGGGCATCTCGCCCAAGCCATAGACGATGTCCTTCTCCTGCATGACATACTGCCAGCCATCGCCGTCCGGTGTCAGGTAAGGCACGGGGCCGGTCTCGGCGGGCAGGTCCAGCACGACGCTCTCGGTGGGAAAAGGCTTCCCGATGACAAAACGCTGTATCATAAACAGAGTGCTCCTCTCAGATGATCTTATGTCTATGGTACGCCGTCCGGCCCGGCGGGGCAAGAGAGAAAACCGTCAGAACGATACAACAAAACCAGCATTTTCGCCCGGGAATGCGGCCCGGGGCTTGTTTGGGCAGGGGAAAATGGTATATAATAAGAATATTCTAGGAATAAAAGGGAGAACCATCATGTATCAAAAAGGAATCAAGCGGCTGCTGGACGTGGTGCTGTCGGCCTGCGGGCTGCTGGTGCTGTCGCCGCTGCTGCTTTTGCTCTGCCTTGCTATCAAGCTGGACTCGCCGGGGCCGGTGTTCTTCAAGCAGAAGCGGGTGGGCATCCATAAGAGCTATTTCGACATCCTGAAATTCCGCACCATGCGCATCGACACCCCCCACGACATGCCCACCCATCTGCTCCACGACCCGGAGCAGTATATCACCCGGGTGGGCCGTTTCCTGCGCAAGACCAGTCTGGACGAGCTGCCCCAGCTGTGGAATATCCTTGTGGGCGATATGGCAGTCATCGGTCCGCGCCCGGCCCTCTGGAATCAGTACGACCTGCTGGCCGAGCGGGACAAGTACGGCGCAAACGACGTCCGCCCCGGCCTGACCGGCTGGGCGCAGATCCATGGCCGCGACGAGCTGGAGATCACGGAGAAAGCGAAGCTCGACGGCTGGTATGTGGAGCATATGAGCTTCTGGCTGGACGTCAAATGCTTCTTCGGCACCATCAGGGCTGTGGCCGACCACGACGGCGTGGTGGAGGGCGGCACCGGGACGCTGCACGAAGAAGAGAAAAATGACCATAAATAAGAGAAACATAACATGCTGAATGAACTGTATCACTTTGCGACTCCATGGGCAAAGGCGACGAAACGCCAGATCAAGGTGAACCGGATGCTTGGAGTGGCGGCGAATGCCCTTTATCCGATATATTGTGCATGGAGTCCGCTCCCGAAGCAGAGAACAACGCAGGGCGAAAGGATGGTGGTATCTCTGACCACCTTCCCGCTCCGAATCGGGAAAGTCCATCTGACGATCCAGAGCATCCTGCGGCAGAGCCGTCCGGCGGACCGTATCCTGCTCTGGCTGTCCAAGGAGGAATTTCCGGAGGAAGCACAGCTCCCGGCAAACCTGCTCCGCCTGAAAGAAAAGGGACTGGACATCCGCTTCTGCGACAATATCCGCTCCTTTAAAAAGGTGTTCTACACCGCGCAGGAATTTGAAAATGATGTGATCGTTACGGCGGATGATGATGCGCTCTACCCGGAAAACTGGCTGGAAGGGCTGTGGGATACCCACGAAAAGTATCCGGGCTGCGTGTGCTGTTACCGCGCGCATGGGATCACGTTTGAAGGCGGAAGGGTGGCGCCTTATCAGGAGTGGTACGGCTTGTCGCCAGACAAAAAAGGACCTTCGGAAGCACTTTTTCCGGTGGGCGTTGGAGGGGTGTTGTATCCTGCAGGCTATTTCGGCGGCATCGAGTTCGACAGCGGGAAGATTATGGAGCTGTGCCCGACGGCGGACGATATGTGGCTCAAGATCGTGGGAGCGCAGAAAAGGATCCCGGCAGTGAAGGTGAGCACCAACTCGAAGGAGTGGTTCACCATCCGGAACAGCCAGCGCCAGTGCCTGATGTCGGTCAACACCGCCGGAAGGATGCGGAACGATGAAGCACTTCAGAACCTGATGGGATATTATCACGTTACAGCGGAGATGCTGGGCGGCACATCAACAGAGCAGAAAGGCAAAGGATAAAAGATGGCGGACAGAACAGATGTGAAGATCAGCGTGATCGTACCGGTCTACAATGTAGAAAAAGAACTCCCCCGCTGCATCGAGAGCCTCCTGACACAGACGTATCCGAATTTTGAGCTGCTCCTGATAAACGATGGCTCATCGGATGGCAGCCCTGAGATCATGGAGAGATACGCGGAGAAGGACCTGCGCATCCGCACCCTGCATAAGAAAAATGGCGGGGTGTCCTCAGCACGCAACAGGGGGCTGGAACAGGCAAAAGGCGAATATGTGTGCTTTGTGGATGCGGACGATGCAGTGGCTCCGCAATATATGGAATGGCTGTATCTGGCCCTCCGGCAGAGCGGAGAGGCGGTTGCGATCTGCAGGGATGTGCGGGTGAATGATTTTGAAAAAGAGGTCCCCTTCAAGGCCCTCCCGGAAAAAATGCCGGAAACAGAGCGGATGGATCTGAGGCAATATACATTCTGGGATGAAAATGGGTGCCTGTGGTGCTGTAGAGGGATGATGAAGACTGAATCTCTTCGTGATATTCGGTTCGATGAGGAGCTTTCGATCGGAGAAGATGCGCTGTTTATGGCAAAGGCACTTCTGAAGGCGGGAGGATACATTTATCTGCCGTGCGGCCTGTACGCATACTATATGCGGGATGGCTCGGCGCTCCACCAGGAGGCATTCAAGCCAAAGCAGTTCAGCGAGATAACGGCATGGGAAAGAATTTATGCACTGATCCGGGAGCAGAGGAGACCCGGGGAAGAAAGGATGGAACGAACAGCCGAGGAACGGCTGGCAGTGGTCTGCGCCCATGTATATTACCGGATGGCGGGCAGCGACCATGCCGATCCGGAGCTGCAAGCCAAGATCGTGCGGATGGCGCGAGAGCACTGGCGGGCGGCCTTGCGCGTCCCGAACAGCAAGAAGCGTGAAAAGAGCAAGCTCTGGATGCTGATCTGCTGCCCGGCGGCGGGACGCTGGATGTGGAGGCTGGGAAAAAAGCTGAAACAGGGATGAGCCGGAGCATCTTGAGAAACGAAGTGGTTTTGTCTTGATTTATGTCGGAAATGTTATATAATAAAACAGTATACAAGACACAAAAGGAGGATTTCCATGGAACGCACCTATATCAATGAGGTACAAAAGGAAATTGGCAGCACGGTCAAGGTGCAGGGCTTTATCGAGAACCTGCGCAACAGCAAATATATGGCCTTCATCGTGCTGAAGGATATTACCGGCAAACTTCAGATCACCGTCGAGAAGGAGGACCACCCCGAGCTGGTGGACACCATCGACAAGCTGACCCCGGACTCTGTCATCACCGTCACCGGCAAGGTGATGGAGAACGACTACGTCAAGATGGGCGGCATCGAGATGATCCCCGAGGCCATCGAGATCGAGAGCGTCGCCGACGCGCTGCCCATCGTCCGCAAGGAGATCGCCGCCACCAAGAAGAAGAAGGCTGTGGAGCGTTCCAGCATCGACCAGCGCATCGACTATCGCTGGATCGACCTGCGCACCGATGAGAACCAGCTGATGTTCAAGGCACAGAGCTGCTTCGTCAACGCCATGCGTCAGTTCCTGCTCGAGCGCAGCTTCATCGAGATCCACACCCCGAAGCTCATCGCTGCCGCCAGCGAGAGCGGCTCTGAGGTGTTCAAGGTGGACTACTTCGACCGCAACGCCTATCTGGCCCAGAGCCCTCAGTTCTATAAGCAGATGGCCATGGCCGCCGGCTTCGAGCGCATCTTTGAGACCGGCCCTGTCTTCCGCGCGGAGAAGAGCTACACCAACAAGCACTCCACCGAGTTCTCCGGCTTTGACCTCGAGTTCAGCTACATCACCTCCTACAAGGACGTCATGAAGATGGAGGAAGAGCTTCTGACTGCCGGCCTGAAGGCCGTCAAGGAGCAGTACGGCGAGCAGATCAAGGAGCTGTTTGGTCTGGAAGTCGTCGTCCCCACCACGCCGTTCCCTGTGGTCAAGCTGGCCGACCTGTACAAGGCTCTGGAAGAGGAGTTCGGCTACACGGTCGATGAGAGCGAGAAGGGCGACCTGACCACCGAGGCCGAGCGCCTGAGCTACGACTGGGTCAAGAAGCACTACGGCCACGAGTTCCTGTTCATCACCGACTACTCCGCCGAGAAGCGTGCTTTCTACCACATGCGCGACGAGAACGGCGTGCCGCAGGGCTACGACCTCATCTGGCGCGGCGTGGAGATCACCACCGGCGCACAGCGTGAGCATCGCTACGACGTGCTGAAGAAGCAGGCAGAGGAGAAGGGCCTGGCCGATGATGTCAAGTTCTATCTGGAGTTCTTCCAGTACGGCTGCCCTCCGCACGGCGGCTTCGGTCTGGGCATCGACCGTCTGACCATGCTGCTCTGCGGCCAGTCCATCAAGGACGCCGAGTTCCTGTTCCGCGGCCCCAACCGTCTGACTCCGTAACCTCTTTAAGGCTCTCCCTTTGGGAGAGCTGGCGCGCAAGCGCCTGAGAGGGCAAGGATGCCGACGGAAAATCGCAGACGCGGCGATAGTATCGCTCTGACAAAGAGCCTGCTTATCGCTGTGCGGAAACTCTTTTATACCGGGCTCGCCCTCTCCGTCACCTTCGGTGACACCTCTCCCAAGGGGAGAGGCTTACAGCAACAATAAAAGCCAGCGCACATTCCGCGCGCTGGCTTTTCTGCATCTTACAGCTTACTGGATGCCGGTGACCTTGTAGTCCTGTGCCTCGACGGCGTTCTTGAGCACGTCGTCGGCGACCTCGGCGTTCAGGGTGACGATGGCGGTGCCGGCCTCGTGGCTCACGACAGCCTCGTCCACCTCGGGCAGGGCTTCCAGAGCCTTCTTCACGCGGGCTTCGCAGTGGCCGCACATCATGCCTTCCACTTTCAGGGTCTTCTTCATGGTATTATCCTCCGTTTTGACTTCGGGCGCTTCGGCGTCCGATTTTTTGTTATTTTCAGCCGCAGACTGCACCGGGGCAGCGGCGGGAGAAGCGATTTTGTGGTCGTGCCTGGTGCTGTGCAGATCGAACAGGTTCAGCCGCAGGGCGTTGCTCACGACGCAGAAGCTGGACAGGCTCATGGCAGCAGCACCGAACATGGGGTTCAGGGTCAGGCCGAAGGGGATGAACAGACCAGCCGCCAGCGGGATGCCGATGATGTTGTAGATGAACGCCCAGAACAGGTTCTCGTGGATGTTCCGCAGGGTGGCGCGGCTGAGGCGGATGGCCGCAGGCACGTCCGAGAGCTTCGAGTTCATCAGCACGACGTCGGCGGCGTCAATGGCCACGTCGGTGCCTGCGCCGATGGCAATGCCGGTGTCGGCACGGGTGAGGGCGGGGGCGTCGTTGATGCCGTCGCCCACCATGGCCACCTTGCCGCTGGCCTGTAGCTGGCGGATGACGGCCTCCTTGCCGTCGGGCAGGACGCCCGCGATGACCTCGTCCACGCCCGCCTGCCTGCCGATGGCGTCGGCGGTGCGCTGGTTGTCGCCGGTGAGCATCACGACCCGGATGCCCATGTTCTGCAGCTGACGGATGGCTTCGGGGCTGTCCTCTTTGATGGTGTCGGCCACGGCGATAACGCCCAGCAGACGGCCTGCGCCGCCGAAGAAGAGGGGAGTCTTGCCCTCGGCGGCCAGCTTCTCAGCCTGCTGTGCCAGTGCGGCGGGCAGGGTGAGCTTGGTCTGGATGAAGGCGGCATTGCCGGCATAGATGTCCATGCCGTCCAGCTTGGCCGCCAGACCATTGCCCGGCAGGGCCGCGAAGTCAGTGACTTCCGGGGGAGTGATGGCCTTTGCCTCGGCGTCGGCAAGAACTGCCTTTGCCAGAGGGTGCTCGCTGCGGCTTTCCAGCGCGGCGGCCAGCGTCAGCAGCTCCGTCTCGGTGACGCCCTCAGCGGGCAGCAGGTCGGTGACGCGGGGTGCGCCCTCGGTGATGGTGCCGGTCTTGTCCAGCGCCACGATCTGGGTGCGGCCTGCGGCTTCCAGCGAGGCGGCAGTCTTGAAGAGGATGCCGTTCTTGGCGCCGAGGCCATTGCCCACCATAATAGCCACAGGTGTTGCAAGGCCCAGTGCGCAGGGGCAGCTGATGACCAGCACGGAGATGCCGCGGGCCAGCGCATAGCCCAGCTCATGGCCCAGCAGCAGCCAGACGATGGTGGTGACGACGGCAATGGAGATGACCGCCGGGACGAAGAAGCCCGACACGGTGTCGGCGATTTTGGCGATAGGGGCTTTGGTGGCGGCGGCATCGCTGACCATCTTGATGATCTGAGCCAGCGTGGTATCCTCGCCGACGCGGGTAGCCTCGCAGCGGAGGAAGCCCGACTGGTTGGTGGTGGCGGCGCTGACTTTGTCGCCGACGGCCTTGTCCACCGGGATGCTCTCGCCGGTCAGGGCGCTCTCGTTGACTGCGCTGGTGCCTTCCAGCACTACGCCGTCCACCGGGATATTCTCGCCGGGGCGGACCACAAAGACGTCGCCCTTCTGCACGTCGGCGATGGCCACGGTCACTTCCGCGCCGTCCCGCACCAGCGTGGCGGTCTTGGGGGCCAGCTTCATCAGGCTCTTGAGGGCGTCGGTGGTCTTGCCCTTGGAGCGGGCTTCCAGCATCTTGCCCACCGTGATAAGGGTCAGGATCATGGCGGCAGACTCGAAGTAGAACTCCATCATATAGTGCATGACCAGCTCGTCGCTGCCGTCCACCTGAGCGCGGGTCATGGCGAAGAGGGCGTAAGTGCTCCACACGAAGCTTGCCATGGAGCCGAGGGCCACCAGCGTATCCATGTTGGGTGCGCCGTGGATGAGGCCCTTGAAGCCGTTGATGAAGAACTTCTGGTTGATGACCATGACGATGCCCGCCAGCAGCAGCTGGACGAGGCCCATAGCGACGTGGTTGCCGTCGAACCAGTGGGGCAGGGGCCAGCCCCACATCATGTGGCCCATGGAGAAGTACATCAGCACCAGCAGGAAGCCCAGCGAGGCGATGAGGCGGCGCTTGAGCTTCGGTGTCTCGTGGTCGGCCAGTGCATCGAGGTCGGCGCTGGCGTCCGAAGCCTTCCTGGCAGAGGCATTCTTCGGGCTTGCGCCGTAGCCTGCCTCCTGCACAGCCGAGAGGATGGCGGCAGGGGAGGCTGTGCCTTCCACGCCCATGGAGTTTGTCAGAAGGCTCACCGAGCAGCTCGTGACGCCCGGCACCTTCTTCACGGCCTTTTCCACCCGGGCAGAGCAGGCCGCGCAGCTCATGCCCGTGACATTGTATTGTTCCATTGCGGATTCCTTTCCCTCTTATAGGATGCCCGGAACGGGATCATTTCATGAGCCGGGGCAGCAGCTGCAGCAGTTCGTCCAGCTTCTGCGTCCCGCCGGCTCTCAAATCGTCGGCCACGCAGGTGCGGACGTGCTGGCTCAGCAGCTCTTTGGAAAAGCCGTTCAGTGCAGCGTTCACCGCAGCCACCTGCACCAGAATATCGGCGCAGTAGACGTCCTTGTCCAGCATCGCGTGGATGCCGCGCACCTGGCCCTCGATGCGGCTCAGCCGGTTGGCGAGGGCGCGGTACTCCTCAGGGGTACGGTCCTTGTGGCGGCAGCAGGAGGGGGCAGTGTCCTTTTCGGCAGGCTCAGCGGCGCAGCAGCAGGGCTTTTTTTCAGCATCAGTCATAGCAGATGACTCCTTTCCGGGTGTATCAGTGTGAAGAGGAAACGTACCCTGTGGGGGTAAATCTCCTGATATTTTGATTTTACCACTTGGGGGTATCTGTTTCAAGTGGGTAGAATACGCTAACTGTGAAAACTTTGTGAAAATAAAAATCCCGAAATGCAGAAACGGGAGCCTCCCGGTGAAGGAAAGCTCCCGTTTCTGTTTAGGATAGGAAAGAGAATGTCATAAATAGGGGGAGGGGGTCACAGGTTGGTGTAACCCATCAGATAGCGGTCCACCTCGGCGGCGCAGTCGCGGCCCTCCCGCAGGCCCCAGACCACGAGGCTCTGGCCCCGGCGCATATCGCCGCAGACAAAGACCTTGTCCACATTGGTGCGGAAGCCGTGGTCGGCCACATTGCCCCGGGCGTTCCGCTCCACGCCGAACGCCTCGGCCACATAGTCCTCGCAGCCCACGAAACCGGCGGCGATAAAGGCCAGCTGGCAGTCGTAGGTGAACTCTTCGCCGGTGGGTACCATGCTGGTACGGCCGGTGTCGGGGTCACGCTGGGGCTTGAGATAGGAGATGACCGCGCCGGTCAGGCTGCCGGCGTCGTCCTTCAGAAACTCTTTGACGGTGGTCTGGTAGACGCGGGGGTCTTTGCCGAACTTGGCGAGGCACTCAGTCTGGCCGTAGTCCACCTTCAGCACCTTGGGCCACTCGGGCCAGGGGTTATTCGCGGCCCGCTCTTTCGGGGGCTGGGGCATCATTTCCAGTGCTACGAGGTCGGTGCAGCCCTGCCGCAGGGCGGTACCCTGACAGTCGTTGCCGGTGTCGCCGCCGCCGATGACGAGGACATTCCTGCCTGCCGCGTTGATGGCCCTGCCGTCGGCAAACTTGCTGTCCAGCAGACTTCTGGTCACGCTGGTGAGGTAGTCCACCGCGAGGTAAACTCCCTTCGCGTCGCGGCCCGGGACGTTCAAATCGCGGGCTTTCTTGGCACCGCAGCAGAGCACGATGGCGTCATAGCTGTTCAAAATCTCAGCGGCATCCACAGCCCCGCCCACATCCATATTGGTGCGGAACTCAACGCCTTCGGCCTGCATGATCTTGATGCGGCGCTCGATGACGGATTTGTCCAGCTTCATGTTGGGGATGCCGTACATCAGCAGACCGCCCACCCGGTCAGCACGCTCGAAGACGGTGACGGCATGACCCCGGATGTTGAGGTATTCGGCTACCGACAGGCCCGAAGGGCCGCTTCCGATGACGGCCACGCTCTTGCCGGTGCGGGCCGGAGGCGGGGCGGCA
>OBZD01000715.1_pt1 | contig 14646 bp, 10 predicted proteins | sample 1501551 | NCBI WGS metagenome assembly OBZD01 (sample SAMEA2580221, study PRJEB22360) | human gut metagenome | biome: human gut; feature: human-associated habitat; material: faeces | place: Denmark | collected 2008/2010 | reverse complement strand
TTGATGTAAGAATATCAGGATACTGTGTTATATGATATCCCTTATTCTGGACTGCCTCTATAACATATCCTTCTTCTTTTAACTGGTTTATCACCTTCCAGACAGCCGTTCTTGAAACCCCCAGCATATTGCACAGTGCCTGCCCTGACACATATCCATCTGATTTTCTCAAAACATTTAAAATCTTAGTCTTCATACCATTACCCGCCATGCTATTACTGCCATAAGCAGAAGTCCTAACGTAACAACCGTAAGAATAACGCCTGACACTGTTCTGTCGCTCATGAAATTCTTAGCCGCTGTAAGTCCGTTAACTAATGCTCCAAGCATGAATTCGACTGCGAATAATATTCCGCTTCCACTGCGCAGGAACAGTATAATTATGAATACCACTCCTATTGCAAATGTGAGTGCTATATTGGCATAGTCTATGAGCATCTTGCTCTTTCTGTACGCGCCACTCGTTGTATAATACATAACGCCTCCATACCTTACGAATTAACCGTTGCGAATTACATTTTTACTTATAAGCTCCAAGTGTAGCTGCCATCACAGCCTTGATTGTATGCATTCTGTTCTCAGCCTCATCGAATACAACTGACTGCTCTGACTCAAATACTTCATCAGTAACTTCCATCTCATCAAGACCGAATTTGTCATGAATTTCTTTACCAATCTTAGTCTTAAGGTCATGGAATGCTGGGAGACAGTGCATAAATATTGCATCCTTAGAAGCATTGTCCATAACTGCCTTGTTAACCTGATATGGAAGAAGTGCCTTGATTCTCTCTGCCCATACTTCGTCAGGCTCGCCCATTGATACCCATACATCTGTGTATAATACGTCTGCATCCTTAGTTCCTGCCTTAACATCTTCTGTAAGTGTTACAGAACCACCGCTTATCTTTGCCCATTCCTCACACTGTGCAACGAGTTCCTTGTCTGGGAAATATTCCTTAGCTGTGCAGGCTGTATAATGAAGTCCTAACTTAGCACAGACAATCATAAGTGAATTACCCATGTTGTATCTTGCATCACCCATGTATACGAACTTAACGCCCTTTAATCTGCCAAGCTTTTCCTTGATTGTAAGCATATCTGCAAGCATCTGTGTTGGATGGTATTCGTTAGTAAGTCCGTTCCATACAGGCACGCTTGAATATTTTGCAAGGTCTTCAACTATTTCCTGACCGAATCCCCTATATTCGATTCCCTCAAACATTGTACAGAGAACTCTTGCAGTATCAGCAATGCTCTCCTTCTTGCCAATCTGTGAACCTGTTGGGTCAAGATATGTAACACCCATTCCAAGGTCATGTGCCGCAACCTCAAATGAGCAGCGTGTTCTTGTACTTGTCTTCTCGAATATAAGTGCAACATTCTTTCCGATAAGTGGCTGTTCTACAATGCCCTTTTTCTTCTTATCCTTAAGCTCTGCTGCTAAGTCTATCAAATATAAAATCTCCTCAGGTGTGTAATCCTTGAGTGTTAAAAAGTCGCGTCCCTTTAAATCCATGACATCCTCCTGTCTGTATGGCAAATTCGCCTACATTGAATAATTAATAACTTTGTTCATTCTATCGCAATTATAGTTCTTCGTCAAATGTGTCTTCTTTTCTTATAAAAAATGTGGTGCAGTCACCAGTTTCCTGATAACCACACCACATTGCATATCCATATTAATGGAATATATGATCTCCAATTATTACGAAATCTGAATAGTTGTTAACATCTACAGTATATAATGCTCTGAATGATGTATAACCACCTATATTGTTAACACCTGATAATGCCTCAAGTGCTGCCTGCATACATTCTGTATTTCTAGGGCCATTGGCAAGTCTTTGCGCAAATCTTTCTGATGGATTGCCTGCTCCGTCAGATACGCCAGAGAACTGTGATCTCTGATATATAACCCCTGTAACTGTACTAGGATAATGTCCGCTTCTTACTCTGTTAAGAATAACATTGGCAACTGCAAGCTTTCCTGCATATGGCTGGTATCCTGCCTCCCAGTCTATAATACATGCCATAAGCCATATATCATCATCTGATACGCTCATAGTTGGATTGTATGTTATATCTGTTCCAGATATTGTATTAGCGATTATCCTCTGTTTTCTTGCTGCCTCTGCTTCTGCCTCAAGTCTTGCTTCCTCTGCAAGTCTTGCAGCTTCTTCCTCTGCCTCGATAGCCTGAATCTCTGCTATTGTATAACCTGTAAGAAGATTATCTGTTCCTACTTCCTGTGCTAATGCTTCTGCTTCTTCCCCGAAACATAAGCACTGTGTAAGCACATAGCCTTCGCAGTTTCCTGAACTCACTTTAGTCCATTCTTTACCAACTGAATCAACATCAACAAGTGTGTTAGTATATAATCTTCCAACAACCTCTGATGTATCTTCATCTGTAGTGTCATAAACATCAAGATAAGGATCAGTTATTGCTACTGCCTTATTCTTGTATGTTCCTGTTTCTTCATACCCAGTCACAAGAACTTCTTCTGTATTAGCCGAATAAGATGCAACTTTAATTCCCGTGTCAGTATTCTGTGTTTTCTCATAGGTAGTCGCTACTGCTGGAAGAACTGGTGTAATGAATAACACGATTGCAGCTCCAATATAGCAAGCAGCTTTGCTACTTCTAAGTCTCATATTATACTTCCCTTTCCGGCGGCTTATTTAGCTACGCCTGCAAAATTGTTACAGAATTGTTACAATTTATTACGGAATTATAATAACAAAGTTACAGCATTTTGTCAAATATGTTAAAAACCCGCTCATAGAGCGGGTTTGCAAGCATATGTATTCTATATTGTTCTCTGGCGTACTGCCTCATATGTAAGAATTGTACACGCTATAGCTGCATTTAACGATTCTACTTCTCCCTGCATAGGAATTCTTATGAGCGTATCAGCCTGCTTTGTAATGCCATCGGTAAGTCCGTTGCCTTCATTACCTATAAGAAATGCTGTCGGTGTACTGTAATCTTCACCCAGGTATGTGTTCTTACCATCAAGATGTGCGGCATAGACCTTAACGCCGGCTTTCTGACACTGTGTAACAGCTTCACTAAAATCCTGTACATACACGAATGGCACTCTGAATATTGAGCCCATCGTTGAACGTATAGTCTTAGGATTGTATATATCCACAGTATTAGGACTCATGATAACTCCTGTGACTCCTGCACCCTCTCCCATTCTTAAGATAGTTCCGAGGTTGCCGGGATCCTGCAGATTCTCTACTAGTATAAGAAGCGGATTGCCTGCAAGCATATCAGAAAGACTGTTATTCTTCATCTTCACAACAGCCATAATTCCCTGTGGTGTCTGTGTCTGTGACATTCTGTCAAATACATTATCTGCCACAATCTCAATCATGTCTGCAGTAATTCCCTGTTTTCTTAGCAGTTCCCTGGCATATTCAGGATTATTATTCTGGAATCTTTCTGACATGTATATCTTCACAAGTGAATCTTCCGGCACTTCAGACACCATGCGGATTCCCTCTACCACATATTCATTATTCTTCTTTCTTTCCTTAGCCTTGGAAAGCAGTGACATCACATGCTTTACCTGCGAACTGCTGGTACTGGTTATCATTATCAGGTTACCTTTCTTTAAATGTATCACTCCTAATATTATTAAATATATTACTTAGAAAGTAATGCACTTATATTACATTAATATCTTTCGTCATAGCAAGTGCTTCATCAATATCATAATCTACGAATCTGCCATCCTTGTAAGCCACAAGTCTGTTGCTCTTGCCGTCTGCAAGAAGGTCAACTGCATAAGCACCCATAATAGATGCATACATTCTGTCCTTACATGTTGGAGAACCACCACGCTGCATATATCCTAATATTGTAGCTCTTGTCTCAACACCTGTTGCTGCCTCAATTCTTCTTGCCATTCCTGTAGAATGTCCTATACCTTCTGCATTAATGATAAGATGGTGCTTCTTACCTTTCTTTCTTCCCTCAATTATATGGTTGATAAGTGCCTGCTCATCATTGTCATATCTTTCTGGAAGAAGGATATCCTCTGCACCATTGGCAATACCACACCATAATGCAATATATCCTGCATTACGACCCATAACTTCAATAATACTGCATCTTTCATGCGATGTAGATGTATCTCTGATTTTATCAATAGCTTCCATTGCTGTATTAACTGCTGTATCAAATCCTATTGTGTAATCTGTACATGCAATATCAAGATCAATAGTTCCAGGAATTCCTATTGTGTTGATTCCCTGTGCAGCAAGCTTCTGTGCACCTCTGAATGAACCGTCTCCACCGATTACAACAATTCCGTCAATTCCATGCTTTCTGCATACTTCAGCACCCTTCTTCTGACCTTCCTCAGTCATGAATTCCATACAACGTGCTGTATAAAGGACCGTTCCACCTCTCTGGATAATATCAGCAACGCTTCGCTTGTCCATATCGATTATCTCATCATTAAGTAGTCCGTTATAGCCCTTCTGAATACCTTTGACCTTAAGTCCCTTATTCAAAGCAGTTCTGACAACTGCACGGATAGCTGCGTTCATGCCTGGAGCATCTCCACCACTTGTTAATACGCCTATTGTTTTAATTTCCTTTGCCATAACTTCCCCTTTCTTATCTCTTCATAATATTTTCTGTTTTATGTTACCACATAATAGAAGAAAAATCTTCATTTTTTGACAAATTTTTACCAATCTTAATTAAATTTTATGTTGTAGCAACATTTTTTTCACCATATTTATTCTTAAGAATGTAAAGCAGCTCCGATGAAACCTTCACACACTGACTTGGCGGAAGTGCGATTCTTTGCTTCTCTGCCACACAATATATTGTGACTGTATCTTTACCATCTGATTCATTAAGTATGTCAAATAAATCATCTCTGCACGCTTCATACTGTGCCAGACTGTCAAATCTTAACCAAAGTCTTCTTGGTACACTGTCAAAGCTTACAAGGCTGTCTGCAATAAGCTTTGCCTCTGCACCTACGTTAGCCTGCACACGTCCTGTAATGAACACTTTATTGGTCATATCAAGAACTCTTCTGTTCTTCTCATATGCCTTAGGAAACAGTATGACTTCCACACTTCCAACGAAATCTTCAATTGTAAGGTAAGCCATCTGCTGTCCTGTCTTAGTCGTATTAACCTTGATATTCCTTACAAGTCCGCCTATTGTCTGCTTAGTGCTGTCTGCTGCCTTAGTTTCTCCTGTTTCCTCATCAATAAGGAAATCTGTGCTTCTCGCAGATACATGCTTCTCCCACATACCAGTATATTCATCAAGAGGATGTCCTGTTACATATACACCAAGAACTTCTTTCTCTCTTTCAAGAAGATCCTCCTTCTCGAATTCAGAAATATCAGGAATCTTCATCTCAAGGCTCTGTTTATCCTCTTCACTTACAAGGTCAAAGAGCGACATCTGCCCTGAGATAGCGTCTTTATTCTGCTTAACAGCCGAATCTATCATTCTTTCATATACGTTGAGCATGCCTCTTCTTGTATGTCCAAATGTGTCAAATGCACCTGCAAATATCAAATGTTCCACAGTTCTTTTATTAATTACGCCAGCCATTCTCGTTATGAAATCCTGCATTGAATGGAACTCTCCGTTATTGGTTCTCTCTTCAATAATTGCACTGATTGTAGGCCTTCCCATGCTCTTTACCGCATTAAATCCGAATCTTATATCTTTACCCTCAACGCTGAAATCAGCCACTGAATTGTTGACATCAACAGGAAGAATCTTAATTCCCATCTCCCTTGCCGCAAGAATATATTCTGCAACCTTGCTTGTCTTATCCGTAACACTCGATATAAGCCACGCCATATACTGTACAGGAAAATGTACTTTTAGATAAGCTGTCTGATATGCAACAACCGCATAGCAAGCCGCATGTGACTTGTTAAATGCGTATTTTGCAAAGTCCATCATCTCATCATATATCTTATTGGCTGTCTGCTCGCTTATGCCGTTCTTAATACATCCAGGCACTCCGTTAGCTTCATTACCATATACGAAATTCTGGCGTTCCTGTTCCATCACATCAAGCTTCTTCTTAGCCATGGCTCTTCGCACATTATCACTTCCACCCCATGAATATCCGGCAAGGTCCCGCACAATCTGCATAACCTGTTCCTGATACACCATACAGCCGTAAGTAGGCTCTAATATTGGCTCTAACTGAGGGCACTCATATGTTATGTTACCGGCATTCTCTTTTCCCTTAATATATTGTGGAATGAAATCCATAGGTCCCGGTCTGTAAAGTGATATTCCGGCTATCAGATCCTCCAGACAGTCCGGCTTTAATTCCTTCATGAAATTCTTCATTCCACCACTCTCTAACTGGAATATACCTGCACATTTGCCCTGACTTATGCAATCGAACACTGCCTTATCATTATAGGGTATCTTATCCACTGAGAACGCAGGATCTATCTGCTGTTCGCACTTCTCTGTCTGTTGGATTACAGTTAAGTTTCTAAGCCCTAAGAAGTCGAACTTTAACAGTCCTAAATGCTCCAATGTAGGGCCTTCAAACTGTGTTACCTTGACATTATCAGTGCCTACTGCAACAGGAACATACTCACCAACATCCTTCTGACTGATAAGAACACCTGATGCATGGACTGATGCATGTCTTGGAAGACCTTCAAGTCTCTTGGCTTTATCTATAAGGTCATGTACTGTCGCATCCTGCTCATACAGTGCCTTAAATTCTGCATTAGGCTTAATATCCCTGTCTGTATCACCATTCATGGCACTATCTATTGTGACACCGACCTTCTGTGGTATCATCTTGGCAATGTTATCAACCATCGCATATGGAAGATCCATAACGCGGCCTACATCCTTGATAACCGCCCTTGCTGCCATTGTTCCAAATGTAATTATCTGGCATACGCATTCTTTACCATATTTCTCTATAACATAGTCAATAACCCTCTGCCTGCCCTCCGGAGCAAAGTCCACATCAATATCGGGCATGGATACTCGCTCCGGGTTTAAGAATCGCTCAAATACAAGATTATACTTAATAGGATCAAGTGTTGTTATTCCAAGACAGTATGCAACAAGACTTCCTGCTGCCGAACCTCGTCCCGGTCCTACCGGAATATCGTGTGTCTTGGCATAATTAATGTAATCCCACACAATAAGGAAATAATCTACATATCCCATTGAGTAGATAACTGACAGTTCATACGAAAGTCTCTGAAATATATCATTAGTATCTTTCGCACGTTTAATAACAACATCCTTTCTGTCAGCTACTATTGATGCTTTTGCCTGTTCTATAACATCCTCAAGACTTACATCTGCAGTCTTTTCAGGATAACGCTTCTTTAATCCTTCGTAACATAACGCATTAAGATATACCCATGAATTCTTTCCATATTCTTCTGGTACATCAAATGCTGGAAGCTTAGTAACTCCGAATTCTATCTCAACATTACATCGTTCTGCTATCTTATGTGTATTCTCGACAGCCTCCGGTGCGTATTTGAACAATTCCGCCATCTCTTCCTCTGACTTTAAGTAGAACTGTCCGCCCTCATAACGCATTCTGTTCTCGTCTGAGAGCTTCTTACCAGTCTGGATACACAATAATATATCGTGTGCATCTACATCATCTGCATATGTGTAATGAACATCATTGGTACATACAAGCTCAATTCCTGTCTCTTTATGCATACGCATAAGCTGCGGATTGACATAATGCTGTTCCGCAATTCCGTGGTCCTGCAATTCAAGGAAGAAATTACCCTTACCAAATATATCCTGAAGCTCTAATGCAACATCTCTTGCTGTCTCATACATGCCTCTTGAAAGATATCTCTGCACTTCTCCTGCAAGACACGCACTTGTTGCAATAATGCCATCATGATATTCCCGTAATACTTCCTTATCTACTCTTGGCTTATAATAAAATCCTTCTGTAAATCCCTTTGAAACTATCTTCATAAGGTTCTGATAACCTGTGTTATTCTCTGCAAGAAGTACAAGATGATTGTATTTGTCCTCGCTCTGCCCTGCGCCTTTATCAAATCTTGAGCCGGGAGCAACATATACCTCACATCCAAGAACAGGCTTGATTCCGACCTTCCTGGCCGCCTCATAGAAATCAATAACACCATACATTACGCCATGGTCAGTTATTGCCAGGCTGTCCATTCCAAGCTCTTTCGCTCTTTTCGTTATCTCTTTAATCTTGCTGGAACCGTCCAGCAGTGAATATTCTGTATGCACATGCAAATGTGTAAAACTCATAGATTTTCCCCTTAATCTTAAACAATCAAATAACGATACATATTGAAATCAATAGAAAAAATATACCACATTTTCCGTCATATATCTACACGCAATAATAATAAACAGGAGCCTGATTATCTCGGACTCCTGTCTTATGCTTAAATATTCTTATTATTCCTGTGTTCCATCATTCTTATCATCTGAATTGTCATGATGTTCATTATTATTATCATCTGAATGGTTAGTTATATTCTTCCATATATCGCTCTCGGGCTCACCACTAACTGTTGATGAATAACTTCCATCTTCATTAAATGTTACACTCTCTGCAACCTTCTCAGATGTTGAGAATAATGAAGTATCCACTGGTTCAGGGATTCCCTTTGCCTCTCTGAATATCTTCATGAATTCCTTGCCTGTGATAGTCTCATGGTCATACAGGTATCTTGCAAGCTGATCCATTACTTCTCTGTTATCTCTTATAATCTGCTTAGCCTCTTCATAACATGACGCAATAAGCTTCTTTACTTCATCATCAACTTCAGCCTCTGTTGCCTGTGCACAGTTCATAGATGCTCTTCCGCTAAGATACTCATCTTCGACTGTTGATAATGCAACAAGTCCGAATCTGTCTGACATACCATATCTTGTAATCATTGTCTTGGCAAGGTTAGTTGCCTTCTTGATATCATCATAAGCACCATTAGTAACTGAACCAAATACAACTTCTTCTGCAGCACGGCCACCAACAAGTGATATAAGGTCTGTCATAAGTTCATCCTTAGTCTCAAGATGCTTTTCTTCCTCTGGGAAGTTAAGCACATAACCAAGTGAACCATTAGTATGAGGTATAATAGTAATCTTCTGGACCGGATCAGAATTATTCTTGATAGCTCTTATAAGGGCATGTCCAATCTCATGGTAAGCAACAACCTGCTTTTCCTTCTTGCTAAGAACTCTTTCCTTCTTCTCCTTACCTGCTACAACTGTATCAAAAGCACCAAGAAGGTCCTTCTGTGTAACAACATTTCTTCCATTCTTAACTGCCGCAATAGCAGCTTCATTAATGATATTGGCAAGGTCTGAACCAACAAGACCACTTGTTGCCATTGCAATCTCATCAAAATCAACTGTATCGTCCATAAGCACATCCTTAGAATGTACCTTAAGAGTCTCAATTCTTCCCTTCTTATCAGGTCTGTCAACGGTAATTCTTCTGTCGAGACGTCCTGGTCTAAGTAAAGCCTTATCAAGTACTTCCGGTCTGTTAGTTGCTGCAAGAATGAATATTCCCTTAGATGAATCAAAACCATCCATCTCTGCAAGTAACTGGTTCAATGTCTGCTCACGCTCGTCATTGCCACCGCCATACTTGGAATCTCTGCTCTTACCAATAGCATCAATCTCATCAATAAATATAATACATGGAGCCTGCTTAGTTGCTTCCTTGAACAAATCTCTTACTCGTGATGCACCAACACCAACGAACATCTCTACAAAATCAGAACCTGCAAGTGAGAAGAAAGGTACATCTGCCTCACCGGCTACAGCCTTAGCAAGAAGCGTCTTACCTGTTCCCGGAGGTCCTACTAAAAGTGCACCCTTAGGAAGCTTTGCACCAATCTTGGCATATTTCTCAGGGTAATGTAAGAAATCGACAATTTCTGTAAGTGATTCCTTAGCTTCATCCTGACCTGCAACATCCTTGAATGTAACACCTGTCTTTTTCTGGACATATACTTTGGCGTTGCTCTTTCCAACACCCATTCCGCCCATCATTCCACCATTCTTAGCAATTCTTCTATATACAAATGCAAAGATTATATATATGAATAAAAATGGCAGTACATATGCAAGCAGAAATTCTACAATTGAAGAACTCGAATCAGGAATATATCCTTCAAACTCAATGCCCTTTCTCTTAAGAAGTGGTACAAGAGTATCATCATTAACATACCCTGTATAATATGTGTATGAAACTCCTGCTATGCCAGACTGTTTCTCCTCTTCAACAGGTGTTATAAGGATTCTGTCCTGCTCTAATGCCACTTTCTTTACCTTATCTTCATCAATCATCTGCATGAACTGGTCGTAGCTTATCTCCTTGTATGTTGCATTCCTAAACATATTGCTAAGAAGCGTGAGTCCTATAAATGTTACAACTGCCGCTATAATAATGAATATTATAAGGTTAACATTCTTTGGCTTCTTGTTATTATTGTTGTTATTACGATTATTGTTGCGGTTATCGTTATTATTATAACCATTGTCATAACCGTTGTTGTTATAATTATCCATACTCTTCTCCTGATATGATACTGTACTTATCTTAAGCATTTCCAAATAAGTCTGTTTTCATTATAAAGAAGGAAAAAATATAAATCAACCAAAATCTAAGTGTTTAATAAGATGTTTATATTTACTTTATATTCTAAGTTTTTTTCTTTAAACTATGGAAATTTATAATACAGAGCTGTATAATATTGCATATTTTTTTGATTACACATTCAGATTGGAGGAAAAGATGGCTGTAAAATATGTATTTGTAACAGGTGGTGTTGTTTCCGGTTTAGGAAAAGGTATCACTGCCGCATCTTTAGGCAGACTGCTTAAAGCCCGTGGTTTTTCTGTAACCATGCAGAAGTTTGACCCTTATATTAATATTGATCCAGGTACTATGAACCCTATCCAGCACGGAGAAGTTTTCGTAACTGACGATGGTGCTGAGACAGACCTTGACCTTGGTCACTATGAAAGATTTATTGATGAGAGCCTTAATAATAATTCTAATGTAACTACCGGTAAAGTATACTGGTCTGTATTACAGAAGGAACGCCGTGGAGATTTCGGTGGAGGCACAGTCCAGGTAATCCCTCATATTACTAATGAAATAAAGAGCCGTTTTTTCAGAGATTATTCAACTGATGAAACCAAAATTGCAATTATAGAAGTCGGCGGTACTGTTGGAGATATAGAGAGTCAGCCTTTCCTTGAGGCAATCAGACAGTTCCAGCATGAAGTCGGACATGAGAACGCAATTCTTATTCATGTAACGCTTATTCCTTATCTTAAGGCATCTGGTGAGATGAAGACTAAGCCAACTCAGGCAAGTGTTAAGGAACTTCAGGGAATGGGAATCCGTCCGGACATTCTTGTGTGCCGTACAGAACATCCACTTGAGGCCGGTATCAAAGATAAGATAGCACTTTTCTGTAATGTACCTAAATCTCATGTACTTCAGAACTTAGATGTTGAGATTCTTTATGATGCACCTCTTGCAATGGAAGAAGAACATCTTGCACAGGTAGCATGTGAATGTTTACACCTTGACTGTCCAGAACCAGATCTTGATGAATGGAGAGCAATGTGCAAGGCCTGGAAGAATCCTACTAAGAAGGTAACTGTTGCATTAGTTGGTAAATATATCCAGCTTCATGATGCTTATATCAGTGTTGTTGAAGCATTAAAGCATGGTGGTGTATATAATTCATGTGATGTAACTATCAAATGGATTGATTCAGAAACTGTAACTCCTGAAACTGCTGATGAGCTTCTCTCTGACGTATCTGGCATATTAGTTCCAGGCGGATTCGGTGACAGAGGTACAGAAGGAAAGATTGAAGCTATCCGTTATGCCAGAGAACATAATATTCCATTCTTAGGATTGTGCCTGGGAATGCAGCTTTCAATTGTTGAATTTGCAAGAAATGTTATAGGATATGACGACGCACACAGTGTTGAACTTAATCCTAACACAACCCACCCTGTTATCCATCTTATGCCAGACCAGGAAGGCATTGATGATATCGGCGGTACATTAAGACTTGGTTCTTATCCTTGTGTACTTGATAAAACAAGCAAAGCTTATGAACTCTATGGCGAAGAGCTTATACATGAACGTCACAGACACAGATATGAAGTTAATAATGATTATAGAAAAGTTCTTGCTGAGAATGGTATGATGCTTTCAGGAATATCTCCTGACGGAAGAATTGTTGAGATGATAGAATTAAAGAATCATCCTTGGTTCGTTGCCACACAAGCTCATCCAGAGTTAAAGTCAAGACCTAATCGTCCACATCCATTATTCAGAGGTTTCATAACAGCAGCACTTGAATATCAGGATAAAAACCATTAATTATATAATATATGCATAACAAAAAAGCATCACCTAACGAATCCGACTTTCGTATCAGGTGATGCTTTTTATTGCTTTTGCTAATGTAATTGTTACTTATTAAGACCATTAAGAATCTTCTTAATTCTCTTAATTTCATCATCTTCTAACTTCTGTGATTCACAGATAGAAGCTACCATGTCAACAGCCTTTCCATTGAACCAGAAGTCAGCCTCTTCCTTTAACAACTGTCTTCTGTATTCTTCTTCTGAACGAAGAGGATGAATAAATGCTGCCTTTCCTTTACGGTATGTGTCAACAAATCTCTTGTCCTTCAACTTACCTACGAAAGTAATAACTGTTGTCCTTGCGTAATCCTTACCATAATCGTCTCTTAACTGATCAATAAGTTCCTGCACAGGTATGTCCTGTGGTGCCTCCCATATAAGCTTCATAATTAATGCTTCACATGGACTTAATTCGTTAAAATAATTTCTGCTCATAAAACCCTCCTTAGGCTTTCCATAGATATACATATTATTTATTATACTGCCTTCGTAAATGTTTTTCAACTCATTAATTGACAGTATGCTATAAATTTCACAATTGTATTGCTGATAATCTGAACTTACCTATTTTTTTTTCTACAATAATGAAATTCTGGGGAATTCCACCTATATATGCTTTAATTTTCCCCTGCTCTAATATATAAACTATTTTATCTAAAACTTCAAGTACACCAAAACCTGTTGCCTTGCCATATGCCTCTTTCAGAGTCCATATTCTGAAGAATCTTTCATCACTTTCGGCTTCTTCTATCCAATCAGACTCAGCCCTGTCAAAAAAGCGCCGTGCCAGATTCTGTCTACCTTTGCGGCCTCCTTCTATGTCAATTCCGACTGGTTTATCGCCTATAGCGCATACTACATAGTTAGACGAGTGAGAAATATTGAAAAAAATTTCACGAAATGACAAAAAATAAGGTTTTCCTTGCGAATTATAAGCTATTTCATAATCAAAACACTGATTATTTGCTTCTATCACAGAAAAAATGTCCACATTTTCATAGTAAACACTATCACATTCTTTGTTAACTCTGTTTCTCCATTTTCCTACTGCATAATTAAGAAGCAGGCCTGCCGTCACTGTTTGCAGCTTATTTTCACGCATTTTCATCTTATCCACCTTAACTTTCCTGTATTCCGGAATAAGTGAATATGCCTTTTCATATAGTTTTTCATCTGCTAATGCATCTGTCGTTGTCACAAATATCATCATAATCATTCACCATCTATACGCTTATTGTCTGTGCATCCGCCATATAACGCTTAGAAAATACGAATATTATATCACCCGATTTAATAAGCGTCTCACCATTTCTTAACACTGCGGCAGGAATCAGTCCCCTTGTCCTCCTACTTAAGCATATACCACGGAAGCAGCAATGCTCTTATATATTTTGCAAATGGCACATATGCCGTTATGTTAATGAATACCGGACATAATATGAGACACGCTATAAGAAGCACCGGTATTATTGAAATCATTGCACTGGCACTCCTTACAGGTATTGCCACAAGCCATGCAAATAAAGTAACTGCTATTACATACACAGCTATATGCAGTATATCTGCTGCCCCCTTAAGCTGTCCTGCCACCGCAAGTGTTAACATTGCTGATACTGCAAAAAGTACACACGATATGAATGCATACAGCGGCTTTCCTGCAACACGGTACATACGAGGCAGTGTTATAAATGTTCCTGAATTCTTATCAAGATAATATTCCACGATTCCAAAAAGTCCTCCTATATATACAAGAATTATAAGCAATGCCCTTAACGGAAACTCTCCTGTCTTATCTTCAAGCTGTGTCCCATTATCCTGTACACCATCTAACACTTTAAAATCAATTCTGAATGTGTCATCTCCGGATATGTATTCCTCGTACCCTTTTCTTATCTCTTCCTCTGCCTTTTCTGAATGCTTTTTAAATATGTCTACAGAATTAACATAATTAACTGCAACCTCAGGCGAATATGCCTTAAACATAGCAGAAAAGAATATCTCATCAGTCATTGAGCTGACAAAATCTGACCTGCATATGATAAGCTCTATAATGTCTCTGTAGCTGCCACTGTCAAGCTTATCCTTAAGCCCAGTACCAACTACATAGCCGCACTCTGTATATTTATTCATTATATCCTGTTCAAGCTTTTCCTGCGATTCTGCTTCGTAGAATTGAACTGAATAATT
>OBZD01000693.1_pt1 | contig 15110 bp, 10 predicted proteins | sample 1501551 | NCBI WGS metagenome assembly OBZD01 (sample SAMEA2580221, study PRJEB22360) | human gut metagenome | biome: human gut; feature: human-associated habitat; material: faeces | place: Denmark | collected 2008/2010 | reverse complement strand
GGTTAGTTATGAGATGCCGCTAAAAAATAATGATTTAATTATTATGTCAAGTGATGGCACAGGAAATGATTTTGAACAGATCGTTAATGATAATGTTCACTTATATTGTGATCAGCACCCACAAGAAATAGCTACTTTTTTAATGGATCAAGTATTAGAGAAAAATAATTTAGATGATATAAGTATTATAGTTATTAAAGTGGTAAATAATTAATTTAGTGGACTTCATTAGTTTGAATGAATCAGCGATATGTACCCATAATTTTGGACATGTTTATTTATGAACTAGGCAATACATATGGATGTTTCCTTGTATCTTACAGGAGATATCCGTTTTGTTTTTCTTGAATTCTTTGGTTGTTGTAATGATCTATATATTCATCTATAACAACTGCAAATTCTTAAAACATTTAAATTCATTTTCATAATACATTTTATTCTTTAATTTTCAAAAAAAATTAAACTAGGAAACATCAGTTGTACCAAAATTTCTATCTATGGTATTGTCAACAATCTTACTGAATAATCCTAAGTTGTACATAATGTGATGGACACGTTTATGATTTATCTGGTAAGCACAGTTAAGAAGTTCTCGATAGACCCTACACACTCCATAACGACTTTTATTTTGTTTGAATATTTTTTACTGTTTAAGCTAATTCTCTGTTTCTTTTTCTATTTTCATGGTAATACACTGCTAAATAATAAAGGCTATTTTTAGTATTATTAAAGCAAAATTTTAAAATATCTATATTTCAAAAAGTATAAAAAGATAGTGAGAATTTAGCTGAAATTTCTATTAGATGAGGTTAATTTATGGAATTGTGAATAAAATTAGTTATTTTAGAATAAATGTGTTATACTGCAAAAAACGATTAAGAGAGAGAAATAGATGAAATTTAGTGAATTAGAATTAATTGAACCATTATTAAATGCAGTAAAAGAAATGAAATATGATATCCCCTCACCGATTCAAGAACAGGCAATTCCAGCAATTATTTCGGGAAGAGATATTTTTGGATGTGCCAAGACTGGAACAGGGAAAACAGCAGCTTTTGCTTTACCGATTTTACAAAAATTATATTTACGTGATGAAAGCGAAAAGTATCCACGAACTATTAAAGCACTGATTTTGGCTCCGACTCGTGAATTAGCAATTCAAATCAATGAGACTTTTGAGGCAATGAATCCGCAGGTTAATTTAAAATCAGCAGTTATCTTTGGTGGGGTTCGTCAGGGTAGTCAGGTTACTAAAATTAATCGTGGGATCGACGTGCTGATTGCCACGCCAGGAAGACTGATTGATCTTTATAATCAAGGATTGGTGGATTTAAAACATGTAGAATACTTAGTTTTAGATGAAGCAGATCGTATGTTGGATATGGGATTTATTAAAGATATTCGTAAGATCTTAAGATTTATTCCTCGTCGTCATCAAACTATGTTATTTTCAGCAACCTTACCTGATGAAATTAAACACCTGGTTAGTGATCTACTGAATGACCCGCTTAAAATCATGATAAGCAGTGGTAATGTTACAGTAGAAAAAATTAATCAATCGCTATACTTTGTTGATAAAGTAAATAAAGCTAAGTTATTGATCAAGTTATTAGAAAATTCTCAAATATATAATGCAATTGTTTTTGTTAGGACAAAAAGAAATGTGGATACTTTATGTAAGAAACTAATTAAGGCGCAAATAACTTGTGAGGGAATCCATGGTGATAAATCTCAAAATGCACGTGTTCGAGCATTAAATAACTTCAAAAATGATAAAGTTCGAGTTCTTGTTGCTAGTGATATTGCTGCTCGAGGGATCGATATTGATGAATTAACACATGTTATTAATTTTGATTTACCTGATCAAGCAGAAAATTATGTTCATCGGATCGGCCGAACTGCTCGTGCTGGAGCATCGGGAGAAGCAATTACATTTTGTAGTTTTCAAGAAAAGGCATTATTAAAAGATATTCAAAAATTTATTAACCAAGATATTCCGGTGGTGGATAACCCTTATTACCCAATGAAAGATTTATCAATACCAGAAAAGAAACATAAAAGTAAAAAAAAGGGTGAAACACAAAAATCACGTGATAAAGCTAAGCACTTGAAACAAGGACAAAAAAAGTCATCAGTAAGAACAAATAACATAAAAAAGAATAGTAAGACAAAAAGAAGTAATTTTAAAAGAAGGCGTCCTTAAAAATGACGTCTTTTACTAATTGATTAGTGAAAAAGTCACGAAAATGATATGTTAAATTAATAATTATTTGATATAATGGTAAAGATATTGAGGTGATTAAATGGATAGTTTTAAAGATTTGCTGAAAATGCAGGAGCTGTATATCCTTGGGGTATCAGGGGGCTGTGATTCGATGGCATTATTAGACATGATGAATCAAGCTGGTTACCAAATAATCGTATGTCACGTCAATTATCATTTACGCGAAGATAGTGACCTAGATCAACAGACAGTTGAAGCATATTGTCACCGATATGATTTGCCTTGTTATGTTCGAGAAATTGATAAACAAGTTTACGGACCGGATAATTTCCAAGATCAAGCTCGGCGGCTACGCTATCAATTTTATTTAGAAATTGGAATGAAATATCAAACCCAAAAGGTGGTTTTGGCCCACCATCAAAATGATGTTATTGAAAATATTGTAATGCAGTTACAGCGCCATAACACTAAGGGATATCTGGGAATCCAAGAAATCAGTGAAGTATTTGGAGTAACTGTAATTAGACCGTGCTTAGCGGTACGAAAACAGTTTTTAAGAGACTATTGTCATGGTCATAATGTTGAATATCGTGATGATTATACAAATTTTCAAACTGAGTTTACTCGTGATTATGTTCGAAATGTTACTTTGAAAGATTATGATGAAGAAAAAATAGAGAAATTACTTAAGTGGGCACAAGAACATAATCAAAGATATGCTAGTAAGCTAAAACAATTACAAATTTATCTTGATTTATATCATCAAAAAAATAAAATTGATTATACTTGTATTCCTAAAGAGCTGTTAGATGGATTTATTTATGAAATTTTAAAAGAAGTTGTTTATCCCCCTTTGATCAGCAATGCTTTGATTAAAGAAATTATTAAACAAATAAAAAGTAATAAGCCAAATATTAATATGGATTTGCCTGTTAATATTAGGTTCATAAAAGAGTATGATAATATATGTGTTTCTAATTTGAAAAATAACCATAGCTATTGTTTAAAATATGAACATTTAGTTTATGATAAGCATGAGCACTTTTATTTAAGTGAAGTAGGTCATTTAAATGAAGGCGTCTATGTGAGTAAAGAAGATTTCCCAATTACGATTAGATCGGCACGTCCTGGTGATGTTATTGTTACTGCTGGTGGAACAAAAAAGGTTTCGCGATTGTTTATTGACAATAAAATTCCTAAAAGTAAGCGGGATACTTGGCCAATTGTTGAAAATAGCCAAGGAATGATAATTCTTGTGCCACATCTTGCAAAAAATATTGGGTATTTATATTCAAAACCCAATATATATGTGGTAAAATTAGAAACATATACGACTAGGAGTGAGATAATGCATAAGGATATAAAAGAAATTTTGATCAGTGGAGATCAAATTAGTGCTAAATGTAAAGAATTAGGGGCAATCATTGATAAAGACTATGAGGGGAAAGAAGTCCTATTAGTTGGTTTATTAAAAGGTTCAGTCCCTTTTATGGCGGAGTTATCAAAATATTTAAATACTGATGTTACTTTCGACTATATGAATGTAAGTAGTTATGAGGGTGTTGAATCCAAGACATTAGTTGTTAAGCAAGATTTAAAGGAAGATGTCAGTGGTAAAAATGTCTTGATCGTTGAAGATATTTTAGATACTGGAAAGACGTTATTTAATGTTAAAGAGATGCTATTAAAACGTAAAGCCAATAGTGTTAAAATTGTCACTATGTTAGATAAAGAAGAGGGTCGGGTTTTTGAAATGAAGGCCGATTATGTGGGATTTAAAATCCCTAATGCTTTTGTAGTAGGCTATGGACTTGACTTTAATGAAAGATATCGTCAATTGCCATATGTTGGAATATTAAAAGAAGATTGTTATAAGTAAGGAGAGTATATGAGTAATAAGAATGGATTATTAAAATCGATTCTTCCATGGGTAGTTCTATTATTCTTAATCGGTGGACTTGTTACCTATATGAATCAGGGTAATAGTAAAGAGATTAAGTATAGTGAATTCGTGGAAGTAGTCCAAGACGAAAAAATTAAGGAAGTAGAAATTGTTCCTTCAAGTTTAGTCGTTGATGTAAGTGGGAAGTATACAAAGAAAGTAGATGGTAAATCAACAGAGTATGAATTTACAACTACGATTCCTAATACTGAAGCTGAAATGCAATCATTAACTGGATTGTTAAATGAAAAGGGTATTGAAACTACGATTGTTGATGCTAATGATCGTGGTGTATTTATGAAGGTCATTATTAGTATTTTACCATATGTATTATTACTTGGAGGAATGTTCTTTATCTTCAAGATGATGGGTCAAGGTGGCGGAAATGCTAAAGCCTTTGATTTTGGTAACTCTAGAGCTAAGTTAGAAAAAAACCAAACAACTAGATTTGCTGACGTAGCTGGTGCTGATGAAGAAAAAGAGGAATTAAAAGAATTAGTAGCATTCTTGAAAAATCCGAAAAAGTTCGCTCAAATGGGGGCTCGTATTCCAAAAGGGGTATTACTTGTGGGGCCACCAGGTACTGGTAAAACTTTATTAGCAAGAGCCGTTTCTGGTGAGGCTAGTGTGCCTTATTATTCAATTTCTGGTTCAGAATTCGTAGAAATGTTCGTTGGTGTCGGTGCTGGTCGTGTTCGTGATATGTTCAAAAAGGCCAAACAAACTGCGCCATGTATTATCTTTATCGATGAAATTGATGCTGTTGGGCGTCAAAGAGGTACTGGTATGGGTGGTGGACACGATGAACGTGAACAAACTCTTAACCAATTGTTAGTTGAGATGGATGGATTTAGTGGTAATGAAGGGATCATCATTTTAGCGGCAACAAACCGTGCTGATGTATTAGATCCAGCATTATTACGACCAGGTCGTTTTGACCGTCAAATTCAGGTAGCTAATCCTGATAAGAATGCTCGTACTGAAATCTTAAAAGTTCATGCGCGGAACAAAAAATTTGCTCCCGATGTAGATTTTAGTAATATAGCACAAAGAACTCCTGGATTCTCAGGGGCTGAACTAGAAAATGTTTTAAATGAAGCTGCTTTATTAGCAGTTCGTGAAGATCACAAAGTAATCTCAATGGATGATATTGATGAAGCAGTTGACCGTGTTATGGGTGGACCTGCGAAAAAATCTCGTAAATATAGTGAAAAAGAACGCCGTCTAGTTGCATACCATGAAGCTGGACATGCTGTGTTAGGTTTAACTTTAGAAGCTGCCAACAAAGTTCAAAAAGTAACTATTGTGCCACGTGGCCAAGCTGGGGGTTATAACTTAATGACGCCTAAAGAAGAAACATATTTCCAAACTAAGACTCAATTAGAAGCTAATATTGCTGGATTTATGGGTGGTCGTGTAGCTGAAGAAATTTTCTTTGGTGATGTAAGTTCCGGTGCTCATAACGATATTGAACAAGCAACTAGAATTGCAAGAATGATGGTTACTGAATTGGGAATGTCAGAACTTGGTCCAATCAAATATGATTCTGAACAAGGAAATGTTTTCTTGGGACGCGACTATACACAACACAATAATTCTCATTCTGGGCAAATTGCTTATGAAATTGATGTTCAAGTTCGTAAGATCATCGATGAATGCTATGCACAGGCAAAAGAAATTATTGAGGCTAATAAAGATAAATTAGTAATTATTGCTGATGCTTTATTAGAATATGAAACATTAGCTGGTGAACAAATTGAAGCATTATTTAATACAGGTAAGATGTTAGATCGTCATGATGGAACAGTTGATAGTAGCTCTAATGATGATTCATCAAATGATTCTAATGCTTCAAGTACAACAACACCATCGTTTGATGATGCTGATGATCTATTAGATGATATGAAATAAAAGCGGTATCCGCTTTTTTTCATATGTGAGGTAAATGATGAACAACAAGAAAAGAAAAATATTTATCTATTTTATTATTTTGTGTATGATAATACCAATGATATTATCATCATTGATGGTATTTTTATAAGGAGAATATATGAAAGATTATTTAGTTAGAGGTTTAGTTAATAGTAAAAACTGTCGTGTTTTTGCTTGTAAAACGACTAATTTAGTAGATGAGGCTCGCAAACATCATAATTTATGGCCTACTGCTTCTGCAGCAATCGGGAGAATGATGTCAGCTACTTTGATGATGGCAAAAATGAACAAGAATCAAGAGAAAATGACAGTTGTGATCAATGGTGGCGGTCCAATTGGAACTATGATGACGGTTACTAATGGTGATGGAAATATTAAAGGATTCGTTGCTAACCCAGAAGTGCATTATACTTATAATGATACTGGTAAATTAGCAGTTGGTGTAGCAGTTGGACATGAAGGAACTTTACAAGTAATTCGTGATATGGGTTTAAAAGAACCGTTTACGGGATCAGTTCCACTACAAACTGGGGAAATAGGTGATGATTTTGGTTACTACTTTGCAGTTAGTGAACAAACTCCTTCAGTTGTATCGGTTGGGGTACTAGTAAATGATACTAATGAAGTGCTTGCTTCAGGTGGATTTATTATTCAATTATTACCTGAGGCTATTGAAGAAGATATTGATTATATCAAAAAAGTTGTCGCTCAATGTCCGCCGGTATCTAAGTTGATCAATGAAGGGAAAAGTCCTGAAGAGATATTAAAGCAGCTATTTGATGATGTGGAGATTACTGAAAAACAAGATTTGTTTTTCAAATGTGATTGTTCAAAAGAAAAAATGGGTAAGGCTTTGATTACAGTTGGTAAGGATGAGTTACAAGCGATGATTGATGAGGATCATGGTTGTGAATTAAGTTGCCAGTTTTGTAATAAAAAATATCAATTTAGTGAAGAAGAATTAAAAGAAATTAAAAATAGATTATAGTAGAATAGTGAAAACTATTCTATTTTTTGTAATTTTATGTGATTATTTTGCTACAAATGTACTATTATGGTATTTTTTAGGTAAATTTTGTGCTATGATAATGGTATAGACAAATAAAGTGAGGGAAAATCAAATGAAAAAACTATTAAGTGTAATGTTACTGGCATTGCTATTAACAGGATGTGGTGGAGAAGAAAAAACCACTACTATTTGTAAAGGAAATATTGATGAAATGACAGCAGCTGAAGTTACGATCGAAGCAACTGGTGATAAAACTGATGTCATGAAAAGTACAGTTACTTATGATTTTACTGGTTATGTAACTGAAAGTACACCAATTGATACTTATTGGCTTCCTAAAGTGAAATCTATTAATGTTGATTATGATTCATTAAAAGGTGGTTCAGCTAAATATACTGTAGATGGTGAAAAAATTATTCTTAAAATTGAATTAGATTATGGTGAAGCTGATTTTGATGAACTTAAAAAAGCTAAATTAGTTACAACTACTGATAGTGATAAGCAAATCGTGTATATTTCTTTAGAAGAAACAATTAAAGAACAAGAAAAAGGTGGACTTACTTGTAAAGAAAAATAAAAAGAAAGGCGGGGGAAGCCTTTCTTTTTTTGTTGGAAACCAACATATTTAGGAATATAACTAACTCGATAACTTACGTCTATTTCGGGGAGGAAAATAGCGGGGAAGGGTAAGTTATCTATAAATAGTATGGCTATGAAGAAATATTTTATACATTTATATTTCTTTTTTTTTAATTTATTGATAAGATACTTTTGAGGAGTGACATAATGTTTAAAATAGGAAATGTAGAAATAGAAAATCCAGTAGTAATGGCACCAATGGCAGGGATTACTAATATGGCTTTTCGTAAAATTATTAAAGATTTTGGTGCCGGACTTGTCTATTCGGAAATGGTTAGTGATAAAGCGCTATGTTATGGAAATGCTAAAACAATAGAAATGTTACAAGTAGATGATGGCGAACATCCAGTTAGTATTCAGCTATTTGGCGGTGAAGTAGAAACAATGGTTCAAGCAGCCAAATATATCGATAAACATTCTAATTGTGACATTATTGATATTAATATGGGATGTCCAGTAAATAAGGTTTTAAAGGCCGATGCTGGTAGTAAATTATTATTATATCCTGATAAAATTTATGAGATTGTTAAAGGTGTCGTTGATAATGTAACTAAACCTGTTACAGTAAAAATACGTAGTGGTTTTGATAAAGAACATATTAATGCAATTGAGGTTGCTCAACTAATTGAGAAGGCTGGTGCTAGTGCTATTGCAATTCATGGTAGAACTCGTTCGCAAATGTATGAAGGTCATGCTGATTGGGAAATAATTGGTCAAGTCAAAGAAGCTGTGAAAATCCCAGTAATTGGCAATGGCGATATCAAGAGTGTTGAGGATGCTAAAAGAATGCTTGAAGAAACAAAAGTTGATGCAGTTATGATTGGTCGTGCGGCCTTAGGAAATCCATGGTTGATTAAACAGGTTGTAGAGTCTTTAAAAACTGGTGAAACAATTAGTGAACCTACTTATCAAGAAAAAATTACGCAGTGTTTAGCACACGCACGACGTTTAATGGAAATTGAACCAGAAAAGGTTGCTATGTTTCAAATGCGTGGCCATGCGCCATGGTATATCAAGGGATTAAAGTCTTCAGCTCGTGTGAAAAATGAATTATCTAAGATTAATACTTTTGAAGAACTTGAAATTATTTTGAAAGAGTATCAAGAATATTTAGATCAGTTGGACTAAGAGTTGCAACAAGTTTATATTTTGGTATAATTGAAATAATAATTAAAGGGGGATTTGAGTAGTGATTATTAGTGGTAAAGAAATATCTGTAAAAATAAAGGATCAATTAAAGGAAGAAGTAAGTAAGATAAAAGAAACATATCCACGTCTACCTAAGTTGGTTGTAATACTAGTAGGGGATAATCAAGCTAGTCAGACATATGTTAGGAACAAAGAAAGAGGTTGTCAGTATATTGGGATTGAATCAGAAATCTTGAGACATGATGCATCTTTTAGTGAAATCGAATTATTACAAGAAATTAATGATTTAAATAATGATGATACTGTTGATGGAATTTTAGTGCAATTACCATTGCCACAGCATATTAATGAAGAAAAAGTTTTAGATGCGATTGTTCCTAGTAAAGATGTTGATGGTTTTCATCCCGAAAATGTGGCTAAATTATTTTTAGGACAACATAGTTTGGTTCCTTGTACACCAAAAGGGATGATGGTTTTATTAGAAGAAATTAATTATGATTTGGCGGGTAAAGAAGTAGTAATTGTTGGGCGCAGTAATATTGTTGGTAAGCCGGTAGCCTTATTGTGCTTACAAAAAAATGCAACTGTTACAATTGCACATAGTCAGACAAAAGATTTAAAGGCAGTTTGTTCACGTGCTGATGTACTTATTGCAGCAATAGGGAAACCGAAATTCTTTAATCACGAGTATGTTAAAGATGGTGCAGTAGTATTAGATGTAGGAATTAATCGTGATGAAAATAACAAATTATGCGGTGATGTTGATTTTGATGATGTTAAAGACAAAGTGTCAGCAATTACTCCAGTTCCAGGGGGAATTGGACCAATGACGATTACAATGTTAATGAAAAATACAATTGAAGCTTTTTATCATAGAAATGGTGACTAATATGGAATATAAATTAAATGATATTGTTGAAATGAAGAAGGCTCATCCATGCAAAAAGTCAACACAATGGCAAATTATTAGAATGGGTGCAGATATTAAAATTAAATGTTTGGGATGCGGAGCGATTGTAATGTTCCCACGCCGTGAATTTGAAAAAAAATTAAAGAAGATAATTGAGTAGTATGGATGATGATGATTTATTAGAAGATGAATTAGATAATGTCTTAGATATATATTGGCACTTTTAGTGCCAATTTTTTTGTTTGATTAATCTTGTAAAAAATATACAGTATTGGGAATAGACAATTTAAGGAAAGATAGCTATGATTGAAACAGGAGGAAAGCATTATGACGATTAAGGAATTATTGGAACAAGCTGATACAGTATTGAAAGATGAAAAGTTACGCGAAATGTTTAAACGGTGCTTTTTGTCTACGCTAGAAACAAGTGTTAAACGAGAAGGTGATAAGACTTATATTATTACCGGAGATATTAATGCAATGTGGTTACGTGATTCAAGCTGTCAAGTTAATCATTATTTAAAATATACTCATAATGATAGTGAATTACAGTCAATAATCAAAGGATTAATTAAAGCTCAAGTTGAATATGTTTTGTGGGATCCTTATGCAAATGCATTTTTAAATACAGAAGATGTTGAAAGGGAATATCATGATACGACTATTATGAAGCCGTATGTCTGGGAGCGAAAGTATGAATTGGATTCATTATGTTATCCGGTAAAATTAAGTTATCAATATTATAAAGAAACTGGTGATAAAAGTATTTTTGATCAACAGTATTTACATTTTATTAGAACTCTTTTAAATGTTTTTGAATGTGAACAAAATCATAGTCAAAATTCATCATATACGTTTGAACGAGAAGAAGCAAAAAAATGGAATTTAAGAAAAACCGAAACCCTCCAAAATAAAGGACGTGGTTTTGAAACACGTTATACCGGAATGATTTGGAGCGCATTTAGGCCAAGTGATGATGCATGTACTTTTAATTATAATATTCCTGGCAATATGTTTTGCAGTGTTGTTCTGGGATATCTCAAGGAAATTGTGGAATTAGTGTATCAGGATGAATATCTTCAAGAGCGAATTGTTGATTTGAAATTTCAAATTGATTATGGTATTGAATTATTCGGTATTGTTAGACACCCTAAATATGGGAAAATATATGCCTATGAAACAGACGGTTATGGGAATCATGTATTAATGGATGATGCCAATGTACCAAGTTTATTGTCAATTCCATATTTAGGATTTGCGGATGCTAATGATGAAATTTACAAAAATACACGAGCGTTTATTTTAAGTAAAGAGAATCCATATTATTTTGAGGGGAACAGGGCAAAGGGAATTGGATCGCCACATACCTGGTCTGAATATATATGGCCGATTGCGCTATCTATGCAAGGATTAACAAGTTTATTACAGCATGAAAGAGAAGCATTGATCCAGACTATTATTGATAATACCGGAGGTACTGGATATTGTCATGAAAGTTTTGATGTAAATGATGATACTCAGTTTACAAGACCATGGTTCTGCTGGGCTGATTCTTTATTTGCGGAGCTTGTAATCAAAACTTATTTTGAATAAATAATATCTATGATAAAATAGAAAAATGATAAGAAGATTTCGATCTTCTTTTTTTGTTTTTTGATTAGGAAAAATTTTACAAGTTCTGTAATTCTCTTATGGAAGCGCTTTGTATATACTTTTATATGAAAGAGGGAGGAAATAAAATGAAATTAATTATGTCATTATTAGAAAAGTATTTAATGCCATTTTCTAATAAAATTACATCAAACAAATTGCTTAATGCAATTAAAGATGCTTGTATTCTTACAAGTCCTTTTACCGTGGTAGGTTCGTTGGCAGGTCTAGTAAGTCAGCAGGCAAATTATTGGTTTGGAGAATGGGGAATCCCATTGGATGGTATTTTAGGAAGTATTATCAATGCCTTTACAAATATTAATACTGTGGCTATGGGTTTAACTGGATTAGTTGTTGTTATTGCTTCTTCATACAATTATGCTAATCAATTAAAAGGGCTAAATAAAGGAGATAAATGTGTTCCATTAGTTGCTTGTATTGTTTCTTTGATTGCTTATATAGCAACTATTCCTAATGCTATTAATGTAGGTGATAGTACAATTACAGCTTTTCAAATCAACTTCTTTAATTATGAAGGAATGTTTGCGGGAATGATTATTGGATTGGCTTCATCATATATGTACTATAAACTAGTTAATTCAAAATTTACAATTAAATTACCCGGACAAGTACCGCCAATGGTATTAAGTTCATTCTTATCAATTATTCCATTCTTTGTTATCATTACTGTATTTTCAGTGATAAAGGAAATTGTTGTTTTAGCAGGATTTGATTCAATCCAACAATTGATTACTCAATTTATTATTACTCCACTAAATGGGATTGGTACAGGTTTACCAGCAGTTATTTTAGTAATTATAATTATGCAATTATTATGGTTCTTTGGAGTTCATGGTTTTTCAATTATGTGGGGATTAATTTCTGTATTGTGGATGCCAATTTTCTATGAACATATTCAAATTTTTGTTGAAACAGGTTCTTTTGATAAAATTACACAAGTAGCACCAAATACTTTATGTAATGTCTATGCAATGATTGGTGGTTCTGGCTCTACTCTAGCATTAGTTGTATTATTATTAGTATTAGGGAAAAAAGGTTCTGCTGAGAGATCGATTGGAAAGGTTTCAATTATTCCTGGTTTATTTGGGATTAATGAACCTGTAACATTCGGATTACCGATTGTATTAAATCCAATTATGTTTATTCCATTTGTATTTGTACCAGTTATTAATGCAATTATTGGATATTTTGCAACATCATGGGGATTAGTTAACCATTTGGTTGTATTGAATTCTGGGGTGGAACCAATCTTTGTTAATGCTTGGGTATTGGGGGCATTTACATTGAGTCCAGTTATTTTATGTATAGTATTATTTATTTTAGATTTAGTTTTATATTATCCGTTTGTAAAATTACAAATCAAGCAAAATACTTTAGAAGCACAGAATGAAGGTGCTGCCGTTGAGTAAGATACATTTTATTCCCCATGTTCATTGGGATAGAGAGTGGTTACGTTCAACGGATTCATCAAGAATTAAATTAGTCTATTTTTATGATCGACTGATTGAAATGTTAGAGAATGATCCACAAATGAAATATTTTACATTTGATGGACAAACAGCAGCGTTAGAAGATTATTTAGCGATTAAACCATTTCAAAAAGATAGGATTTCGCAATTAGTAAAGAATCGAAAATTATTTATTGGACCATGGTATGTTCAACCAGATATGATTATTCCCTCGGGTGAGGCGCTGTTAAGAAACTTATTAGTTGGTTCTAAATATGCTGCGGGATTAGGTCATTGTATGAATGTTGGCTGGGTCCCGGATGCATTTGGGCAAAATAAGATAACTCCTTATCTATTTAAAGAAATTGGTATGAAAGGGATATTTGCTTGGCGTGGTTTTGATTATGATGTTTTAGATGATTCATTATTTATGTGGCAAGGAAATGGTGATGCATCGCTACCAACTGTTCATTTTGCTTTGGGATATGGGCATTACCGAGGATTTCCAGAGGATTATGAAGAAGTAAAAAAAGATATGACAGATTTTATTCCTAAATTAGAAGCTCGTTATCAAGATCAAGAAGTTTTATTTATGCTGGGGAGTGACTATGCTTTTCCACGGAAACATTCTTCAAAGACAATTGAACAATTGCAAAAAGATGGTTATGACTGTATTATGAATAACCCTGAGGATTATCTTGATACACTGCTTAATGCAGCAAAGAAAAATCATCATCAATTAAAAATTTATCAAGGTGAAGCAAGAAGTGCTGCACTAGGTCGAATTCACGCTGGTATCACCTCAACTAGAATTGATATAAAAAATGCAATGCGTCATTATGAAACAATGATGGCAAAAGTAATTGAACCAATGATTAGTATCTCGCGTTTTCAAGGAGGCTATTGTGATCAAGAATTAATTAATTATTTTTGGAAGATTATTTTTAAGAATCAATTTCATGATTCTATCTATGGTTCTTCACCAGATAGTATTAACCATACTGTAGAAAATCGTTTATTAAATTTAAGACATGGTTTAAATGAGCTAATCTGGATGAATTTCCGTTATTTGGCAGAATCAGTGGATTTGAGTGTACTAAAGGAAAATGAGGACATCTTAGTTCTATTTAATACTCTTCCTTATCAGCGTAATGATTATGCTTTTACAAGCATGATTGTTAAAGATAAGAACTTTGTGTTAAAACGTCAAGATGGAACAATCGTCCCTTATGAAATAATGAATGAAGTTAAAGCAACTAGCCATGATATTGAATATTATAATGGAATGGAAAATTTTCATGATGCAGGAGAAGTTTTAGAAGGAACAAAATTTAAAGTACAAATTAAGATTGCGGCATCTTTCTTACCACCAATGGGCTATGAAGTTTTAAAAGTGTGTTTCCACGAAAGAACTTCAAAAAGACCAGAAGGAGATGTTGTCATTTTAAAAAATGGTGCTGAAAATAAGTATTTAGTGATGCACATTCAAGAAGATGGAACGCTTTCTGTTACGAATAAACAGACTCAGGAAACATATCATCAGTTAAATACCTTTGTCGAAAAGGGGGATGATGGTGATGAATATAATTATTCTCCATGTATAGATGATACAGAAATAAGAATTAATGATATTCATCCAATGATTACTTGTATTGAATCATCTTCTATTGAAGTAAAGTATCGGCTTGAATATCAAATTCAAGTTCCTGAAAAAGTAGTTGATCACCATCGTGTACAAGCATTAAAACCCCTTAAAATATGTAGCGATGTCTCTTTGAAGGCAAACAGTCAAACAATAGATTTCGTAACTAAAATTAATAATCATTCATGTGATCATATCGTAAGAGTATGTTTTGAAGATATTTATAAAGCAGCAGAAAACTGTAGTCAAGATCAATTTGGAACAATTATCCGTCAAAACGTAATAAAAAATCAAAAGAGTTTAAAAGATGGTGCCACTGAGTATGTTCTGCCAATATATGCAATGCAGCGTTTTGTTAAACTAGATCATCAAAAATCAATTATGGCAGTATTAAGTAAAGGACCATTGGAATATGAAATTGAAAATAATCAAAAAATTTGTTTAACCTTATTAAGAAGTGTAGGAAAATTTGGTAAAGCGGATCTATTGATTAGACCTGGACGTTCTTCAGGATATCGTATGGATGCACCATCTTCACAATTAT
>OBZD01000673.1_pt1 | contig 15582 bp, 14 predicted proteins | sample 1501551 | NCBI WGS metagenome assembly OBZD01 (sample SAMEA2580221, study PRJEB22360) | human gut metagenome | biome: human gut; feature: human-associated habitat; material: faeces | place: Denmark | collected 2008/2010 | reverse complement strand
AAAAAAGGGAGCCGATAATGGGTATTATCGGAAGTTTTGAGGGGTATGTAGCTGGTCCCACCGATTTGTATAATCGTGGTCAAAATCCTTATAATTTCACAGGAACTAATGTTACAAACGAATCGGGTGGGCTGAGATTTGTTGGCGTAAAAAGTCCTTATGGAGACTCGGATTTCAAAATTATATCGTCAGGGGCTTTCAACTTTGTCCCGTATTCAAAACTTCGGATATGGTTCTTGGTGGATCAGATTAAACATTACAGCGATTCTAACTATATTTTTAAATTCCATATTTACAACGAATCAACAAAAATTGCTGAGGCCTCATTCGGTGGAAATCTCAATACTATGTATATGATGGAATTAAATATCTCATCTTACGCGGCAACTAGCATATTACAAGTTATTTTAGAAACAGAATTTTATAACGATGCTAGTGGGAGCGATTCCGATCCAACTTGGTCAACTTCAGCATTCAACGGTTGGATTTATCAGATAGCCGTTGCGTAATAAACGAATCAAGCTATATAAATACGAGTAATAGAACCTCTCCAACCATTGGCAGCGTATGGAAAAATAATCCATGGTGTAAAGGTAATATTTCTGCTTATAGGGAATGAAAAGCCATTACCTGTAGATGCATCACTTGTTTTTATCGAAGTTACAGTGCTACCACTGATGGCATCTTTCAATTCAAGGTAGTGATAACCCGATTGTCCAGCACCAAAACTCCCATATACATCTCCTTGTATGTATAACCTTTGAGAAGTTGTTATAGTATAACTTTTTGAAGCCTTTATATTAATGCTGGTTCCACCAACAGAAATTCGGTCTTGGAGGAAGCCTGCCCCACTTATAGATGTAAAACCTGCGTTATTCGCACCATTAATATATAGATCACCTGCGTCGCCAACCCAACCTTGGAAACTTCCGATAATACCCATTATCGCAAATAAGGAAAGGAGATGATTCAAATGATTACATAATCAATTAACAAAACCAGAGCAACTACTATTATATCTAAATTATGGAGGACAAAATTATGGCAAACGCAACAAACAAACATCAGGACAAAAGAACAGCAGAGCAGAGACACAACGATACAGCCCAGAAGGCAAGACCCAAGGGCGCGCAGGATAATGCTTATGTTACCACTGGCCCAGCGACCGGTAAGGAAGACGAGAGAGCGGTAGGCACGGAAGATAAGTAATCTGTGCGATAGCGCAACACAGACAGGCTCTGGGACAATCCTAGAGCCCTTTTTGTTGGAGGTAAGAGGTAATATGATTACAGCAGTATTTACAGATGGTGATGATTGCGTCTGGGCTTACGGCCTATGGCAATGGGACTATGGCCAGCAGCTCCGGATTGAGGGACTACACCTTCCGACGGTGGTGGAGATTCATTTTTCGTTACAGGAAGCAGGCGGAGAGGCCGTCCCCCGCGTGGGAGTGACCAAAGACGGCGTAACAACCGTCACGATTCCAGACAGTATGTTAGAGGGCACGGATGCCGTAAGGGATTATCAAGTCTACGCATGGGTGTACCTGTCAGACCGGACATTCGGCGAGACCACTAAACAGATTATGATGAAAGTCAAGGCAAGATCTAAGCCAAAAGCCTTTGATGCACCCGGAGATGGTGAGATATTCCATGAAGCCATTGAGGCCGTCAATGACGCTGCCAAACGGGCAGAAGAGGCCGGTGACAAGGCTGTATCCGCTGCGGATGAGGCCAAGGCAGCAGCCACCCAGACAGCGGAGCATCTGCAAGCAGTACAGAAACTTTCGGAACAGGTAGAGATCAATGCCGACACTGTGGCGCAGGATAAGCAGACTGTAGCAGGGATGCTCTCCCAGACCCAGCAGGCGGCCTCAGATGCGGCGTTATCAGCACAGGAGGCTAAGTTATCAGAGACAGCCGCAGTACAGGCACAGGCGGGCGCTGAGGCGGCTGAGGATGGGGCAAGACAGTACGCTGAGGAGACAGGGGCAGACCGTCAGGCAGTTGCCAATGATAGGCAGGCAGTCAGCCAGATGAGGGAAGCAGTGGCGGCAGATCGTCAGGCAGTGGAGCAGACAGCTGCGCAGTTTGGACAGACCGCTCAAGACGCCCTTACAGCCATAGGGCAGGCTCAGAGCACGGCTGTGGGAGCTGTTGAGGTCGAGGGGCAAAAACAGACCACAGCAGTACAGGAGGCAGGCACACAGGCAGTCAATGAGGTTACTGAGGCCAAGACTACAGCAGTGCAGGCAGTCACCACAGAGGGCGATAAGCAGACCAAGAGGGTTGAGGATGCGGCTGCCGGGATTGTGGCGGATAGGGAGCAGATCAACCAGAATAAGGCTGATATAGCCGGCCTGGTGGAAGGGATGACCGATCTGGCACCGGCAATCCTTAATACAGCGTCCGGCTCCGTCATTACCGCCGATGATGCTGCAGAGGGTCGTCCGTTTCGGGGGCTGAGGGTGTTTGGACAGACGGAGCAGCAAAGGACTACAGGAGCACAGCTATTTGATGCTAAGACATTTCTCAAATCGCAAATCGAAAAAGGTGTTGTGTCAATTAATAGTGACGGCAAAATTGTATTAAACGGTGTAATTGATGCCAATAATAGAGCTTTTACCGTTACACTACAACCCGGTACATATACTTTATCGGCAGACAAACCGTCTACTTGGCACATCATAGCACCTACTGATGGGGTATTTAATCAAAAAATAACTGTGGACGTAGAAACAACTTATAATTGCTATATAGCCAACGGAACTTATAACAATATAGAAACCACCCCTATGATTAATGTTGGCTCTTCGGCTTTGCCATACGAACCCTACACCGACGGCAAACCATCCCCCAGTCCAGAGTATCCGCAGGAGATAGTGAGTGTTGGGGAGGACGGGAGTATTACGGTGGAGGGGGGTGGAAAGAACCTGTTTGATGCAGACAGATTAAGTAACGGAAATTTTGTAGAGTTTCGTGGAGTCGAGTGTTACAAGTACGTTGATACAGACAAAGGTTTTGCATTTGATTTTTCCAAGAATAACTCAGCAAATCAATTGACATTTACGATAAAAATGTATCGAGAAACAAATCTAAACAACGCCGCTGGTTTTAGATTTGAATATTCAGATGGAACTAATGAATCGCACAATATCAAGCACGATACACCGAAAACAGTGGTGACGACTAAAGGAAAAATTTTGAAAAAAATTACAAGCATGCACGCTTATAACGAGGTGTGTTACATAGATCTGTCGGTTACGCAACTCGAGTATGGCACTGTCCCAACTCCCTACGAACCACCACGCATTCCCCAGACCCTCACCCTTCAAACCCCTAACGGCCTCCCCGGTGTACCAGTCAGCAAGGATGGCAACTACACAGATTCGGACGGTCAGCAGTGGGTTTGTGACGAGATTGACTTGGGGCGCGGGAAGTATGTGCAGAGGGTGAATAATTTCGTATTTAATGATAAAGCACTTTTTAGTGTTGATATTGAAGCTAAACACGAAAACAGTATTCTCATTAACATTCCTGTTACAGATGCTTCTAACTTTAATACGCTAGGTGCAAATTCGATGCTATGTGACAGGTTGAAAGCATGTGAACATAATATATACAGTATAGATGAAGTTTCGTGCGGATATACTGGCGGAGCAAACTATTTGAGAGTTAGACTTCCAATATCTGCTGGCACAGAGATTGAAGAAATTAAAAATTATCTGGCAGACAAATCTTTTAAAATTTTGTATATCATCGCCACCCCCATCGAGCGTGATCTCACCCCAGAAGAGATTGCCGCCTACAAGGCCCTGCGGACATATGGCCCGACTACGGTTGTGAGCAGTGACGCAGGGGTACATATGGAAGTAACGTATGTAGCAGATACGAAAAACTACATACGCAATCTGGAACAGCGTTTAAGTGCCAAGTTGGTTAATATCCAGTCGGCATTGATTAGTCAAAAAACCAGTGGGGGGGGGGGATTTAACAATAGCCGATAGCTCACCACTGCCAATAGAAGAGTTTTCCATGACTGGCAAAACGGAACAGCGGAAGATGAGTGGAAAGAACCTGTTTGATATTAACAGTTTAAAAAAATATGAGGTAGACAATAACGATTTAAAAGCATCTGTCGATAATGACAAAATAGTCTTGGAAGGAAAGGGAGTTACGACAACGGAAGTAATTTTCTTCTGTTTGAATAAAACTGATGATTTATTAAAACTTAATCCCGGAAAATATACACTTTCTTTTAAAAGTAATATGCCGATGGGAACTGCTCATAAAAGTAAGACTGTCGAGGCCTTTGCTATTATTAAAAAAGCTGATGGTTCGAGTGATTATTCATCAACTGGAAGCAAAGGATGGACAACATTTGATATTGCAGAAGGCGATATGATGTATTTTCGTTTTGATATCAATAACGGAACTATGACGGCTGAATTTTATGATATCCAATTGGAATACGGTTCTTCTGTCACTGCCTATGAACCTTATACTGGCGGTCAACCTTCTCCATCACCAGATTATCCTCAGTCCATCGAGTTGGCAGACCAACCCATCACCGTCACGATTAAGGGCGGTACGGAGAGCCAGTCCATCATTTTAACGCCGCCCAGACCATTTACCAAGTGGGACAAACTGGAAAAGGTAAATGGTGTGTGGTGCTGGGTATACCAGAGCGCATACACTCCATCTTATAGTACAGAAAACATTGCAACAGAGTATTATTCCACAACAGGAGAGTTGAGCGCAGGGGCAGAAGTGTATTACAAGACAGATGCTCCAGAGAATATCCCCCTCACCCCATCCGAACAGGCTCAGCTCAACGCCCTCACCATGTATGCAGGCACCACCGAAATCACCAACAACGGCGGCTGTACCATGGATTTAACCTACACCGCAGACACCAAAACCTATATAGATAACAAGTTAGCGGCTATCAGTGCCGCTATGATAGGAGGTACATAATGTACGATATCATTAAAAATGTAATCACGTCCGGAAGCTATGAGCTGACGGACATCCTCAAAAAGATTGACACTATCTGGCTCCAAGGCACCCTCACTGAGGAGCAGCGCACGGAATTGATTGATCTGGCCCGCACCAGTGCAGACCCAGAAAACAGTTATGCGCCACTCCAGAAGCAGATTGACACTCTGTATGCCAATATGACCGAAATGGGTAAGACGATCCTCAGCCTGGCTGACAAAATTACTAAGATGGAGGGCGGTAGCATGATGCCGCCAGAGACAGAGGAGTATCCTGCATGGGTACAGCCTACAGGTGCACATGATGCCTATAACACAGGCGATAAGATGACATACACAGACGGTAAGCGGTATATCTGCCAGATGGATAACTGCGTATGGGGGCCGGATGCGTATCCGGCTGGCTGGAAATTAGCGGAGGAAGAGTAATGGAGATAAGACGAGAGATTAAGCAGATAAACTGTTACGCAGGTCAAAACCGCCCAGCATGGATTGTGATCCACGAGACGGACAACTACAAGATGGGTGCCGGTGCCCTTAAACACTCCGAAGCCCATCGAAACGGCAACCTGTCCACCTCTGTGCATTGGTATGTAGACGATACGGTGGCTGTACAGACCTTATATTACAGCGACGGTGCCTATGCAGTCGGTAGACAGTACGGTACGCCTCTGGTAGCAGGAGTAACCAACACAAACAGTATCAATATTGAGATCTGTGTCAATCCAGACTCTGATTACGATCAGGCCCGTGCAAACTGCATTGAGCTTGTGCGCCAGATTATGGCAGAGCTGGAGACTGATGCCGATCATGTAATCCGGCACTACGATGCCAAGCGCAAGCACTGCCCCCGTAAGATGCTGGATCAGCCGCAGTTATGGACAGACTTCAAGGCGGCGTTGTCAGAACCTGTAAAGAAATCCGGCTGGCAACAGGAAGATGGCGGTTGGCGCTACTACCTCGGCAACGGTCAGCCAGTCCGAAATGACTGGTACTGGCATGAGGGCAAGTGGTACTGGTTCGACGGCTCCGGCATAATGGTGCATGATACATGGTACAAGTATAAGGATCATTGGTACTATCTGGGCGCTGACGGTGCCATGGTAACAGGCCAGCAGACCATTGACGGTAAGTGGTACATCATGGATACTGAGGGCCGGATGATTGCAGAGCCGGTGACGCTTACTCCGGATCAGGATGGAGCACTGAGATGGCCGGGGCTGGCGTATGATTAAAATGTAAAAGAGAGTGGGGACTTAAAAAGTTTCCCACTTTTTTAAAATTATTTTAGATTCTTCTTGACTATTCGTAACGAATATGTTATAATCTTATATAGAAAGGAGGTAATAAGAAATGTCAAAACAAAAGAAAAAAGAAAAGCACCAACTTGAAAAAGTAGCTCTTATAGTTAGCATAATCAATATGGCGACAACCTCGATATGCTTAATCTATACGACCTTCTTCAAATAGGTGCTAGGCGGTGGAGATAATCTCCACTGCCTTCATTATAAGACATTTCCGAAAGAAAGTCTATGAAAAGAATAATATTACTTACAAATTTATCAACTCTATGTATTTGGAGTTACTTTGCAGTAAAAGAAATCAATGTTGTAAATAGTATTGCATTACTGGTAAGCATTATTGCCAATGTTGTTACATGGTTATGGATTCTTGCCGCAAGAGGGGAAACTGATGGAAGTAAGAGACGCTAAGGTAATATTTAATAAATCAGGTGGGACGAGTAGTCAAGGAGGATACACAACTAGAGTTACAATCCCCATCAGTTGGATTAAACAGATGGGGATTTCTCCAGATGACAGAGAAATTACGATAAGTTTTGATGGTGAAAAAATCATCATTGAAAAGAAACTATAAACCCAAAATAGAAAAGATTTAAGACAAGATAGATGGCAAAATTTTTGTCATTTATCTTGTCTTTTTTTGCCAAAATTCTTGTCCGGCTACAATTACCAAAAGGGCAGCAATACAGCACAGAAGAGAAATGGAAAAAGTAGTAAATTTTGTACGCTGTATCTGCGAGAAAATAGTGTCATAGTCGCGAAAATACAGATAATTCCAGTCTTGTTCAGGTATCTTTCCCTCAATTATAAATTTTTTCTCATCGTCCAGAGAAATGATCTCGTAATAATTTTCGGTTTGTTTATCCGTTTTATCATGGACGGAATGGATCAGATCTATGCAGAGTGCATCATAGTAGGGATTCTTTGGATAGATGCGCGTATCACCTGCAAACAGGATAAAATGGGAACTATCCGGTGAATATCCACCGGAATGAAGTGCATCGGAAATCATGCTTTCCATATCAATTACAATGCAAAGCGTTGCCAGATCATCCAGTGACAGATATTTTAGCTGGCGTATTTGGCGTGAGCAGGCCATTTGGTTTCCTGAATGCTCTTTTGGTGACCAGATAACTTTCCCTTGGGCTTTTTTGGACAGGTTTCTGATATGGTTCAGATCAAATTCGGCAAGATCTGAGCTGCTTCCCACACAGATATAGTCTTCATTTGAGAAAAGAAGTGTGACTGACTCAATATACTTATTGTAAAAAGTATAAGAATTCAATGCATTATATAAACTTCTCCGTATCAGTGCAGTTCGGTTGTCTTTTGGCGAATTGCAAAATGCAGAAAGTCCTTCTTGAATTACGGTGTCTGTCAGAATATTGCTGGAGATAGTTTCTACGGCATTCATGCTGGACTCAATAGAAGTAGATACATGATTTAGAAGGGATGCATTTGTCTGATATATCGTACGATCATAATCTTTTATTAAATAGCGGATACTCAGAAAAAAAACTGAATAAATACAGATGATACAAATTGTAATTGACAATTAATAACCAGGATGATCTTTCTGTACAGTGACAAATTGTTTAAAAATATTTTAATGCGGTACATATTTTATAAAATCCCCCTCTGTTTTTGGGAAGTACGCAAAAGCTTCGTTTTTTATTTGGTGTTTTAAAAGGATAGAGTATAAATATATATTATATTGATGAAAATACCATAATTTGTTTATTTATTCAATAAAAAAAGAGATATTGTGATAAAATAACGCTTTTTTAATTGTCAAAAACGCTTTTTTAAATTTACATTTGTATACGATATCAATATTATTAAGTTATCAATTAAGATAGAGGAGGATCCATTGTATGAAAAAAAAAGTAGCAGCAATGGCGATAGCGGCAATTATGGCGGTATCTGTATTGAATGGATGCAGCTCTTCCGATATGGGGGCAGGAAGGGCAGATGATCAGAGTGTGGGAAAGACATCAGATGAAGGAAGAGAAACATCTTCTTCTGGAGAAAAAATTACTCTGAATCTGTACTGGTGGGGAAATCAAACCAGAAATGATGTGACAAAAAAAGCCATTGACCTCTATATGGAGAAGAATCCGAATATCGAGATTAAGGCGGAATTTACGGACTGGTCAGGATACTGGGATAAATTGTCTGCTATGGCGGCAGGCGGTAATATGCCAGATATTGTTCAGCAGGATTATAGCTATATTAACCAGTATCAGAAGAGTGGACAGCTGGCAGATCTTACGCCATTTATTGAGGATGGCACCATTGATACAGCTAATATTCCTGACAGCATCATTAAGAGCGGTTCTATTGATGGGAAATGTTATGCCATCAGTCTTGGAAGCAATGCCCCTGTTATGGTTTATGATAAGGAGATTGCAGAGAAAGCTGGGGTTATAATACCGGAACAGGCTACGATCGATCAGCTGTATGACTTGGGAGAGCAAATTTATGAGAAAACAGGTGTAAAGACCTATTATGATGGCGGTATTAATTCTATGGTTTTTGTTGCAAGAACAAAGGGATCCCATCTATTTGATGAGTTGAATACGGGAGAAATCTCTGCTGTTCTTCAACATTTTAAGAATGTAGAAAAGTTTAATGTTTCTGAGGCGGCTATTGCACCAGATTTACTGGCAGAAAAAAATCCGGATGTAGTAGAAACAAAGCCTATAATTGATCAGTCAGCCTGGAACGATTTTTCCTACTCAAATCAGTATATCAGTATATCTGATGTGGCAGGACGGGAATTAGGAATATCTATGTATCCAACATCTGCTGATGCAAAAGAGCAGCCTATGTACTTAAAACCAAGCCAGTTTTTCTCTATTGCCGAAACATCACAGCATAAAAAAGAAGCTGCAGAATTTATCAACTGGTTTACTAACAGTGTTGAGTGTAACGAGATTCTTTTAGGTGAGAGAGGTGTTCCCATAAACACAGAGGTTGCAGAAACAATTAAAGCAAAGGTAGATGAAAAATCTGCTAAGATTTTTGATTATATTAACCGTGTGGCGGAGATTGCAACGCCAATCGATGCACCAGATCCAAACGGTAAGGGCGAGATTGAAGCATTGAGCAAAACGGTGGTAGAGGATATACGGTATGGAGATATCACTCCGGAGGATGCAGCAAAGGAATTTGTAGCACAGGCACAGACTATTTTAAAAGAAGCGCAGTAAATGGTTTAAACATAGATGGATCAAGGAGGTGCTGCAGTGAAAAAACAAGGTAGATCCTTCAAAAGACAACGGACGTTGACACAGAGGATGAACACACCTCAGGCAGCAGGTTATGTATTTATTCTTCCTTTTATTATTGGGTTCCTGTCGTTTATGGCACTGCCGATGATATTGTCGTTTGCATTTTCTTTTACAAAATATAATATTTTGGAGTCCCCGGAGTTTATTGGGTTTGGAAATTATATAACGATGTTTACTGGAGATCCTAAATTCTGGAAAGTCTTTGGGGTGACTATGTACTATGTTGTATTCTCAGTTCCGCTGAGACTGGTCATGGCTTTGGTTGTAGCAATGCTTCTGGTAAAGAGCACAAAGCTGTCTGGTTTTTACCGAGCGGTATTTTATTTGCCGTCTATCATTGGATCCAGCGTTGCAGTAGCTATTTTATGGAAGAGGATGTTTGCCAGTGATGGAGTCATCAATGCTCTGTTGAATACGATTGGAATAGAAAGTAAAATTGCATGGCTGGGAAGAACAGATACCGCACTGTGGACGCTGATTATTTTGGCAGTTTGGCAGTTTGGCTCGTCTATGTTGATTTTCCTGTCTGGTCTGAAACAAATCCCCGTTTCTCTTTATGAGGCGGCTACTGTGGATGGAGCTACAGGAATTCAACGGTTTTTCAAAATTACCTTGCCTATGCTGACCCCCACAATATTCTTTAATCTTATAAATCAGCTGATCAGCGGTTTTATGGCATTTACCCAGAGTTATATTATCACACAGGGAAAGCCAAGGGATACGACACTATTCTACACAGTATATATGTATCAAAACTCGTTTACCTATAACAAGATGGGATATGGCTGCGCTATGGCATGGTTTATGGTGTTGGTAGTAGGGATTTTAACTCTGATCCTATTTAAAACCCAGAAATACTGGGTATATTACGACTCAGAAGGATGATGGTACATGAAACAGGGATATAAAGAAAAAAGAATCATTTTAAAAGCGGTGTATCATGTGTTGACCTGTCTGTTTGCATTGGTCATGATATATCCGTTAATCTGGATGATTATGGGATCATTTAAGGATTCCAATGAAATATTTCAGGAAGCGCAGAGACTTTTACCAAAAACATTTACATTGGAAAATTATTCTGTAGGATGGCAGGGCTTTGCCGGGTACAGCTTTGGGCTTTTTTTTCGAAATTCATTTATTATAGCTGGCCTGTCTACGATTGGCGCAGTAGTGTCCTCTGGAGTTGTTGCATATGGATTTGCAAGATGTGATTTTAAACTCAAGGGATTTTGGTTTGCCTGTATGCTGCTTTCAATGATGCTTCCCTTTCAGATGATTATGATACCACAGTATATTGTATTCAATAAAATGGGGTGGGTTGGTTCTTATCTTCCGATTATTGTTCCGCAGTTTTTTGGACAGGGATTCTTCATTTTTCTGAATGTCCAGTTTATTAAAGGAATACCATATGATCTGGATGAGGCGGCACGAATGGACGGATGCAGCATTTACAGTATCTTTCCAAAGATTATTTTACCGCTGATTAAACCTTCTCTGGTTACCAGTGCAATCTTTTCATTCATGTGGAGGTGGGATGATTTTCTTGCGGCGCTGATATATTTAAGCGATCCATTAAAATATCCGGTCAGTTATGCGCTGAAAATGTTCTCTGATCCAACGGCGGGTTCAGACTGGGGGGCTATGTTTGCGATGGCAACGTTGTCATTGCTTCCTATCTTCCTGATTTTTCTGACCATGCAGAAGTATCTGGTGGAAGGAATAGCTTCCACGGGGATAAAGGGGTAAGAGAAGAAAAAAGGGAGGAACAAAATTTTAGTTGTTTCTCCTTTTTTATAAGAAATCTGATATATTTGGAGGCTGCCAGATGGATTTTACAGCAAACAGAATACGTGCAATTCTTAAGGAACTTGAAGAGCATTGTTGGAAAAACAGATGTCCAGTGGAAAAAATTAACACAGCCAGGGGAAATTATACATATGGAAAAACATTTGACAGAAATAATTTTGCATGGCAGACATTTGGGCGAGACGAGACCTGGGGAGGTACGGACTGGCATCAGTGGTTTCTGGCGGATATTCCCGGAAAAGCAGGAATACAGGAAGAACCGCTGTATGTAATAGTGAGCACTGGAGCAAATGATATTTGGAATACGGATAATCCTCAAATTATAGCCTATAGAAATGGATATATGTCGGCAACGATGGATATGAACCACCAGGTAATGTGTCTTGCAGATAGTGCCAATCCAGCCAGTACATACGAAACCGCTTTTTACGCCTATACAAATGGTCATAAAAAGAGTGATTTCTTTCGCCTAGATACGGCTGTTCCAAATCAGCCGGTCATTGATCTGTATTTTGATATGAAGGTGCTTTTCGAGGCGGCAGAACTAATGGAAAGTGAGGAGTTAGTCTTTAAGGATATAATGGATCTCCTAAGCTTTGCAGCAGATATTCTGGATTTAAGAAAAATAGAATCAGAGGCATTTTATAAATCAGTAAAGGAAGCAAGGGAATATTTAAAGAAAAACAGGTATGATCATCCGGCAGGGATGGAAGTAACTGTTCACAGCATTGGACATACTCATATTGATGTAGCCTGGAAATGGCCTTTGCGGCAGACACGGCAAAAAGTGGTACGTAGTTTTCAGACTGTACTGAATCTGATGGATCGCTATCCATCCTATAAATTTATGTCCAGCCAGCCGCAGCTTTATCAGTTTGTTATGGAGGATGCACCATGGCTTTTTGAAAAGATACGTCAAAAGGTAAAAGAGGGAAGATGGGAAGCAGAGGGAGGAATGTGGCTGGAACCTGACTGCAATCTTTCCTCGGGCGAATCACTGGTGCGTCACCTCATATATGGAACAAGATTTTTTGAAGAGGAACTAGACGCATTGCCTAATGAGGTACTTTGGCTTCCTGACGTATTTGGGTACAGTGCATCCCTGCCTCAGATTATGAAACAGTTCCATATGCCCTATTTTATGACAACGAAGTTGGGATGGAATGATCACAATCAGTTTCCAAATGATACGTTTTTGTGGAGAGGAATTGATGGAAGTCAGGTTCTTACTCATATGATCACTACAAAAAACTATGACAAGGAAAACAAGAAAGATGGAAGGAATGCTTTTAACACTACATATAATGGCCTTCAAAATCCAAGCCAGATCAAGGGAACCTGGCAGCGCTATCAGAACAAGGAAGTAAGCCGCAATGTGCTGACTTGCTATGGGTATGGAGATGGCGGGGGTGGTCCTACTGCTCAGATGCTGGAACAGGATGAGCGTCTGAGCAGAGGTGTGCCTGGGTGCCCAGTGACAAAACAAAGTTTTGTAAAAGATTTTTTTCATATTTTGGAACAAAATTTAAATAGAAGTAAGCTGCCGGTGTGGCATGGAGAACTATATCTGGAGTATCACAGAGGAACTTATACCTCTATGGCTAATAATAAAAAAAATAATCGTAAATGTGAATTTTTGAATCAGGATGTGGAATTCTTCTCTGTTCTTGCAGGCAGACTTATCTCGTATCCAAGAACAGAACTGGAACATTGTTGGAAATTGCTTTTATTGAATCAGTTCCATGATATTCTTCCGGGATCATCTATTGCAGATGTGTATGAGGATTCAGACCGTCAGTATGAGGAAATACAAACTGTAGATGGAGAATTAATTCAAAAGGCACAGAATGTGCTGCTGAAAGAGCAAGGAGCAAGAATACAGGAAGAAAATGCAGATGGAATTGCCCTGTGGAATACGTTAAGCTTTGAACGGACAGAAATTCTGGAGCTTTCAACACAGATTCAGGGAATATCCGGCCAAAAGAGTGCAGATGGAAAATGGTTATATCTCCTAGAGAAAATCCCGCCCAAAAGTATGTGTATTATAAAGAAACAGAATAAAAAGAACAAAGAAAAGGTTATGAAGGTGATTGATAAGGATGAAAATGGGCATCCAATTCACATCCGTACACCTTTTTATGAGATAGAATTGAATGTAAAGGGGGAATTTACACAAATCAAAGATATTACGGAAGATAGAGAACTCATGAAAATGGGAGAACGGGGAAACCGTATCCGTGTGTTTGAAGACAAGCCGATGGAATTTGATTCATGGAATATTGATCCCTATTATGAGGCAAAATCCTGGGATTGGGATGATACGCAGGAGTTTCGTGTAACAGAAAATGGGCCATACAGGGCCTGTATACAAATTCGCCGCCAGTTTATGGATTCATGGATGGAACAAAAAATTTATTTTTACAGTCATACAGGACGGATTGATTTTAGAACCAAATTGGACTGGAAAGAGCACCAGCTTCTGGTTAAGGCGGAATTTCCGGTAGACATTCTGGCGGTTCGAGCGGATTACGAGATCCAATTTGGAAATGTGGAACGGCCAACTCATAAAAATACTACATGGGATCAGGCTATGTTCGAGGTTTGTGCACATAAATGGGCTGATTTGGCGGAACCGGGTTATGGAACATCTATTTTAAACGATTGTAGGTATGGATACGATATCCATGATAGTATAATGCGTCTAACGTTGCTGAAATCAGGTATTTTTCCCAATCCTAATGCTGATGTTGGGCTTCATGAGTTTACATATGCTCTGTTTCCACATACGGGAGATTATAGAGAAGGAAAAGTTGTTCAGGAGGCGTATCGTCTGAATTGTCCTCTGTATGGACAGGCGGTACAGGCAGGTCAGGAATATAGATTTTCCTTTATGGAGATTCAGGAAGAAAATGTGATTGCAGAGACCCTGAAAGCCGCTGAGGATGGGAATGGTGTTATCGTTCGGTTATATGAAGCATATGGAAAACGGGGAAATATCCATATTTCGTTTGCAGATAAATGGAATGTGGCTCAGACCGATCTTCCAGAGAAGGAGTATAAATTGCTCCAGCAGGAAAATGGAGAGGTGATTTTGAACATGAGACCTTTTGAAATAAAAACACTTCGTTTGGAACACATTTAAGGACTGGGGAATCGGACAATGGAAGGAGAAAAAGATGGATTTTGATGTGCTGGCGTTTGGTGCAAAGGGAGATGGAATGACCAATGATACAGCCGCTATTCAGGAAACAATTGATCGATGCTACCAGGAAGGCGGTGGAAGAGTTATTTTAGAAAGCGGAAAAACATTTTACTCAGGTTCCCTGATTTTAAAACCTTATGTAGAGCTGCATATAAAAAGAGGAGCAGTGCTGAAAGCATCCGGAGACCTTTCAGCGTATTTTAGACCTAACTGCGGGCTTCGCGATGAAGGCATAGATCGGATAGGAACGCCGGTGACGCTGAAACCTTCTTATGCATTTTTATATGCAAAGGATGCGGATGGAATTGCAATCAGCGGAGGTGGTATTATAGATGGAAACTGTTATGCGTTTGTACATCGTGTTAGCCCATATTATGTAACAGGAGACCTTTATCCAAGGCCTACTATGATTTACCTGGAACACTGTAATCATATTACAGTGAAGGATGTAACATTACAGAATGCACCATTTTGGACACTTCATCCCGCCGGATGTGAGGATGTGCTGATTTCGCAGATACGCATTTTAAATCCGCTGGATGTGGCGAATTCAGACGGTATAGATCCGGATCATTCCTCGAATGTGAGGATATTGGGCTGCCATATCGTCTGTGCAGACGATGCCATTTGTCTGAAAAGCTCTGCTGGAAATATGGAATATGGTTCCACAAAAAATGTGGTAATTGCAGACTGCACGTTGGTTTCCACTTCAGCGGCCGTAAAAATTGGAACAGAAGGAACGGGAAATTTTGAAAATATCTTAGTCCATGACTGCATCATATCCGACTCAAACCGTGGAATATCCATTCAGATAAGAGATGGCGGAAGTGTGCGGAACGTGTCATTTTCCAATATAAGGATAGATACAAGACGCTTTGCGGATTGTTGGTGGGGCTGTGGAGAGCCAATTGCTGTTTCAAGCTTTAATCGGGATGAGCAGACGCCCTCAGGTATAGTGGAAAATATTTTGTTTGATAATATTTT
>OBZD01000667.1_pt1 | contig 15674 bp, 11 predicted proteins | sample 1501551 | NCBI WGS metagenome assembly OBZD01 (sample SAMEA2580221, study PRJEB22360) | human gut metagenome | biome: human gut; feature: human-associated habitat; material: faeces | place: Denmark | collected 2008/2010 | reverse complement strand
AGCCACTGCTGTTTCAGATGATTCTGTCTGATCTCCTGAGAATCCGTCAGTCTCAGACAGCATCTCCTCATCGGGTAGTGCTGCTGTTGCTGCTTTCTGATCATCTGTATTTGCTGTATCCTGATTTTTTGCAGGTTTGCGCAGTTTAAAGCCATTCTCTGTGCTTACCCAGTCCTCAGCTTTCACTACAGCGGCTCCAACGGCATCCGTAGCATCTGCTGTTCGTCCGGCAATGCAGCAGCCGTATCCGTTCCCGCTGTAAATGCGTCGTCTGTCTGTTCCTGTGATGGTACTGCTGTCCCATCATCTCCATCTGAAAAAGCGTCTGCTTCTGTTTCAGAAGTTTCTTCTGTAACATTTACTTCTTCTGCATCTGTCTGTGTGGCAACAGCCAAAGCTGTATCAGGTGAAGTAAATGCAGCAGCACCTGCTTCACTGACAGTTGCCATTGTCATAATAAGACTCAATGTAACCGCAACTAATCTTCTTTTCACAATAAGTTCCTCCTCTTTTATTCATGTTACTTTATGGTTACTGTTCACTCTGTTTGTGCACAGCAGCTTTCTACTCGCCAAGGCCGCTATCAATAGCAGCAACAAGATGATCCAGGGCTTCCTGTTCATCAACACCTTCACAGGTAAGTTCTATCTCATTTCCGCATTTTACGCATGCACCAAGTACACTCAGTACACTCTTTGCATTTGCCATGCCCCCATCGTAGACAAATGTTATCTGTGACTGGTATTTCATTGCCTCATTGCACAAAATCCCCGCAGGTCTCAGATGAAGACCTGTGGGATTTTTAACTGTCACTTTTTTACTGACCATTTCACTGTTCCTCTTATATTGTTACTACCCCTTCTGTAAGTGGAGAATTCTTTTATTCCTTGTTTTCCTTACTGTCATCAACAGCAGTCCCTGATGAAATCACTACTTCCGTAGTCACATCTTCCACTGTCTCATAACCATCCGGCAAGACTATCTCAACCGGGACTTCATAACTTCCTTCTTTTTTGCCATCCAGATCTATAGATGCCTTAATGTCTTTGTCATTATTCAGATCATCCAGATCTTTGTTATCTGATTTGATTCTCACTTCTATCTGCGCAGTCTCAAATGTTACCTGCAGATCTTTCGGTTTATTCTTAACCTCTATATTCTTAGTCGGAAATTCAAACTCTCTGCTTCCGGCCGGAAGAATACTTACAGTCACCCATACATCTTCACTGGAGTCACTGGTAAGTTTCACATTGTCCGGCAGAAGATTCGTAAGACTGATTTTTTTCTCCACATCTTCGGATTCACCGGAAATATCAATACTGTCTTCCGGTATAGTGATCACATTATTATTATCCGCAAGACTTTCAAGACCTTCTGCACTGCCTGCTACACTGATCGTATCCGGCACTGTTCTCACAGCCCCAACCTGATATCCTTCAGCCGGTGTCCCTACATAATCTGCAGATATCTGCACTCCCTGACGGATTTTCCATAATTTTGCAGTCACTGTTACTTTTGCATTATTCTCAATCCGCAATGAATTCATTTCAGAATCGGTAAGTACCTCCTGATTCTTATCAATGATCGTAAGGTTTACATCCTGTGTAAAATCCTCTGTATTCCCATCCAGTTCAATGGAAGCATTTACCTTATCTATTTTATTGATCAGCGTCTTCGGGCCTGTAATCCTTACTTTCTCCGGACTGGCAGTCAGACTTCCTACTTCATAATCTTTGCCCGGTTTCGTATCACCTCTGCTGACATTTACCACAAACTCCTGTGTCTCTTTTTCATCAAGATTTACACTGAGATTCTGAGGAGTAACTTTGATATCACTGGGAGATACCCCCGGTACAGAACAGGTAACGGTAATAGGAACCATAACCGGATTTGTATCCAGGCTTACCGCCTGCTGAAGATCAGCTACCGCAGAGATGTCTGTGACTTTGATCTTGTCTCTGATCTTCTTGGTTGCAGTGATCGCAACTTTTATGGAATCCTGGTTCTGTTCCGGCATACACATCTTACCGATGGTATCTGAAGATTCCACATATTCCTTGTTGATCAGTTCCACATCATTGAGCGTATAGTAATTGGTTCCTGTCGGATTATCTATGTTTACAACGATCAGCCATAGCACAACAGCTATTGCGACAGACATGATTTTCAGAGGTATATTATCTGTTATTTTTCGCTTCTTCATGCTTCACTCTTCCTTTCAGTAAATGGCGAAGTTTGCTGTTGTCTACAACCTGCTTATTCTGCGCTCTGACCAGGATTTCTCTGAGTTTTGCACTGTTTACACTTCTGGTCAGCTTTCCTCCCTGCGCTACAGATACCTGACCGGTTTCCTCTGATACAATGATCGTAACAGAATCTGTCTGCTCACTGATCCCCACACCTGCCCTGTGCCGCGTTCCAAGCTGTTTGCTCAGTTCCATATTATCAGACAGTGGAAGATAGCATGTTGCAGCCACAATCCTGTTCTCTCTTACAATAACAGCTCCGTCATGAAGTGGTGTGTTATGTTCAAATATATTGATCAGAAGCTGACTGGTAAGGATTGCATCCAGATTAATACCTGTTCTTATATAATCGGTCAGCAGCTCATTCTGCTCAATTACGATCAGTGCTCCGGTCTTAACTTCTCCCATATCAAAACATGCTTTGACCAGCTCACTGATGGTTTTATCCGTAAATCTTTCCTTCACCTCTTTACCTGCATCAAAAGGTATCAGTGAAGCCATGATTCGCTTTTGTCCAAGCTGTTCCAGAACTTTTCTGAGCTCCGGCTGAAAAATAACGATCACACCTACGATCAGTGTACTTGCCAGATTTGAAAAAATCCACAGAATCGTATTCATCCTGAAAATATACGCGATCAGAATGAAGAGGAGAACGACCAGTATTCCTTTCAGAAGTGTATATGCATGAGTATATTTGATCCATACCATGAACTGATATACAAAAAAAGCGATCAGTGCAATCTGTATGATATCTATAATCCCAATCTTAGGAAATGCCAGTCTTGATAATGTTTCTATCAAATTTCCTGAAAATTCCTGCATATGGCTCTCCTTTCCTTATCATTTTTATATACCTTATCGTTAAAAATGTTTTCAGTGGATTTTGTGTTACTGTTCACTCCGTTCACAGTAACGATTTTGTCTCATCGTTACCGGAAACTGCTTTTTACAGATTTTTTAATGATTCTTCCAGTTTCTTCTCAAAATCCACGCTGTCAATATCTTTCTTTCTCTCTACAGGTGCTGCAGCCTCATCTGTCGTCACTGCTTTCTCATCACCATGAAAAATAGGATTCGCATAAGAAACAACGTTATCCTGTGCCGGTCTTTCATCCTTTGCAGAACTTCCGTTAATCTTCTTTATACTTCTTTCAGATGTTGTGACACAGGCTTTCGGCACTGCTTTTACATAATAATAATATTCATCATCCTCATATTCCAGTCTCTCGGTACGGGTATAGTCACCACCAAATACAAAGAATTCAAGAAGTAATCCTATCACCACAGAGATCACTGTATAAATGATCAGCGTAACAACATCAATATCCAGTCTAAAATAAAATCCACCTGCAATAATCATCAGAACATACACAACTCCACCTGCAATAATGGCAATTCTCCATGCATAGTCAAAAGAGCGGGTACGTATCAGATTCACCAGCAGAATCACTGCGATAAAGGCAATCACTGTGATCCACATTCCCCAGTTCTGCACGATTCCATCTGTCAGAAGTTTTAATTTGTCAGCTATGGCAACATCCGGGTTTTCCAGAAGTTTATGCTGTACACGTATAAAACGGATAAAATAGTAAATAATCACTCCGCAGCCTGCAGGAAGTGCAGAAAACGCATTGCACAAAAGTCCGCTTCCGATAGGAAGAAGCGTCGGAACACTGAACCCAAAGGAAAGCGGTGTAAATACAAGTACTAAATTATTGTCTGAACTGAATCTCAGGAAGAGAATTGCCATAAACAGGATCAGCACAAGCATAAAACCTGCAACTTCTATCCCCAGTGCATAACCATGTGCGACCATCAGGGCAAATCCTACAAAAATCATTACACCTGAAGGAAGAATGGAACAGATCAGTGCAAGGATCAGAACAATAAATATATTATCGATCTGCTTCATATATCCCATATTGGTATTGATCCATATGAAATAAACCATTGCCAGAACGAAACGTAAGACAGGCAGGATATAAATCTCATACTGGCTGTATAAATTCTTTATTCGCTGTTTTAATTCGAGTAATGCTGTCATTTTTTATATCCTCCTGTAACTCCTCTGGCTGAAGATTTTTTATCTTCGCGACCGTAGATTTTACTTAATTGTGTAAGTTCTTCATAATAATTTTTCACACTTTTCTTTGCTTTGTGGTATTTCACCGTATATTGGATATATGTCAGGACAGAAAACAGTACCAGCACTGCCACATACCCCAGAATAACTTCCACGCCCAGTGAAACAAGGTTCATCTTATGAACATTATCTATCAGATATTCAGCAAAATATGCTGCGATACCGGCCAGAATCAGGCAATACCCAATCGTAACAAGGAAAAAATTCTTAATCATGGCAAGTCCGATATAATCACTACGGTAGTACCTGCTGACCGGAAGATATTTCTTTCCTTCCCCCTGTTCATACATGGCAAGTTTATTCATGATTTTTATCTTCTCTTCATTTAACATAAATTACTCCTTACTGTATGCTTTTCCTTTTGCTATAATCCGCTATTACTGTTCACTCTGTTCTCAGCAACAACCTGATATCATTCATATAATCATACAGATTAATTGTAACATATATCATTATGTATGAAAAGTGTTTTTTCTTATCTCCTGCCTATGCAAACCGTAAGAAAATAAACATTTCCGGCACCTTTTCTCTTCAGGCATCCGGCCATTGCATCGATCGTACTTCCTGTTGTATACACATCATCTATCACCAGGATATTCTTTCCCCTGACATCTCCGGTCACGCAGAACGCTTTTTCCAGGTTTTTTCTTCTCTGCAAAGCATTCAGTTTTTTCTGCGACTTTGTCTTTAAAACTTTCTGCACAATATTGACATCTGTGGAAATCCCGGTATAATGACCGAGTTTCTCCGCCAGATATGCAGCCTGATTAAAACCTCTCTGCCGCTCCTTCGACCTGTGTACCGGAACCGGCACGATCAGATCCGGCTTCCATTCCCGCAATTCTTTCTGTGCATATCGATACATTGCTCTGGCGTAAAAATCACCGTATTCTCTGCATCCATAGTACTTATATCTGGTAACAGATCTTCTCATTATGCCATCATAAACAAAAATACCTCTTCCCTGTTCATACATATGCCTGTGTTTCTGACAGTCTCTGCAGTATTCCCCTGTTTCTATGGGTTTTCCACATTTATAACATCTGGGATGACCAATCGGACGAAGTTCTTTCTCGCATTCCGGACAGATCATCCTTCGCTGATCTGCCAGTATTTTCTGACAGACCGGACAGCATCTCGGGTAAAAAATATCAGCAACCATGTTCAGAAACCGTTTCATTTCCATTTCCTTCCACTATTTTACTCTTTGTTTTGCTATCCTCTGTATTTCTGTTTTTTTCATATTATCGGAATAAATTTTTTCTCTGTTATTATTCAGTCATCAGATCACAGTCTGCAATATCATTCTTCACCATCTGTATTATTATCCCCTGTAGTCTCACTCAGTTCTCTGATCCGTTCATCCAGTGCACTGTATCTCTTCTGCTGTTTTTCATTGCGTATCATCTCTGCAAAGGTCTCCTCTTTTCCCACAACCGTCACACATTTTCTTGCTCTGGTAACTGCGGTATAAAGAAGGTTCCTGTTTAAAAGCATCTGTGGTCCGGAAAGCAATGGAAGTATGACTGCCGGATACTCAGATCCCTGAGACTTGTGGATTGTAATAGCATATGCAAGTTCCAGTTCCTCCAGCTGTTTGAACGAGTACATTGCAAAACGTCCATCCTCAAATTCCACTTCTGCTGTCTCAGCAAATTCATTGATTTCCCTGAGGATTCCGGTGTCTCCGTTAAATACTCCCACGCCTTTCTCAATGACAACCCCATATCGTCCCCGGATTTCCCATTCCATCTGATAATTATTTCTGATCTGCATGACCTTGTCCCCTGTGCGGAACAGCCGGTCTCCAACCGCCCTCTCGGATTTCCCGTCTTCCGGCGGATTCAGGTATCTCTGCAGGATCTGGTTCAGCCGCTCTACTCCCAGAAGTCCCTTTCTCATAGGTGTCAGTACCTGTATCTCAAAGGGTTTGGCATCTACATAGCGCGGCAGTTTCTCCTGGATCAGCGCGATCACTACTCTTATAATGATATCTGCATCATATCTCTTCAGAAAAAAGAAATCTCTGCTCTTATTATTGATCTGAACCTGTTCTCCCTTATTTATCTTATGAGCATTTACAACAATATCACTCTCTGATGCCTGTCTGAATATCTTAGTCAGTTCCACTACATGGAAACATCTGCTTCGGATAATATCTCTCAGCACATTGCCCGGGCCTACACTCGGAAGCTGATTCTCATCCCCCACAAGGATCAGTCTGGTTCCTGCTACCACTGCAAGAAGAAGAGAATGCATCAGATGGATATCCACCATAGACATTTCATCAATAATGATCACATCTGCCTCCAGCGGATTCTGCGCATTCCTCTCGAATTTAGCTGAATGCCCGTCCCTCTCTTCTTCCGGCATTCCATTCAGTTCCAGCAGACGGTGAATTGTCTGCGCCTCATATCCGGTAGTCTCTGTCATTCTCTTTGCAGCACGTCCGGTAGGTGCAGCCAGCCGAATCTCTGCACCTTCTCCCTCAAAAAAGCGGATGATCGCATTGATCGTTGTCGTTTTACCTGTACCGGGGCCTCCTGTAAGAATAAAGAGTCCATGATCCGCTGCTTCAGTGATTGCTTTCTTCTGCATTTCATCCAGAACAGTTCCTGTCTCTTTCTCGATCAGCTCAATTCTGTGCCTGACAAGCTCTTTATCCTCAGGACACACAATATTCAGTTCATTAAGCATCCTGGCAGTGTTCAGTTCCAGATAATAATACTGTGCCGGATAAACGATAGTTTCTCCGCTTTTTTCTTTCAGCACCAGCTTCCTGTCAATAACCATATCCATAAGATGTTTCTCCATATAGGATTCATCTACTCCCAGAAGTCTGGCACATCTTGTAAATAACTGTTCCCTCGGAAGATAAGTATGTCCTTCTCCCGAAGCCTGCAGAAGAGTATACAGCATTCCGCTGCGGATTCTGTAATCTGAGTCTGCGTGAATACCGACTCTGGCAGCAATCTCATCAGCAATCTTAAATCCCACACCGGAAATATCTTCCGCAAGTCTGTAAGGATTCTCCTGAAGGATCGTATAGACAGATTCCTTATATTTCTGATAAATCTTTGCGCCCAGGTTCAGGGAAATCCCATATTTCTGCAGAAAGATCATTACTTTTCGCATCTCTGCCTTCTCACTTACCTGCGCAGCGATCTCCCGGGCTTTTTTCTCACTGATCCCCTTTACCTCTGCAAGCCGCTCCGGCTCTTCTTCTACGATACGGAGTGTGTCATCTCCAAACTTCCGCACGATCCTGGCAGCCAGTGCAGCACCGATTCCCCTGATGGCGCCCGAACCCAGATAACGTTCTATTCCATATGTATCCTCCGGCATCTTCTCTGTAAAAGAACTGATCTGAAACTGTTTGCCATATACCGGATGATGGATATATACTCCGGTTGCTTCAATAGATGCCCCCTGTGTGATCGCAGGGAAACTTCCCACGCAGGTCAGCTCTTCCTCTTTTTTTGTACCTTTCAGTACCATAACTGTATATCCGTTATCTTCATTTCTGAAAATAACATGATCTATGTATCCTGTGACAGTTTCACTCATGTGCTTTTCTCCACACCTCCTGCTTCTTTGAGCCTCTGACAACGCAAAAAGGCACTGCACTGTGCAGTACCTCCTGCTTTATCCGTCAAAACGTGCCATTACCTCTGCATACTTACCGGTTCCCACTGCGACCACGCTCATTGCATCCTGCACAGTCAGTGTACTTACCCCGGTTCTCTGCTCGATCAGTGTATCCATCCCATGAAGAAGGGCACCGCCGCCTGTAAGTACGATTCCTCTGTCTACAATATCCGCAGCCAGTTCCGGCGGTGTCTTTTCCAGAATTCCATGAACAGTCTCCACAATCTGGCTTGTAGCATCCTTTAACGCCACACGTATTTCTTCTGAGGTAAGTGTCACTGTCTTCGGCAGACCGGTGATCACATTTCTCCCCTTTACTTCCATTGTTCTCGGATTTGATTCCTCTATAGCCGTACCAATTTTGATCTTCTCTGCCATATCTTCTCCGATAAAAAGTCCATGATTCTTTCTCACATAGTTCAGTATAGCCTGATTAAAAGTGTCCCCTGCAACTTTCACAGAAGCGGAAACCACAACCCCCGCAAGAGAGATAACCGCAACATCCGAAGTTCCGGCTCCAATGTCTACGACCAGATTTCCAAAGGGCTTGGTCACATCCACCCCGGCTCCGATTGCCGCAGCTATAGGTTCCTCCACCATATAGACATCTCTGGCACCAGCCTGATAGGTTGCTTCCTCCACTGCCTTTTTCTCAATCTCTGTAATTCCACTGGGAACACAGATACTGATCCTGGGCTTGCGGAAAGCTCTTCTTCCTATTGCTCTGGATATAAAGTATTTCAACATCTTCTCTGTAACTGTATAATCAACGATCACGCCCTGTCTGATGGGACGGATGATCTCCATATCTGAAGTAATGCGCCCTTCCATCAGACGGGCTTCTTCACCGATTGCACGTATCTTCTCTGTATTTTTATCATAAACTACGATCGAAGGCTCATTTAGCACAAGCCCCTTTCCTGTAGAATAAGCCAGACTGTTCCTGGTTCCCAGGTCAATTCCAATATCACTTGTCGGCATGGAAATCCCCTTTCTGTTCTTACGTTCTCCTCATCCCCTTCAACTGATCATTACTTTTTACAGTCTCTACCGGGGACTTATCCGGTTTAGTTATAACAACTCCATAAAATAATGCGATCAAAACAGTCCAACAGGGCTTCACATCCTGATAAGCCGGATCAAAATATATTATTTACGAGAATTGCTATAAATAATCTCTTCTATTATATACAACTTCCATTTAAAAAGAAAGTCCTGCAATATGATTTCAAGATTATTTCAGATATTTCTTTACATATTTTCCGGTATAGGAAACCGGTGACTGTGCAACCTCCTCAGGAGTTCCCTGAGCAACTACGGTACCTCCTTTGTCTCCACCCTCCGGTCCGATATCAATGATATAATCTGCGGTCTTAATCACATCCAGATTATGCTCGATCACAACTACTGTATTACCGCCCTCCGATAATCGTTTCAGAATCTCCACCAACTTATGCACATCCGCAAAATGCAGACCTGTGGTAGGCTCATCCAGAATGTAGATAGTCTTACCTGTGCTGCGCTTGCTCAGCTCTGTGGCAAGCTTGATCCTCTGTGCCTCTCCTCCGGAAAGCTCTGTGGACGGCTGTCCCAGCCGGATATAGGAAAGTCCTACATCATAAAGAGTCTGTATCTTTCTTTTAATAGAAGGAACATTCTCAAAAAAAGTCAGTGCTTCCTCCACCGTCATATTCAGCACATCGTAAATATTCTTATCCTTATACTTTACTTCCAGGGTTTCTCTGTTATATCTCTTACCTTTGCAGACCTCGCATGGTACATATACGTCCGGAAGGAAATGCATCTCAATTTTGATAATACCGTCACCGCTGCATGCCTCACATCTTCCGCCCTTTACATTAAAACTGAATCGTCCTTTCTTATATCCTTTTGCCTTGGCATCTGCTGTTGCTGCAAAAAGATCTCTGATCTGGTCAAATACCCCGGTATAAGTCGCAGGATTGGAACGTGGAGTACGGCCAATAGGTGACTGGTCAATATTGATAACCTTATCCAGTTGGTCTGTTCCCAGAATATCCTTATGTTTTCCCGGAATCACTCTTGCCCGGTTCAGATCTCTTGCCAGGCGTTTATAAAGAATCTCATTGATCAGAGAGCTCTTACCTGAGCCCGAAACTCCTGTGATACAGGTCATGATCCCAAGAGGTATCTTCACATCGATATTCTTGAGATTATTCTCTGCCGCCCCCTTGACAGTAAGAAAACCGGTTGGCTTCCGTCTCTCCAAAGGTATCGGGATTTTTAATTTTCCGCTCAGATAAGCTCCTGTGATGGAATCCTCATTCTTCATCAAATCCTCTGCAGTTCCCATGGCAACCAGTTGTCCGCCATGTTCCCCTGCACCGGGACCTATATCTACAATACAGTCTGCGGCACGCATGGTATCTTCATCATGCTCCACAACGATCAGGCTGTTTCCAAGATCACGCAGTTTCATCAGAGAACCAAGAAGTCTGTCATTATCCCTCTGGTGAAGTCCGATACTCGGTTCATCCAGAATATAGGCAACTCCTACCAGCCCGGAACCAATCTGGGTAGCCAGACGGATTCTCTGCGCCTCGCCGCCGGAAAGAGTTCCTGTCGCACGTCCCAATGAAAGATAATCCAGTCCTACATCTGACAGGAAACTTACCCTTGCCCTGATTTCCTTCAGAATCTGTCTGCCGATAAGCTGCTGCTGCTCGGAGAGCTGCATATCCGCCAGAAAGGCTTTCAGCTTCTCTATGGAAAGATTGGTGACCTCATAAATATTCTTATCCGCCACAGTCACAGCCAGTGATTCCTTCTTCAGTCTCTGACCTTTACAGGTTTTACATGGAGTAATGCGCATGAAAGATTCATACTCCTGCTTCATGGCATCAGAGCCTGTCTCTCTGTAACGCTGCTCCACATTTCGGATCAGCCCCGGAAACGCCACATCGTAAACGCCCTCTCCGCGCTGCCCTTTATAGTAAACCTTTACAGAATGTCCATTAGTTCCGTTGATCAGAATGTCCTGTATCTTCTCCGGATACTCCTCAAAAGGTGTTGCCAGGCTGAAATCATATTCTCTGGCAAGAGCATCCAGGATTGCCCTGGAAAAGCTTCCCTCATTTGTGCAGGACTGCCATCCTGTGACCACAATGGCACCATCCAGGATACTCAGAGATCTATCCGGGATCATCAGATCAATATCAAATTCCATTTTATACCCAAGTCCCAGACAATCCGGGCAGGCACCAAAAGGATTATTGAAAGAAAAGCTTCTCGGTTCAATCTCATCCACACTGATACCGCAGTCAGGGCAGGAAAAGCTCTGGCTGAAATTATGGATATTTCCATCCATAGTATCTACCATCAGAAGGCCCTCTGCCAGATCCAGCACTGTCTCAATGGAATCTGAGAGTCTTTTCTCAATCCCGGGCTTCACGATCAGACGGTCTACCACAATCTCTATATTATGCTTGATATTCTTGTCCAGACTGATCTCCTCGGAAAGCTCATACAGGTTTCCGTCAATCTGCACACGTACATATCCGCTTCTCTTTGCCTGCTCCAGAAGCTTTGCATGAGTTCCCTTGCTCCGCCGCACAACAGGCGCCAGAAGCTGGATCTTCGTTCTCTCCGGAAAAGACATGATACTGTCTACCATCTGGTCAACTGTCTGCTTCTTAATCTCTCTTCCGCACTTCGGACAATGAGGGATTCCCACTCTGGCATACAGAAGTCGGAAATAATCATAGATTTCTGTCACTGTTCCTACTGTGGAACGGGGATTGCGGTTGGTAGATTTCTGATCAATGGAAATGGCCGGCGGCAGACCTTCGATGCTCTCCACATCCGGCTTCTCCATCTGTCCAAGGAACTGTCTTGCATAGGAAGAGAGAGATTCCATATAACGGCGCTGTCCCTCTGCATAGATGGTATCAAAAGCCAGTGAAGATTTACCGGAGCCACTCAGTCCTGTAAATACCACAAACTTGTCTCTGGGAATATCCACACTTAAATTCTTAAGATTATTAACATTGGCACCTCTGATCCTGATAAAGTGCTTCTTCGTTGTATCTGCTGCCATTGTGGGCCTCCTGTTTCTCATTTATAAATAATAACTGTTTCTTACCTTAACAGTTACACCTTTTTCGTATGTTATGATATTCATGGATTGTGCGCAGTTTCGCTGCCCCGCAATCCTCATGGCATCAGTATAATACAGGAACATTTGTTCGTCAAGGCGTTTACGGCAAAAAATCCGCCATAACGGAATTGCTTACATGGATTCCATCTCTGCTCAGAAAAATCCTTCCGTTTTCTTCCAAAAGCAGTCCCATTGACTTATATTTTCTCAGAACATCCCCGTATATTGCATCTGTCTCACTGCCAAACTGCCGCTCAAACTCAGCTTTTGAGATTCCTCTGGTCATTCGAAGTCCCAGGAACATAAACTCCGCCATCTCATCCTCCCTAGTGAGAAGCGGCTCTTTTTCTCTTATTTTTTCCGGAGTTCTGCTGTTTTCCAGATATTTTTTCATATCCTGTGTATTGGCAAAACGTTCCTTTCCATAAAGGGAGGAAGCTCCCAGGCCAAACCCCAGATAATCCTGTCGGATCCAATAGCCCACGTTATGCCTGCATTCTCTGCCTTTCTTTGCGTAATTGGAAATCTCATACTGCTCAAAGCCATATTCTCTCAGAATCTGTGCTGTTGCCTCATACATATTGTACTCCGCATCTTCATCCGGCAAATTCAGCGTCCGCGATGCAAAAGGTGTGCCCTCCTCAATGATCAGGCTGTATGCGGAAATATGTTCCGGATCCAGTCCTGCAACAGTGCGAAGATTGTGGATCCATCCTTCATAAGTCTGATCCGGGATCGCACTCATCAGATCAATATTGATATTGTCGAACCCTGCCTCTCTTGCACTTCTGTAAGTCTCCAGAAACTGCTCATAATTGTGGATTCTTCCAAGGATCTTCAGTTCTCTGTCATCCGGCGACTGTAAACCTATGCTCAGGCGGTTGATTCCATATGTTCTGTATGCCTGCAGTTTGTTTCTGTCTGCAGTCCCCGGGTTTACTTCTATGGTGATCTCAGCATGATCCGCAATCTGAAATTTTCGTCTTATATGATTTAAAATTTCTCCTATGAATCTCTCATCCAAAACAGAAGGAGTGCCCCCTCCAATAAATACAGAGGATACACTCCTTCCTTTTCCTTCTTCTGCTGCATTGATTTCTTCAAGCAGAGCATCTACATAATCAGCCTGCTCCTTTGGACCTGACGGACCGGAAAGGAAATCACAGTAATCACATTTTTTTATGCAAAATGGAATGTGGATATAGATTTCCATGGGAGAATCTGTGATATTCCTTCTCTCCATTGTAATCTGCTCCTGTTATGACCTGTTTTCTATTCCTCAGTATCTGATGTACTGCTGTCTTGCTCATTGTTATCTGCTGAGTCGACACTGTTATCTGTACTGTCGGCATCACTTTGGCTGTCTGAACTTTCCGCAGATGAGATACCTGCTGCATCCTGCTCTGCCAGATACGTATTTACCATTGTCAGATTACCATTGGTAGTAACTGCTGCGGAAGCTACCTGATCCGGTGCCGGAGTGGGACTTGTCTCTTCCGGCGCAACACTGATCTGGATCACTTTGGAGGACGCTTCATCTACCTCCCTGGTTTTCCCACATCCGGAGACAGAAATTCCAAGCAATAACATACATAGTATAACTGTTTTTCGCTTAATCATTTTCTTCAATATTTTAACCTTCTGTTGAGATGAGCACTATTCACAGATAACTGTTCAGTACCTTCACAGTTACCATTCATACTTTATTTATCATCCAGTTTCAATACACTCATAAATGCTTTCTGCGGAATCTCCACATTGCCTACCTGACGCATACGTTTCTTACCTTCCTTCTGTTTCTCCAGAAGTTTCTTCTTACGGGAAATATCACCGCCGTAACATTTGGCAAGTACATCCTTACGCATGGCTCTGACTGTCTCTCTGGCAATAATCTTGCTTCCGACAGCTGCCTGGATCGGAATCTCAAAAAGCTGGCGGGGAATCTCGTCTTTTAATTTCTCGCACATCTTACGGCCTCTCTCATATGCTGTATCTGCATGTACGATAAAGGAAAGAGCATCCACTTCTTCTTTGTTTACCAGAATATCCAGTTTCACAAGCTCGCTGCGCTCATATCCGCAGAGTTCGTAATCCAGAGAAGCATAGCCTCTGGAGCGGGATTTGAGGGCATCAAAGAAATCATAGATAATCTCATTTAACGGCAGCTTATATTTCAGAAGCGCACGTGTTTCTTCCATATAATCCATTCCCAGATACTGCCCTCTTCGTTCCTGGCAAAGATCCATAATTGCACCGATAAATTCAGTTGTTACCATGATCTCGGCATTTACCATTGGTTCTTCCATGTATTCAATCTCTGATGGATCCGGCAGATTGCTTGGGTTTGTCAGATTGATAACTTCGCCGTTAGTTTTGTGTACTTTGTAAATAACACCGGGAGCTGTAGTCACAAGATCAAGGTTGTATTCTCTTTCCAGACGCTCCTGAATAATCTCAAGATGGAGCAATCCCAGAAAACCACACCGGAAACCAAAGCCAAGGGCTACAGATGTCTCCGGTTCATAGAACAGAGAGGCGTCATTGAGCTGAAGCTTCTCAAGAGCATCTCTCAGATCACCGTATTTGGCACCATCTGCCGGGTATAATCCGCAGTATACCATAGGGTTTACTTTCTTATAGCCCGGAAGTGCTTCTGCACATGGTCTTTCCTTATCTGTAACTGTATCACCTACACGAGTGTCACCAAGGTTTTTAATACTCGCAGTGATGTATCCTACCATGCCTGCTGTCAGTTCCTCACATGGAATAAACTGACCTGCACCAAAGTATCCGACTTCCACAACTTCTGTGGTGAAGCCAGTTGCCATCATATGGATCTGGGTGCCTCTTTTCACACGGCCATCCATGACACGGCAGAATACGATAACGCCTTTGTATGCATCATAAATGGAGTCAAAGATCAGGGCTTTTAATGGTGCATCTACATCGCCATGAGGTGCCGGGATCTTTGTTACGATCTGTTCCAGGACTTCTTCTACATTAAGTCCTGTTTTGGCAGAAATCCTTGGTGCGTCATGGGCTTCAAGGCCGATGACATCTTCGATTTCATTTACCACACGATCCGGTTCTGCACTTGGCAGGTCGATTTTGTTGATGACCGGAAGGACATCCAGGTCATGGTCAAGGGCAAGATATACATTTGCCAGTGTCTGGGCTTCGATTCCCTGAGCTGCATCTACTACCAGGATTGCACCGTCGCAGGCTGCAAGGCTTCGGGATACTTCGTAATTGAAGTCTACATGGCCGGGGGTGTCGATCAGGTTGAAGATGTATTCTTCGCCGTCTTTGGCTTTGTATACGATTCGTACTGCCTGAGATTTAATGGTGATTCCACGTTCTCTTTCAAGTTCCATGTTGTCCAGTACCTGTGACTGCATTTCACGTTCTGTCAGAGTGCCGGTCATTTCGATGATTCGGTCGGCAAGAGTGGATTTGCCGTGGTCTATGTGTGCAATAATACAGAAATTTCTGATTTTGCCCT
>OBZD01000658.1_pt1 | contig 15852 bp, 15 predicted proteins | sample 1501551 | NCBI WGS metagenome assembly OBZD01 (sample SAMEA2580221, study PRJEB22360) | human gut metagenome | biome: human gut; feature: human-associated habitat; material: faeces | place: Denmark | collected 2008/2010 | reverse complement strand
AGAGCCGGAACCACCAGCCCTGAGGCCAGAATCGTCAGCAGGGCGCCCAGCGGTTCTACCGCCCCGGAAAGTACGCCTCCTGCGAAAGCCCAGGGCTTGCTCATTCCCTCCGCGCGCAGGGGCATGGAGATAATCGCTCCCTCGGGGAAGTTCTGAATGGCGATGCCCAGAGATAAGGCCAGAGCGCCCATCATGGTGATTTGACCGTCTCCGGCCAGATAGCCCGCATAGACCACACCGACTGCCATTCCTTCCGGGATGTTATGGAGGGTAACCGCCAGTACCATCATGGTGGAGCGCCGCAGCTGCGTATGGGGCCCTTCCGCGCGGGAACTCTTTTGGTGGAGGTGAGGGATCAGATGATCCAACCCCAGCAGAAAGAGAATACCAACCCAAAAGCCAATGACCGCCGGCAGGAAGGCCCAGGTCCCTGCCCCGGCGGACTGATCCATGGCGGGGATCAGCAGGCTCCAGATCGACGCGGCCACCATGACGCCGGAGGCGAAGCCGGTCAGCCCCCGCTGCACCCGATCCCCCAAACCTTTCTTCAGGAAAAAGACGCAGGCGGACCCCAGCGAGGTGCCCACAAAAGGGATCAGCAGACCATAAATAACCGATGTTTGCATGGAATCACACCGGCCTTAGCGTTCCGTTTGCTCCTGCGTGTGGCTGTGCCGCCCACAGCAATGTTCGCCGTTGTTTTTCCTGCAGCAGCATCCGCCGTCCGGGTCTGTAGGGTCCAGGTGCAGAAGATCGACTTTGACGGGGCTTTCCTGCGTTCCCAGGGATTCCAGGTGATTGAACATAATCTGTCCTCTTTTCTATCATAATTTTGCTTGCATAATAGGATGTACTTCGCGGTTAGTCATTGCTAACCGCGGGATAATTATATAAAACCATACGCACTCTGTCAAGAGGATGGAAATAGGCAGGCCCCCTGCCTATTTCCGCTTTGGATTTTTTGGAAACCAGCCCCGCTCCACCCTGCGGGCCTGCTCCTTCAGTTCCCGGATGCTCCATATGCAGGCAACACCCAGCAGCCCCAGAAGGACAGAGAAAAGGCCCTGGATGAAAAGCGCGGCGATCAGGCAGAGCAGGCCCGCGATCAAAAATACTGGCCAGATACTCTGCGTGAAGTGATACTCAAACCAGATCACCAGAGGATGGAACGCTCCAATGATCACAAGGGACATCACGCCAACAACTACGCCTTCAAAGTTTAATTCCACAGACACCACCTCCCGGATATTATAACATTGATTTTTGGAGCCGGGCAAGTTGGATGCTGTAAAATCTTGAGATATTTGTGTGTTCTGTCCGTCAAAGTTTCTCATGGCTAAGGCGCTCCAAGTGCCTCCTGCGCCGATACTCTAACGGGGATATGCCGAATTGCTTCTTGAATGCCGCGGCGAATTTGCTCTGGTTGATGTATCCGACCTGTTCCGTCACCTCAGATACCGAAAGCCGGCTGCCCGTCAGCAATTCCGAGGCTTTTCTCATTCGGAGCTCCCGAAGATACGCCGATATGTTTTGCCCGAAGACACCGCGAAAATAATTCTTCATACTGGTTTCACTGATAGAAAACCTCGCGGCCAGTTCCCAGGCCGGATGATGCTGCCGCAGGTCGGCTGTGATAATCTGTTCGACCTGCTTTGCAATACTCACCTGCGTTTCCGTAAAATAGGCGCAGACCTGGGACAGAGGGATTTCCGTCTGCTCCATCAGCAGAGAAAACAGCGCCAGGGAATAGATCTTCATCTGCATTACAGCAAAGGGCATAGGCTCATGATACAGTGACCATAGTTTTTTCAGCAATTCTTCCGCGTCGGGGACAGCCTTGGAGATGTAGGTGCTTCCATTCCGGCAGTACCGCTCCACAACGCAGTGAAAGTCAAGCCCGAATTCCTCCAGAAGCCATACGCTCTGCGCCGCAAGCGTATCAAGCTCTGCGAAGAACTCCAGCCCCTCGTAGATGCGGCGTGGATAGACATACTGCCTTTGAGCAAAATGTTCTGTCAGAGACAGATCCCCATCCGTCACATACACAAAATTTCCGTTATTCAGAATGATCTCACAGCGCCCAGTTACGCAGTAGTTCAGAAGCAGCGGGCCTTTTTCATCAGAGCCCTCTCCTCGCAAATCCGGTGCTGTCCAGAGCGGAGCGTTTACTGAAATATAAGCCAGTGTCAGTCCCGGGAATAGCGGAAAAAATGTTACAAAGCCTTTTCCGTCCTTCTCATTTAGAAAAAGCCCCGCGCTGTATTCTCCCCGTTCGATAGATATTCCGGGAACTTCGACGCATTTTCGGATAATCTCATCAATGTTCATGGGTGAGTCCTCCTCTTGGCTCCGCAAGAAAAGAATTGCTTTTTGCTATATTATAGGCGTGAAGAGTCTGGCTCGTCAATTTAAAACTCGATGTTGATTGGAGCTAAAAAGCTGTTCAGTTGTAGAAACGCCAGTCCGGGTATGGTATTCTATGACGGGGTTAGAATGAGCTAACCAATGAATGCGGAGGTGTTTCTTATGAACAACAAGATTCAGGCAAAAGATTTGATCAACCTTGGGCTGTTCACAGTACTGTATTTTGTCATCGGCTGCTGTGTCGCAATTCCCATCGGGTTTGTACCAATTTTCCTTCCCGTCCTGGGGGCGCTTTGGGCGCTGATCACCGGCATCCCATTTATGCTGTTCCTGACAAGGGTGAAAAAGTTCGGGATGGTCACCATTATGGGCATTTTGAGCGGCCTGCTGATGGGGTTGACCGGCATGGGCTTCTGGGGCGTCCCCCTGGGGGCTGTTTTTGGACTGCTGGGTGATTTGATTTTGAAATCCGGCGGCTATAAGAGCGCCAAGAAGAGCCTGCTGGGGTATGCGGTGTTCAGCCTCTGGATGGTGGGTACCTATATCCCCATGTACTTTATGGTGGAAGACTCCTGGGCGAGTTTTGCGGCCAGCTTCGGAGAGGAATATGCGGATCAGGTAATGGCTGTCATGCCGATGTGGAGCATAATCCTGGTAATTGCAGGAATCTTTGTGTTCGCCATTTCCGGTGGACTGCTGGGCAAGGCCCTCTTGAAAAAGCACTTTGCCAAGGCGGGCATTGCGTAATGAGCAGCGCGTCATACCCCATAGTAACAGGAAGCAAGAAAGGCATCCAGCTGGACCCGCGCACCAAGCTGCTTCTCCTGCTGACCATCACCACCCTGATGTTCAGTACCAGCAATGAAGGGATCATGAACTTGGTAAAGCCGCTTTTGAGCCTTGTCCCATTTATCCTGATCCTCTCCGAGCGACGCTTTCAGACGGCGGCAAAGTACCTGATTTTGTACGCGGCCTGCTTTGCGCTGGAGCGGGTGGCGCTGATTTGGGCAAGCGGGCTCCCCTCCTTTGTTCTGTTGGCGGTCACATCCATCATGACCCGCTTTGCACCCGGTATCATGATGGGTGCCTATCTGATTGCGTCCACATCGGTGAGCGAATTCATTGGCGCCATGGAGCGGATGCACCTGACGGAGAAGATCGTGATCCCGCTGTCGGTGATTTTCCGCTTCTTTCCTACCGTCAGCGAGGAGTATCAGGCCATCCGGGACGCTATGAAGATGCGCGGGATACGCTTCGGAGGAAAGAACCCGTTCCTGATGGTCGAGTACCGGCTGGTACCGCTTATTGTATCCGTGGTCAAAATCGGGGATGAACTTTCCGCTGCCGCCTTAACGCGGGGCCTTGGAGCTCCGGGAAGGCGTACCAATTTGTGCCGGATTGGGTTTCATGCACAGGATCTTATGGCAGCGCTGTTCTGCGTCGCCTGCTTCGCTCTGTTTCTGCTCCAGCCGCAGATCGCTTTTTGGGGAGGTGTCAGAGGATGATTCAGATTGACCATGTGACCTTCTCTTATGGAGAAGAAACGGAGCATACCGGTGGTGTTCGGGACATTGAGCTTCAGATCAAGCGCGGTGAGTTTGCTGTGCTCTGCGGCGAGAGCGGCTGCGGAAAAACCACGATCACACGCCTGATCAACGGCCTGATCCCCCATTATTACGAAGGGAAGATGAGCGGCGGCGTGTGGGTCAACGGGGCTGAAGTGTCAAAACAACCGCTCTATGATACGGCGAAAATCGTGGGCAGCGTGTTCCAAAACCCGCGTTCCCAGTTTTTTAATGTAGATACAACCAGCGAGATCACCTTTGGCTGTGAAAATCTGGGCCAGCCTGCAGAAACAATCCGGGCGCGGCTGGAGAGGACGGTCTGTGATTTCCGATTGGAAAAGCTGATGGACCGGAATATCTTCCACCTCTCCGGAGGAGAGAAACAAAAAGTTGCCTGCGCCGGCGTGTCGATCATGGAGCCGGAGGTACTGGTACTGGATGAGCCATCCTCCAATCTGGATGCGGCATCCATTTCCGACCTGCGGAAAACCCTGGCTTTCTGGAAAAGCCAAGGGAAAACCATCATCGTATCGGAACACAGGCTCTATTATCTCCGTGGTCTGGCGGATCGTTTTATTTATATGAAGGGCGGCAAAATCACACGGGAATATACTGCGGAGGAATTTAATGGCCTGTCGGAGCAAGCCCGGACGGAAATTGGGCTGCGCACTTTCGCCCTGGAACAATTACAACCGCCGCAAACACCGCAATGCACAGGGACGGAACTGGAGCTGAAGCAGTTCCGCTTTGCGTATCCCCACGGATCGTCAATCCTGCACATACAGGATTGTACTATTCCGGCCGGCCGCATTGTAGGCATCATTGGCAATAACGGGGCTGGCAAGTCCACCTTTTCACGGTGCTTCTGTGGGCTGGAGAAGCGATGCGGCGAGGTAATCTGGAACGGCAGGCGATACCGTTCGAAAGATCGGCTGAACACCTGCTATATGGTCATGCAGGAGGTAAACCATCAGCTCTTTACAGAAACAGTCCTGGACGAAGTGTTGATCAGCATGGAGGAGCCGGATACAAAACAGGCAGAGGAAATCCTGACCCGGCTGGATCTCCTCCTGTTCAGAGACAGGCACCCTATGTCGCTTTCCGGCGGGCAGAAACAGAGGGTGGCCATCGCATCTGCCATTGCATCAAAGCGGTCTATTCTCTTCTTTGACGAACCCACCAGCGGCCTTGATTACCGGCACATGAAAGAGGTCGCCGCTGTTTTGCGGCAGCTCAGCACGGAAGGTGTCACTGTTTATGTGATCACACACGATCTGGAACTGCTGCTGGACTGCTGCACGGACATCATCCATTTCGCCCAGGGAAACATTGCTGGCCAATACCCTATGGATGCGGGCGGCCTTTCAAGGGTCTGTGCTTATTTTATGGGAAGCGGCGCCTAAAGTGTGGCCAGCTTCTGTGCGCGCCGGTACTCCAACGGGGACATGCCGAATTGCTTCTTGAATACCGCTGCAAACTTTCCCTGATTGGAATAGCCAACCTGCTCCGCGATTTCTGCAATGGGGCGGCTGGTGTTCGCTAAAAATTCAGCGGCGGCTTTCATACGGACCTCCCGCAGATAGGTGGAGATGTTCTGGCCGTACACCCCACGGAAGTAGTTTTTCAAACTGGTTTCCCCAACGGAGAATTTTTCCGCCAGCAGACGCACGGGGATATGTTTCCGGAGATCTGCGGTGAGGATTTGTTCTGCTTTTTTGGCGATCCCCACCTGAAGTTCCGTATAAAAGCCGCAGGTTTTTGAAGGGCGCGGCTCTGTATGGAGTAGTTCGTAAATCAGTTCCAGCGTATAGATGCGCAGATAAAATAGAGACGGCTGCTCCGACAGTGCCCAGAGTTTGCGGAAAATAGCGGTAAGTGTGCTGTCCGCCTCGTTGATATAGGTCTTTTGCCTGCGGCAATAGTTCTCACGCAGCAGAGTAAAATCCAGCTCAAAGGCGGACATCAGTTCCTGGGCGTTCTGAGAGAGCTGCTCTATATCAAAATAGATTTTAATGCCCTGATAGAGCCTGGTTGGGAAAATATAGCCGTCCTGGGCAGTCTGCTCACTGACGGCAAAATCATTTTCCTTCAGGTATATGTAGGCTCCGTCATCCAGAAGAAGCTCACTTCTTCCTGCAACGCAGTAATTGATCAGCAGGGGCCGCAGCTCGGCATTTGCCTCGGACTCCGGCCAATTTGAGGCGCTTACCTGAATAAACGCCAGGGTTACCCCCGGAAAGAGCGGGTGGAAGACCATCCTCCCGCGGCCGTCCTCCTGCTCCAAAAGAAGTTCGCTGCTATTTGGGCCGCTTTTCCACTCTACGCCCAAAACAGTATCGCTGTTTTTCAGGATACTTTCCATCATGTCGCGCAACAAATTTTCCCCCTTTCGCAGCAAAATGATTGAGTTTATTATAGGGCGGCCCCTTTTAGAGGTCAATCATCAAACAACAGGAAAGAGAAAACTCCTTGCTATTCGGGCCTAAACTGTCGGTATGTGCATAGAAGCGTGATTTGATCTGTGCTACTATTACGGCGGTTAGCGTTGTCTAATCCGAAAATCAATTATGTGTAGGAGGATTCTCAATGAACAGGCTTCAAGGGAAAGACTTGATCAACATCGGTATTTTTACGGCGATCTACTTTATCGTGATCTTTGCCGCGGCGTCTATTGGCTTTATCCCTATTTTCATCCCGCTCATCAGTGTGATCGTTCCGCTGGTCGGCGGCATCCCCATGATGCTGTTTTTCTCCAAAATTAAAAAGTTTGGTATGCTGACCATCTGCGGCCTGTTGCTCGGCGTCATTATGCTGCTCACCGGAATGGGCTACTGGTGCATCCCCACCGGCCTGATTTTTGGATTGATCTCTGATTTCATGATGAAGGGCTGCGGCTACAAAAACGCCAAGCGCGAAGTCCTGATCCACGGCGTTTTCTCCATGTGGGTGATCGGCGCGTTCATCCCTATTGTTGTGACACGGGATGCTTACTATCAAAATCTCCTTCCCGGCTATGGACAGGAATATGCAGATACGCTCATGGCCTATATGCCGGACTGGATTTTGCCGGTGCTTCTGGCGGCGGCCTTTGTCAGCGGACTGGTGGGCGGCCTGATTGGGCGCAAACTTTTCAAAAAGCACTTTGAACGGGCGGGCATTGTATCATGAGCCGCGAACTTCTTGCCAGTCAGAAAAACCACAGTGGGATTGTTTTAGATCCTCGCACAAAATTGGCGGTGCTGACCACCATAGCCGTTTTCATTTTGGGCGGCTCGTATGAAGGCGTCATGCAGTATTACATCATCGTGCTGGCGGCGATCCCCCTGCTGCTTCTGCTCTCGGCAGGAAAATGGAAAGGCGCTGTCCTCTATCTCCTGATTTTTGGGGGAAGCCTCTGCTTGGAACTGTTTGGACTATCCTATCTGACCGGGGTTGCAAATTTTATCGCGGTTGCCATTGTGGGGCTGTTCCTCCGGTTTACGCCGGGAATTGTCATGGGGTACTTCGTAGTCACGACCACAACCGTCAGCGAATTCGTGGCCGCTATGGAGCGGCTTCACCTGCCGCAGCAGATCACAATCCCCATGTCGGTCATGTTCCGCTTTTTCCCGACGGTTGCAGAAGAATGGAGCGCCATTGGGGACGCCATGCGGATGCGCGGCGTCCGCTTTGGCGGTGGAAAGGCCGGCTCTATTCTGGAATACCGCATGGTTCCCATGATGATCTGCTCTGTCAAGATTGGAGAAGAGTTGAGTGCGGCGGCACTGACCCGCGGTCTGGGCGGACCGGTCAAGCGGACCAACATCTGTAAAATCTGGTTTCGCGCACAGGACATTGTGTTGCTCCTGATTTGCCTTGGGGCATTTGCCGCGCAAGTCTATGTGTGGGCTGCAAGGGGGTGAATGCCATGATTGCGTGCAGAGATGTGTCGTTTTCCTATCCGGCAAGCGGCCCTGTGGATGGGGAATGTCTGACGGAAGGGGCGCTGAAGCATATCACCTGTACGATTGAGGACGGCTCCTTTGTTCTTCTCTGCGGGGCCTCCGGCTGCGGCAAGACGACCTTGACCCGTCTGCTGAACGGACTGATCCCCCATTACCACGAGGGAACTTTTACAGGCTCGGTCTATCTGGGCGGGAAAGATACCCGCGATCTGTCGCTCTTTGAGATTTCCCAAATGGTAGGCTCTGTGTTCCAAAATCCACGCTCCCAGTTTTTCAATGTGGATACGACCAGCGAGCTGGCCTTTGGCCCGGAAAATCACGGATTGCCCGAGAAGGCTGTCCGTGAGCGGGTCCGCCTGGTGGCGGAGCAGCTGAGGCTGGAATCCCTGCTTGACCGGAGCATCTTCTCCCTCTCCGGCGGGGAGAAGCAGAAAATCGCTTGTGGGTCGGCGGCTGCCATCGACCCGGATATTTATGTCCTGGATGAGCCGTCCTCCAATCTGGACGCCTACGCGATTGCGGATTTCCGAAAACTGCTCATGCGCCTAAAGGCCCAGGGAAAAACCATCGTTATTTCGGAACACAGGCTCTACTACCTGCGAGATCTGGCCGACCGTGTCCTCTATATGAAAGATGGAGAGATCCGAGGCGACTATACCGCCGCAGAATTCCAAAGCCTGCCCGCAGAGCGACGGGAGCAAATGGGCCTGCGCCCACTGGACCTGAACGACCTAAAGGGGATAGCGCTGCCTCACGGCCGGACCGGGGACTCCGAATGGAAAATCCGGCAGTTCTCCTTTGCCTATAAGCATCAGCCGGAAACCCTGCACATTGACGAGGTGGAATTCCCCTTTTGCGGTGCAACCGCAATCATTGGGCATAACGGAGCGGGAAAATCCACCCTGTCCCGCTGCCTGTGCGGGCTGGAAAAGCGGTGCGGCGGCACTGTGCAGGAACAGGGCAGGATTTATTCCAGAAAAGAGCGGCTGAAGCTCTGTTATATGGTGATGCAGGACGTAAACCACCAGCTTTTCACAGAAAGCGTGTTGGATGAAATATGTCTGAGCATGAGAACAGAGGACCGTGCAAAAGCGGAAGCTGTGCTGGCTGAGATGGACCTGCTCCCATATCGGGAGCGACATCCCATGGGGCTGTCCGGGGGACAAAAGCAGCGGGTGGCCGTCGCCTCCGCGATTGCATCAGAACGGCCGCTGATCGTATTTGATGAGCCCACCAGCGGGCTGGACCTGTTTCACATGCGGCAGGTGGCGGAGGTGGTGAACAGAATTACAGAACAAGGAAGAACTGCGGTTGTGGTGACGCACGACCCGGAATTTATTTTGCGGTGCTGTAAGTTTGTTATCCACATGGAGCACGGTAAGATTCAGGAAAGCTACTCCCTCTGCGAGCCGGAGGGCAGGGAACGCCTGTTGCGCTTTTTTCTGAACGAGATGGGATAGGAGGCAAAATGAAACTTCACGCGTCGGGCGAGGACTACCTGGAGGCCGTGCTGGTGCTCCAAAAGGAAAAGGGCATGGTGCGCTCCGTGGATGTGGCCCGGCACATGGAGGTGTCCAAGCCCAGCGTGTGTCATGCGGTGACGACCTTGAAAAAAGGCGGCTTCCTGACGATGGATGAAGACTTCTCCCTGCACTTGACTGATATAGGCCGGGAGGTAGCCGAGCAGACCTATGAGAAACACTGCTTCTTTACTCGCCAGCTTGTCGCGGCCGGGGTCGATCCCCAGACCGCGGAACGGGAGGCCTGCCGGATGGAGCACACCATCAGCCAGCGGTCCTTTGAATTGTTAAAAGGGGCGGTGGAGCCGGAATGACCGGTAAGCAGTCAGAAGAAAGGGAGGACCCCGCGTGGGGAAATTGCTGATTTTATCCGTCACCAATGGCGAGGAACAAATTCTGGATAGGATCAAGGACTTCCTGGCGGAAGAGCCTGGAATCGAAATCGTGGAGCCGCCCGCTACGAAGCACACCCTCACCTTTCCCGGCCTGGAGCTGCACCTGCGCAAGCAGACGGTAAAGTGGCGGGGCCGCTCCCTGCACCTCACGCATCTGGAGTTCTTTACGCTGGCCTACCTGGCCCGGCGCCCTGGCTGGGTCTTCACGCAGGAACAGATCTACGAGGCCGTATGGCACGAGTTCCCGGAGCATTGCGGCGCGGCCGTGGCCAACATCATCAGCCAGCTCCGCCGGAAGATGGGGCCGGGCAACCCCATCCGCACGGTACCCCACAGCGGCTATAAGTTCGAGCTGCCTCCATAACCTGAGAAGCCTTTTCCGAAAAAACGCAGTTATCCTCTATGGGTAACTGCGTTTTTCTATCTGAGTCAAGATCACAATAGCCCGCCGCTTTCACAAAAGTCTGTCCAAACAGAGCATAATCGTCTATATGGAGCGGACAGAACGATTTCTTTTCGCTAAAATAATGCAATGTTGAGGGACGCATGGCGTCCAATTCTTTATTCAAACGGTTAGCATTATCTAACCAAGAAGGAGTGTGTGCTATGTCTGGATCAAACAGCCGCCGCGGAATGGGCGGCAGGGATGTCATCACCGTGGGAATCTTCTCCGCCATCTACTTTGCCATAAACTTTGCCTTTATGCTCCTGGGCGGGCTACACCCGCTGCTATGGATTTTGATGCCGGGCTTTATCGCCCTGTTCACCGGCATCCCACACCTGATGATGTGCGCCAAGGTGCAGAAGGTGGGTTCAGTCCTGCTGATGGGCCTTATCACCGGGCTGATCTACTTCGTCACCGGCCAGTTCACCCCGGTAATCCTGGTCTCCTTTGTCATTGCCTGCGGCCTGGGGGAACTGGTCCGTGGCTGTACCCATTATACCAGCATCCGGGGAAACCTTGTGTCCTTCGTCCTGTTCTCCCTGGGCATGGTGGGCTCTCCGCTGCCCATCTGGCTGATGCGGGAGGACTTCCTGCGGCAGATCACGGAACAGGGGATGCCCGCAGACTATGTGAACACCCTGGCGGCACTGTCGTCCAGCTCCATGCTGGTGGTGCTGTTCCTGGCCCCTGTTGTGGGCGCGATCATTGGCGGCTTTATCGCCCGGGCCATGTTCCGCAAGCACTTTGAAAAGGCAGGCCTTGTCTGAGATGGAGCGGCGCATCTTTGACCCACGGGCCGGCCTGTGGCTTCTGGTGGCCCCCATACCCTGTGGCTGGAGCTGGCACTGGTCGGCCTGCTGCTGCTCCTGATGGCTGCCCACGGGAAGTATTCCATGGCGGTCAAATGGGCGGTGGGCTATTGTGCCCTACTGCTCTTTCAGCAGTACATCCTGCCCGCCTCTCCCAAGATTATCGCCACCAGCTTTACCATTTTTGCCACCTACGCCCGCCGGATGTTTCCGTGCCTGATGACCGGATCGCTGATGCTGAAATGTACGCCTCTGCGGTATTTCATCGTGGGACTGCGCCAGCTCCGTGTTCCCCAGCGGCTGATCGTGGCCGTCTCGGTGACTCTGCGATACTTCCCCGCTATCCGGGAGGAGATGGGCTATATCCGGGACGCCATGAAGTTGCGGGATGTCCGGGGGCTGGCCCGACTGGAGGGCACGGTGATACCTCTGATGGTGTCCGCCACCGAGACGGCGGAGGAGCTCTCCGCAGCGGCGGTGACCCGGGGAATTGAGGACCCCGCGCCTAAGACAAGCGCCGTCTTCCTGCGGCTGTCCCCGGTGGACCTGGCCGGGATGGCGGCGGGCCTTGTGTTGCTGGCGCTGTCATTTGTGGTACAATAAGGAGGACCCTCGGAATGATCTCATTTGAGTATGTTTCCTTTGGTTATGACGGCTCCCGGGAGACCCTGGCCGGCCTGAACGCCGCCATCCGGCCGGGCGAATGTGTCCTGCTGTGCGGTGCCTCCGGCTGTGGAAAGACTACGGTGACCAAGCTCATCAACGGCCTGATCCCGGCCTTTACCCCCGGCTGCCGCCTGGAGGGACGGGTGGAGGTGGACGGCCTGGACCCCGCCAAGACGCCCATGCACCAGCTGGCCCGAAAGGTGGGATCGGTATTCCAGAATCCCAAGTCCCAGTTTTTCAATCTGGACACGGACAGCGAGCTGGCCTTTGGGCTGGAGAACGCAGGATGCCCGCCGGAAGAGATCCATGCCCGGGTGGCGGAGACCGTGGAGGCCCTTGGGCTGGAGAGCCTCTGCGGGCAGAGCATCTTCTCGCTCTCTGGTGGACAAAAGCAGCTGCTGGCCTTTGGCTCGGTCTACGCCATGGGCCCGGACATCTTTGTGCTGGACGAGCCAACCGCCAATCTGGATCAGGAGGCCATCGCCCGCCTTCACGACGAGATCGCCGGTCTGAAGCGGCAGGGGCGCACGGTGGTCATTGCCGAACACCGACTCTACTTTCTTACCGACCTGATCGACCAGGCATGGTATATCAGGCAGGGGAGCCTGTCCCGGCGCTTCACCCGTGAGGAGTTTCAGCGGCTGACTGATGAGGAACGGGAGAGGCTGGGCCTGCGCACGCTGCCACCGGCGAAGCCGGCCGGGTCCGGGGAAGGCCTCTCTGTGGAGGGGCTGACCTGCGCCTTTCAGAAAAGAGAGGCGGTGTTCCGTGAGCTGTCCTTTTCCGTCCGGCCGGGTGAGGTAATGGCTGTCACCGGGCCCAACGGCGTGGGTAAGACCACGCTCTCCCGCTGTCTGTGCGGGCTGCTGCGGGAGCAGGCAGGGACTGTCCGGCTTCACGGCCGCCCCCTGGGACGCAGGGAGCGGCAGCGGGCAGCCTTCTGCGTGATGCAGGATGTAAACCACCAGCTCTTTTCGGACAGCGTGTGGGGTGAGTGTCGAATATCCGCCCCGGATGCACCGGACGAAAAAATCGCCGAGGTGCTGGATCGCCTTCAACTGCTGTCCTTTCGGGAGCGGCACCCCATGGCGCTCTCTGGCGGACAGAAACAGCGGCTGGCGGTGGCCACCGCGCTGCTGTCGGAAAAGCCGGTGCTGATTTTTGACGAGCCCACCAGCGGCCTGGATTATGCCCGGATGGTGGAGGTGTCCGGCGTGATCCGGGATCTGGCCCGACAGGGCCGCATCGTGCTGGTGGTAACACATGACCAGGAGTTTTTGCAGCAGGCTTGTGACCGGGTCCTGCATCTGTAAGGAGGGGAACTATGCTGGAGCAGATGATAGCGGGAAATGGCTTTCCAAAAGTGGTGGTGGAAAATGATCATTGCCGGGTCTTTCAGATGATGGGCGGCACCGGGGATGGGAGCATGACCCAGTACGACCTGTACCCCGGGATCACTTTGATGTATAACGACTTCCACATGGAGGATTACGACTCCGACCTGACCATTACCGGAGATCTGCTGTGCATCGACTATTGCCGCCAGGGACGGATGGAGTACCCGGCGGGACCGGATGCTTATTCCTATGTGGAAGCGGGGGACCTGAAGCTGGACCGGCGGCTGGAGCACCGGGGGCACTTTGTCTTTCCCCTTTCCCACTATCACGGGATCACGGTGGGGCTGGAGCTGCCTCGGGCAGCCCAGGCCCTGGCCGAATGGGTGCGGGACTTTCCGGTGGACCTGTACCGCCTCCGAGACAAATACTGCTCCGGCCCCCACCCCAAGGTACTCCACGGGGCCCCTTCGCTGGATCATATCTTCCAGGAGCTCTATGCCGTACCGGAACAGATCAAGCTCCCCTATTTCCGCATCAAGACGCTGGAACTGCTCCTCTATCTGGATGCCCTGGAACTGCCCGCGGAGTCGGAGAAGCCCTACTTCTACAAGACGCAGGTGGAGAAAATGAAAGCGATTCACCGCCTGCTGACCGGGGATCTGGAGCGTCACTACACCATCACTGAGCTGTCCCGGCGCTTTTCCATCCCGACCACGGCCTTGAAAGAGTGCTTCAAATCGGTCTACGGCCAGCCCATCAACACCTATATGCGGTGCCTGCGCATGGACCGGGCGGCCCTCCTGCTCCGGCAGGAGCCCCATGCCGGCGTGGCGGAGATCGCCGGCCGGGTAGGGTATGACAGCGCCAGCAAATTTGCCGCCGCGTTCAAGGCGGTAAAGGGTAAAACGCCCCTGGAATACCGCCGGGAGGGACAATAAATTCTTCTGTCCAAACGGGACAGGATCGGCGGAGCGGAGCGGAAAAGAGCTTTTTTATCAGTTACAATGGCTGCGGTTAGCGAAAGCAAATCGCAGTCATTTCTTTTGAGAGGAGTCTTGCCGATGAAAGAACGGACCTGGCTGAGCATCCTGCTCTCCTATGCCGGACCCTGCCGGGGCAAAATGGCCGCCTCGGTGGCCCTGGCGGTGGTCAGCGTGGCAGGAGGCTTTGTGCCGTATCTGGGAGTCTATCAAATCCTGCGGCTGTTTGTGGAGCGTCGGGCGGGCCTGGAGGGCATCCTGCTGTGGTGTGGGGTGTGCCTGGCAGGCTACGCCGTCAAGGTGGCGGGCTATGCCCTGTCCACCATGCTGGCCCATGTATCCGCCTATACCATTCTGGAGGGCCTTCGCCTCCAGGTGGCAGATCAGCTCATGAGGGCGCCCCTGGGCGAGGTGGAATCCCGGCCCATCGGGGCCATGAAGAGCACCATCGTGGACCGCATCGAGGATGTGGAGCCGCCCCTGGCCCACATGATCCCAGAGCTGAGCTCTAACCTGCTTCTGCCCCTGGCGGTCGTCATCGCCATGTTCGCCATCGACTGGCGGATGGGCCTGGCCTTGCTGGTGACCATCCCAGTGGCCCTGGTCCCCATGGCGGCGGGGATGCGGTCCTACAACAAGAACTATGCCGCCTATATGGCGGCCAACAACCATGTCAACAGCGTCATCGTGGAATATGTGGAGGGCATCCAGGTGGTCAAGGCCTTCAGCCAGGGGGAGCGATCCTACGCCAAGTTCGCCCAGGCTGTGAGCTCTTTCCGGGACTTTACCCTGAACTGGTTCCGCTGCACCTGGGCCTCCATGAATCTGTGCCTGTCCATCCTGCCCACCACCCTGCTGGGGACCCTCCCGGTGGGCATCTATCTTTACCAGACCGGGGTGCTGGACCCAGCTCAGGTGACGCTCTGCCTGATGATGGCCCTGGGCATCGTCTCCCCGCTCATGAGAGCTACCGCATTCATCAACTCCATGGAGAGTATGCAGTTTGCGGTGAAGGACACCCGGGAGCTGCTGGACCTGCCCCAGCTCTCTCAGGCGAAGCAGGAGGCGGATCTGGACGGCAGCGGCATCCGGTTTCGGAATGTGGCCTTTTCCTATGGCGGGACGGGGGGCGCGGAGGTGCTCCATGACCTGGAGCTGCACATCCCCCAGGGGAGCTTCACCGCCCTGGTAGGGCCCTCAGGAGGCGGCAAGTCCACCATCGCCCGGCTGGCTGCCCGCTTCTGGGATGTGACGGCCGGCTCCATCACCCTGGGTGGGCGGGACATCCGGGAAATGCCTCTGAAACAGCTCTCCCAGGCCATCAGCTTCGTCACCCAGGACAACTTCCTCTTTGACTGCTCTCTCAAGGAGAACATCCGCCTGGGAAAGCCGGACGCCTCGGACGAGGAGGTGCTGGCGGCGGCCAGGGCGGCCCAGTGTGAGGAGTTTCTGGCCCGACTGGACCGGGGCTGGGACACCCCGGCGGGAGAGGCGGGCAGACAGCTCTCCGGCGGGGAGCGCCAGCGTATCGCCATCGCCCGCGCCATTTTGAAGGACGCCCCCATTGTGATTTTGGACGAAGCCACCGCGTTTACCGATCCGGAAAATGAGGACAAAATCCAGAGCTCGATCATGGCCCTCTCCAAAGGGAAGACCCTGCTGGTCATCGCCCACCGCCTGAGCACCATCCAGAACGCGGATCAGATCGTGGTGCTGGAAAAGGGGCATATCGTGGACCAGGGCACCCAGGCGGAGCTGCTCCGCCGCTGCCTGCTTTACCAGAAGCTGTGGCAGGGCCCCCTCGGAGCCCCCGGCCGCACGATCCCG
>OBZD01000654.1_pt1 | contig 15912 bp, 9 predicted proteins | sample 1501551 | NCBI WGS metagenome assembly OBZD01 (sample SAMEA2580221, study PRJEB22360) | human gut metagenome | biome: human gut; feature: human-associated habitat; material: faeces | place: Denmark | collected 2008/2010 | reverse complement strand
ATAGAAAAGACATTTTGTATGACTGTATGCAATGCAGTTTAAAATCAAAATTATATGTAAAACAGGGGAACATCAAAATATCGTGTGATTAATGGATGAGGAAATCGATAATGAATTATGAAGTAGAGTTCATAAAGATATTCCCCTGTTATTACCTGTTAGTTAAACGGAAAACAGAAGCTTGTCATATGTAGGATATGGAAGCAGTGCATCCGGGATCAGAGTTTCTGCTGCGTCTACAGATTTTCTGAGTTCATCCATATCAGAAAGAACAACTGTCTGGTATGCTTTTGCATTAGCCAGAGGATCTTCTGTAGCAAGTGCTTTGGCAGTGTCTGCCCTTAAGGTCTCAAGACCTGTGGAAATCTCATCAGCAAGCTGTGACAGCTCTTTGATCAGTTTTCCTTCAGAAGCTGTGCTGACATCTGAAACAACTGATTTTTTAGCAACAGCAGTAGCTGCAACTTTGTCGATATATGCGAATACAGATGGAAGGAAATCCTTCTGTACCATTTCAACCATAGTATTGGACTCAATGTTAAGGATCTTGGAATAGGATTCCAGCCAGATCTCATAACGGGATTCAATTTCTTCTTTTGTGAAGATATGATATTTGGTAAAGAGTTCAATATTCTTCTCTGCGATCCACTGAGGAAGAGCATCCGGTGTAGATTTCAGGTTAAAGAGACCACGTTTCGTAGCTTCTTCAATCCATTCGTCTGTATAACCGTTTCCGTTAAAGATAACACGTTTATGATCAATAATTGTTTTCTTGATCAGTTCGTGGATTGCATCCTCCATCTTGTCTTCCGGTACATCCTTTAACTGTTCTGCAAACTGGTGAACACACTCAGCAACAGCAGTGTTTAAGATAATGTTCGGGTTTGCAACAGAAGCTTCGGAACCGAGCATACGGAATTCGAATTTGTTACCTGTAAATGCGAATGGTGAAGTACGGTTTCTGTCTGTATTGTCTTTTACGAAATGTGGAAGTACTTTTGCACCGATATCCATCTGGACTGCGCGGCTTCCTGCAAAATATTCGTCATTTTCGATAGATTTTAATACTTCTGTCAGTTCATCACCGAGAAATACGGATACAACAGCAGGCGGAGCCTCGTTTGCACCGAGACGGTGATCATTTCCTGCACTTGCTACAGAAATACGAAGTACATCTGCGTATTCATCAACTGCTTTGATAACAGCTGTCAGGAAAATCAGGAACTGTGTATTTTCAGCAGGTGTTTTTCCCGGATCAAGGATATTTATACCAGTATCTGTGATCATAGACCAGTTGTTGTGTTTACCGCTTCCGTTGATTCCCTCAAATGGTTTCTCATGAAGGAGGCATACAAGTCCATGCTTGTCGGCAACTTTCTTCATTACTTCCATTGTTAACTGGTTGTGGTCAACCGCAACGTTTGTTGTATCGAATACAGGAGCCAGCTCGTGCTGTGCAGGAGCAACTTCGTTATGTTTTGTTTTGGCAGGAATACCAAGTTTCCAGAGCTCTACATCCAGGTCATGCATATAAGCTGCAACACGAGGTTTCAGAGCACCGAAGTAATGATCTTCCATTTCCTGACCCTTAGGAGCAGGAGCACCGATCAATGTACGTCCGCAGAATACAAGGTCTTTTCTCTGCTTGTATAATTCCTTGTCTACCAGGAAGTATTCCTGTTCAGGACCTACAGTTGTATTTACGTGTTTGACATCTTTATTACCTATTATATGGAGAAGTTTTGTAGCTTCTTTATCAAGTGTCTGCATGGAACGAAGGAGAGGGGTCTTTTTATCAAGAGCTTCTCCGCTGTAGGAGCAGAATGCTGTAGGAATGTAAAGAGTTCCGTCTTTGATGAATGCCGGTGATGTCGGATCCCATGCTGTATATCCTCTTGCTTCGAATGTGGCACGAAGACCGCCTGACGGGAAACTGGAAGCATCCGGCTCACCTTTTACAAGTTCTTTACCTGAGAAATCCATGATCACCTGACCATCTCCTGTAGGAGAAATGAAACTGTCATGTTTCTCTGCAGTTACGTTTGTCATTGGCTGGAACCAGTGAGTATAATGAGTGGCGCCGTTCTCGGTAGCCCATTCTTTCATTGCAACAGCAACGGAGTTGGCAACATCAAGTTCAAGGTGTGTACCGCTCTCGATTGTTTTCTTTAATGCTTTGTACATGTCTTTTGGCAGTTTACTTCTCATTACTTTGTCGTTGAAGACCAGGCTGCCGTACAGTTCAGGGATATTCTGTGCCATATAGGTACTCTCCTTTCGGTTTGCAATATTTTCTGAATATGTGTAGTGCCGCTACAGATCACCATTGTGACTGCCTGCGGTTTTCGTCTCATAGAAAATTCCTCATCGAACATTTTCTATGAAACGAAAGTTTTATAAAACGAAAAAAGCGCCCTGGATGAGATCTCTGTAGATCTTTCCAAAGCGCCTTTGCTTTATGTGCTGTACTATAAACGAAATGAAAACAGATGTCAAGCACTTTTTTTGAAAAAATTCAGAAAAAATTTTTGAGATATGACAAAAAAAGGATAGGTTGACAAATTTGTTTCTATTATTATAATTTGATTTTGGAACCCGCCAAACATAAGAAAACAATGTCAGCGGGTTTTGAAAGTAAAGTTAAAGTCAGACAAGAGAATACGATCGGAGGAAATCAGATGGCTGGAATAAAAGAAGAGTGCGGCGTCTTTGGAATTTATGATCTGGATGGCGGCAATGTAGTTCCGTCCATATATTATGGACTGACTTCCCTGCAGCACAGAGGACAGGAATCCTGCGGACTTGCAGTTTCTGATACTAAGGGAGAGCGTGGAAATGTGAAGTTTCATAAGGATCTGGGACTTGTAAGTGAAGTTCTCAGACAGGATGTTGTCCGTAAATATGAGGGGGATATTGGTATTGGTCATGTAAGATATTCCACAACAGGAGCTTCTGTTGCAGAGAATGCACAGCCCCTTGTTTTGTCTTATGTAAAGGGAACTCTTGCACTTGCACATAACGGAAATCTGGTTAATACACCGGAACTGAAATGGGAACTGATCCAGAATGGAGCGATTTTCCATACAACTACAGATTCAGAGGTTATTGCGTTCCATATCGCAAGAGAACGTGTGCATTCTAAAACAGTAGAAGAGGCAGTGCTAAAGACTGCAAAGAAGATCAAAGGTGCATATGGTCTGGTAGTTATGAGCCCGAGAAAACTGATCGCAGTCCGCGACCCATATGGACTGAAACCATTGTGTCTCGGTAAAAGAGGAAATGCTTATGTTATTGCTTCTGAGAGCTGTGCTCTGACATCTGTAAGTGCGGAATTTATCCGTGACATTGAGCCGGGTGAGATTCTTACGATCACAAAAGACGGACTGAAGTCAAATAAAGAGCTTGCGTCTGCTGCTGCAAAACGCGCGCATTGTGTGTTTGAGTATATATATTTTGCAAGACTTGACAGTACCATTGATGGGGTGAAGGTCTATGATGCCAGAATCCGCGGAGGTAAATCTCTTGCCAAGTCGTATCCTGTAGAGGCAGATCTTGTAACAGGTGTACCGGAGTCCGGACTCCCTGCTGCAAAGGGATACTCCGAAGCATCAGGAATCCCGTTTGCATTTGCGTTCTATAAAAACAGCTATATTGGAAGAACATTTATCAAACCGACTCAGGAAGAACGTGAGTCCAGCGTTCATCTGAAACTGAGTGTGCTGGAATCTGTTGTAAAAGATAAGAGGATTGTTCTGGTGGATGATTCTATTGTTCGTGGAACAACCATTGCAAACCTGATCCACATGTTAAAAGAGGCGGGAGCAAAGGAAGTGCACGTACGTATCAGTTCACCGCCATTTTTACATCCATGCTATTTCGGAACGGATGTGCCGTCAAATGATCAGCTCATTGCAGCCAGCCACAGCACAGAGGAAATCTGTAAAATGATCGGAGCAGATTCTCTTGGCTACATGCAGACAGATTATCTGGAAGGAATGGCGGGCGGTCTGCCCTTATGTAAGGCATGCTTCGATGGAAATTATCCGATGGAGATTCCGGATTATACAAATGCGGAGTTTGCAGATATTGTGAAGTGTTAAGTCGCAAAAATTCATAAAAAATGCAGAAACCTGTCGATGATATATGGAATCAATCTCACATAATGGTAAAACCAATATAGAATGGAATCATACATAGTGTATAAAATAATGCTGTGAAAACATATATAAACGAACAAAATGCACAATAGAACCCCTGCGCTTTATGAAAATTGGATAAATTTAAAAACTTGACAAATTCTGAAATGTGGAACATAATATGGGCGTCTGATAGAAAAAAACAAAGAATGTTTTCAGAAAGGGTGATCACGATGTCACAGAGTAAAATCAAGTTAAATGCAACTGAAGAGGTGCAGGAATTTGTGAATGCTGCAAGCAGATGTGATTTTGATATTGATGTTTATTACAACAGATTTTTAATTGATGCCAAATCAATCCTTGGTGTACTTAGTCTGGATCTGACCAGAGAACTGACAGTAGACTGCCACGGGGAGAGCCGAGAATTTGATCGTACATTGAAGAAATTTGCAGTTGCATAAATTTTACATTTTTATAACCGAATAATTATCGCAGAGAAGACGGGTCTGGAAGATGAATTTTTACAGATTCGTTTTTTCTGTATTATGACTGTGTTCAGAGTAATTCCATAAAATATAACTGCTTCATAGTTTATCAGAAGGAACTTATTTGATTTGTTTTTGCTTAAAAACGGGAAATTCATTATTGACAAACGAAAAAAAATGTTTTATAGTATAGCATATTTTTAAAGAAAGCCAATTGAACATATTATTATAGAAGATATGATGATCTGACAAAGGCGTCAGATGCAGAATACCAGATGGGTCAAGTGCCCTCTGATAGCTGTATCTGACGCTTTTTTATTAACAAAGGATGATGGAGGAGGAAATCAAAATGGCAGTGAAATACGTATTTGTTACAGGAGGAGTTGTTTCCGGTCTTGGAAAGGGAATCACAGCTGCATCTCTGGGGCGTCTTCTGAAAGCGAGAGGATACCAGGTAACCATGCAGAAGTTTGATCCTTATATCAATATCGACCCCGGAACCATGAACCCGATTCAGCACGGAGAAGTTTTTGTAACAGACGATGGTACAGAGACAGACCTGGATCTGGGACATTATGAGAGATTCATTGATGAGAGTCTTGATAAAAATTCCAATGTGACAACCGGTAAGGTTTACTGGTCTGTTCTTCAGAAAGAACGTCACGGGGATTTCGGCGGGGGTACCGTACAGGTAATTCCTCATATTACAAATGAGATTAAGAGCCGTTTCTACCGCGCCAAATCACCGGAGGAAAACAAGATTGCCATTATCGAGGTGGGAGGAACAGTCGGTGATATTGAAAGCCAACCGTTCCTGGAAGCAATTCGTCAGTTCCAGCTCAATGTGGGACATGACAATGCAATCCTGATCCACGTAACATTAATTCCTTATTTAAAGGCATCTGAAGAACTGAAAACAAAACCTACACAGGCAAGCGTAAAGGAACTTCAGGGAATGGGAATCCAGCCGGATGTACTGGTGTGCAGAAGTGAACATGAGCTGACAGAGGACATTAAAGAAAAAATTGCTTTATTCTGCAACGTACCTGTATCACATGTACTTCAGAACCTGGATGTGGAATATTTATATGAAGCTCCTCTTGCAATGGAAAGAGAGAAGCTTGCAGATGTAGTTCTTTCAAGTCTCCGTCTGGAAAACAGAAAACCGGATTTAAGTGACTGGGAGGAAATGGTAGAAAGTCTGAGAAATCCGAATAAAACAGTAAAGATCGCAATTGTAGGAAAATATACACAGCTTCATGATGCATATCTCAGTGTAGTAGAGGCACTGAAACATGGTGGAATTTCCTGCAGAGCCAAAGTAGAGCTTGACTGGATTGATTCCGAAGAACTGACAGAGAAAAATCTGGATCAGCAGCTTCACAATGTAGATGGTATCCTGGTTCCGGGTGGTTTCGGAAACAGAGGTACAGAAGGAATGATCCTGGCAGCACAGTATGCAAGGGTACATAAGATTCCATATCTTGGAATCTGTCTGGGAATGCAGATGGCAATCGTAGAATTTGCCCGCCATGTACTTGGATACGAAGATGCAAACAGTATTGAACTGAATCCGGAGACAAAGCATCCGGTAATTGCATTAATGCCGGATCAGGAAGATATCGAAGATATCGGTGGAACCTTAAGGCTTGGAAGTTATCCATGTATTCTTGCAGAAGGTTCCAGATCCTATGAACTCTTTGGCAAAAAAGAAATCCATGAGCGCCACAGACATCGTTATGAAGTAAACAATGCATTCCGTAAAGAACTTCAGGAGAAGGGAATGAATATCGTAGGAACTTCCCCTGATAATCATATCGTAGAGATGATCGAGATCGCAGGGCACCCGTTCTATGTAGGAACTCAGGCCCATCCGGAATTCAAATCCCGCCCGAATCATGCACATCCTTTATTCAGAGGATTCATCCAGGCGGCCGTCGATAAGAAAATAAGCGAAGAACAGCAGCAGAAATAGAAAGGATGAGGAGATTATGAAAGAAGTGAGAGAACAGCAGCAACAGCAAGGTCTGTACCGGTCTGAATTTGAGCATGACAACTGTGGTATCGGAGCAGTTGTCAATATCAAAGGCAAGAAAACCCACGATACTGTTGCAAATGCATTAAAGATCGTAGAACATCTGGAACACCGCGCAGGTAAGGATGCAGAAGGCAAAACCGGTGACGGTGTAGGTATCCTTCTCCAGATTTCCCATAAATTTTTCAAGAAAGCCTGTAAGAAAGAGGGATTTGAGATTGGCGATGAGAGAGAATATGGCATCGCACAGTTTTTCTTCCCGCAGCACGAGATCAAACGCGCACAGGCAAAGAAGATGTTTGAAATCATTCTTGAGAAAGAAGGCCTGGAACTTCTTGGATGGCGTCAGGTCCCGGTATTCCCGGAAGTGCTTGGACACAAGGCAAGAGAATGTATGCCATGTATTATGCAGGCATTTATCAAAAAGCCGGAAGATGTGGAAAAAGGTCTTCCATTTGACCGTATGCTCTACATTGCAAGACGTGAGTTTGAACAGAGTAATGATAATACTTATGTAGTTTCCATGAGCAGCCGTACCATCGTTTACAAAGGTATGTTCCTGGTTGGACAGCTTCGTACTTTCTTCGAAGACCTCCAGAGCCCGGATTATGAATCTGCTATCGCTATGGTACACTCCCGTTTCAGTACCAACACAAACCCAAGTTGGGAGAGAGCACATCCGAACCGCTTTATGGTACACAACGGTGAGATCAACACCATCCGCGGCAACGCAGATAAGATGCTTGCAAGAGAAGAAAATATGGAATCACCATATCTGGAGGGACAGCTTCATAAAGTGCTCCCTGTTGTAAACAGAAATGGTTCCGACTCTGCAATGCTTGACAATACACTGGAATTCCTGGTAATGAGTGGCATGGAGCTGCCTCTTGCAGTGATGATCACAATCCCTGAACCATGGGCAAACAATGATACTATTTCACAGGCAAAGCGTGATTTCTACCAGTACTATGCAACTATGATGGAGCCATGGGACGGACCTGCATCTATCCTCTTCTCAGACGGTGATGTGATGGGAGCTGTCCTTGACAGAAACGGTCTCCGTCCATCCAGATATTATATTACCTCCGATGGTTACATGATCCTTTCCTCAGAAGTAGGTGTTCTGCCAATTCCGGAAGAGAAGATCGTATTAAAAGAGCGTCTCCATCCCGGAAAAATGCTTCTTGTAGATACTGTAAAGGGAAAAGTAATTGATGACAATGAACTGAAAGAGGACTATGCAAAAATGCAGCCATACGGTGAATGGCTGGACAGTCATCTGGTACAGTTAAAAGACATCAAGATTCCTAACGAAAGACCGGAAGAATATACACCTGAGCAGAGAGCACGTCTGCAGAAAGCATTCGGCTATACTTATGAGCAGTACCGTACTTCCATCAGAAACATGGCGTTAAACGGAGCAGAGAGCATCGGAGCTATGGGTGTAGATACCCCGCTTGCAGTATTTTCCAAACAGAACAGACCATTATTTGACTACTTTAAACAGCTCTTCGCACAGGTTACCAACCCTCCGATCGATGCGATCCGTGAGGAAATCGTTACCAGCACAAGTGTTTATGTAGGCAAAGACGGAAACCTGTTGGAGCAGAAACCGGAAAACTGTCAGGTATTAAAGATTAATAACCCGATCCTGACAAATACAGATATGATGAAGATCAAGAGCTTCAAACATGAGGGCTTTAAGACAGCAGTTGTTTCTACCTTATATTATAAGAGCACCAAGCTTGAGAGAGCTATTGACCGTCTTTTCGTAGAAGTAGATAAAGCATTCCGCGAGGGTGCAAATATCCTTGTTCTTTCAGACAGAGGAGTAGATGAAAACCATATGCCGATCCCGTCACTTCTGGCAGTATCCGCAGTTCATCAGCACCTGGTAAAGACGAAAAAGAGTACCTCCCTTGCAATTATCCTGGAATCCGGTGAGCCAAGAGAAGTACATCACTTTGCAACCTTACTTGGTTACGGTGCAAGTGCCATCAACCCGTACCTTGCCCTTGAGACCATTCATGAACTGATCGACAGCCATATGCTGGAGAAAGACTATTATGCAGCAGTAGATGACTACAATCATGCAGTGATCAGCGGTATTGTAAAGATTGCTTCCAAGATGGGTATTTCCACCATCCAGTCTTATCAGGGATCTCAGATCTTCGAGGCAATCGGTATTTCCTCAGATGTGATCGAGAAATACTTTACTGGTACAGTCAGTCGTGTAGGCGGAATCACACTGGAAGACATCGAAGAGAATGTAGAGAAGCTTCACTCAGAAGCATTTGACCCGTTAGGACTTCCGACAGACCTAACACTGGACAGCGTAGGCGCACACAAGATGAGAAGCCAGGGAGAGGAACATCGTTACAATCCTCAGACTATTCATCTTCTGCAGCAGTCCACATGGACTGGAAGCTACGATCTGTTCAAACAGTACACAGATCTGGTAGATAAAGAAAACCACGGAAACTTAAGAGGACTTCTGGACTTTAAGTTTGCTGAGACTCCGGTTCCACTTGAAGAAGTGGAGAGCGTAGATGATATCGTAAAACGATTTAAGACAGGTGCCATGTCCTATGGTTCCATTTCACAGGAAGCACATGAGACACTGGCAATCGCCATGAATCACCTCCATGGAAAATCCAATACAGGTGAGGGCGGTGAAAGTGACGAGAGACTGGATTCTGCAGGAAGCAGCGATGACAGATGCTCCGAAGTCCAGAAGGTGGCCAGCGGACGTTTCGGTGTAACCAGCCGTTATCTTGTATCTGCAAGAGAAATCCAGATCAAGATGGCACAGGGTGCAAAACCTGGTGAAGGCGGACATCTTCCTGCAAAGAAGGTATATCCATGGATTGCCAAAACTCGTCATTCTACACCAGGTGTCAGCCTGATCTCCCCGCCACCGCATCACGATATCTATTCTATCGAGGACCTGGCACAGTTAATTTATGACCTTAAGAATGCAAATAAATATGCAGATATTTCTGTCAAACTGGTATCTGAAGCAGGTGTCGGTACAGTTGCAGCAGGTGTTGCAAAAGCTGGTGCACAAACTATTCTGATCTCTGGTTATGACGGAGGTACAGGTGCAGCTCCGAGAAGTTCTATCCACAATGCAGGACTTCCATGGGAACTTGGACTTGCAGAAACACATCAGACACTGCTCAAGAATGGTCTGAGAAACCGTGTCCGCATTGAGACAGACGGTAAGCTTATGAGTGGTCGTGACGTTGCGATCGCAGCATTAATGGGTGCCGAGGAATTTGGTTTTGCAACAGCTCCGCTTGTAACCATGGGATGCGTTATGATGCGTGTATGTAACCTGGATACCTGCCCGGTTGGTGTGGCAACACAGAACCCTGAACTTCGTAAGAGATTCAAAGGTAAACCGGAATATGTAGAGAATTTCATGCGCTTTATCGCACAGGAATTAAGAGAATACATGTCCAAGCTCGGATTCCGTACAGTCAGTGAAATGGTAGGCCGTACAGATCTCCTTGTTCAGACAGACAACGTACAGGAACCACATCAGGGCAAAGTAGACTTAAGTGCAATCCTGAACAATCCGTTCGCAGGCAAAGACCAGAAAGTTACTTTTGACCCGAAAGCCGTATATAACTTCGAACTGGAAAAGACCATGGATGAAAAGGTTCTGGTTAAGAAATGCGCAAATGCCATCAATAAAGGTCAGAAAACAGAGCTTTCTGTAAACCTGACAAACATTGACCGTACATTCGGAACCATCCTTGGTGCAGAGATTACCAGAAAGAATAAAAACGGACTTGCAGATGACACTATCACTGTACACTGCAACGGTGCCGGCGGACAGAGCTTCGGTGCATTTATCCCCAAAGGACTTACACTGGAACTGACCGGTGACAGCAATGATTACTTCGGAAAAGGACTTTCCGGTGGTAAACTGATCCTGAAGGTTCCGGAGAAAGCTGCATACAAAGCAGAAGAGAATATTATTGTAGGCAATGTTGCCCTTTACGGTGCAACCAGCGGTACTGCATTTATCAATGGTGTTGCAGGTGAGCGTTTCGCAGTTCGTAACTCCGGTGCATCTGCAGTTGTAGAAGGCGTAGGAGAGCACGGCTGTGAATATATGACAGGTGGCCGCGTAGTCGTACTTGGTAAGACTGGCAAGAACTTTGCAGCAGGTATGAGCGGCGGTATCGCATATGTACTGGATGTGGATAATGTTCTTTACAAGAACCTGAACAAAGCCATGATTTCCATCGAAAAAGTGGAAAACAAATATGACAAAAAAGAACTTCGCGACCTGATTGAAGCTCATGTAGAAGCAACAGGTTCTAAACTCGGTGCGAAAGTTCTGGCTGACTTTGATTATTATCTGCCGCACTTTAAGAAACTCATTCCAAATGAGTACAAGAAGATGATCACTTTAAGTGCAAAACTGGAAGAAAAAGGACTCAACAGTCAGCAGGCACAGATGGAAGCGTTCTATGAAAGTATTGGCGCTAAACATTGATAATAATTGAATATATCGTGTGAACTTATCAATGTTGCCCCGTCATCTTTTAGAATAAATAAAAAGGTGGCGTGGGCCATACCATTATTGCCGCAGCAAGTGTGGCGAAGAGGAGGAAATCATGGGCAAACCAACAGGATTTTTAGAATATGAGAGAGAGACGGCAAAAGTTCTGCCGCCAAAGGTCCGCATCGCAAACTTCAAAGAATTCAGGACCCCATTAAATAAAGAAAAACAGAAACTTCAGGGCGCACGCTGCATGGCATGCGGTGTCCCATTCTGCCAGTCAGGTATGATGATCGGCGGTATGGCATCCGGCTGCCCTCTGCACAACCTTGTACCTGAGACAAATGATCTGGTTTATACAGGCAACTGGAAACAGGCATTCTTAAGACTGAGCAAGACACACAGTTTCCCGGAATTTACTTCCCGTGTCTGCCCTGCACTCTGTGAAGCAGCCTGCACCTGTAACTTAAACGGAGAACCGGTCTCCACAAAAGAAAATGAACGTGCGATCATCGAGACAGCCTACGAGAACGGATGGGTAACTCCACAGATCCCGGAAGTGCGTACGGGCAAATCCATCGCAGTCATCGGAAGCGGTCCGTCTGGACTGGCAGCAGCTCAGCAGTTAAACAGACGAGGCCACAGCGTAACTGTATTTGAAAGAAAAGACCGTGTAGGCGGACTTCTCCGTTACGGTATTCCTAACATGAAGCTGGACAAAGCTGTTGTTGACAGAAGAATCCATCTTATGGAAGAAGAGGGAGTTAAATTCGTTACAAATGTAAACGTAGGAAAGGACATCAAAGCAGAAGAACTTCTGAAACAGTTCGACCGCGTTATCCTTGCCTGGGGAGCATCCAATCCACGAGACATTAAAGTTCCGGGACGGGATGCAAAAGGAATTTATTTCGCAGTAGATTTCCTGGGACAGGTAACAAAAGCGCTGTTGGACTCTGATTTTGCCAAAGTTCCATATGAACTTGCCAAAGGAAAAAATGTTCTGGTTATCGGTGGTGGTGATACAGGAAATGACTGTGTGGGAACATCTATCCGTCTGGGTGCCAAATCTGTGATCCAGTTAGAGATGATGCCCAAGCCGCCAGTGGAAAGAACACCATCCAATCCATGGCCGCAGTGGCCGAGAGTCCTCAAAACAGACTATGGCCAGGAAGAAGCTATCGCAGTATTCGGACATGATCCACGAGTATACCAGACTACTGTTACAGAATTTATCAAAGATAAAAACGGAAATGTCTGCCAGGCAAAACTCACAAAATTAAAGAGTGAAAAAGATCCAAAGACAGGACGTATGATGATGGTTCCTGTAGAAGGAAGCGAAGAAGTCATCCCTGTAGATGTAGTCCTTATCGCAGCCGGATTCCTTGGCAGTGAGAAATATGTAACAGACGCATTTAAGGTAGCCATCAATGGAAGAACCAATGTAGATACAAAACCAGAGCAGTATCAGACCTCCGTAGACAAAGTCTTCACAGCAGGAGACATGCACAGAGGCCAGTCCCTGGTAGTATGGGCAATCCGCGAAGGCAGAGAAGCTGCGAAGGCGGTAGATGAATCGCTGATGGGATACTCCTATCTGTAAAAATAAGATAAAATATGACAAAGGTGCTATTGCCTGACGGAAAAGGACGTCAGGAAGTGGCACCTTTGTTTTTTTGAAGTGATTTTCGGGTGTTTCGGGTATTACAATAATTGTAGTTTAGTTTAAATAAACAAAAATACTTAGTAAACCCAGCGTAGTCCTATCAGCGATTACACGGCGAAGATGTGATTACCACACCGAAAACAAAGAAAAGTAACCGTGTGATCAAAATGCCGAAGTTCCTCTGTGAAGAAATGCAGGAATATTTGCAGATGCTTTACGGATTGAAGAAGAAAGACCGAATCTTTACGGTCACAAAGAATATCGTAGAGGTGTATATCTGAATCTGCTTACAAGTGGAAGGTTGAATGATTATTTGGCTGATATAGAAGAACAGGCACAGAAACACTTTGAAAGGATTGTAGAGCAGATGGCAGAGAGTGAAGGTATTACCGAACAACTTAAAGCAACTGATCAGGTGGCTTGGGTAGTAGAGCAAGAGAGGTTGTGAATGCTGAATTGATTTATAACTAAAAGAGAAGAGATTTTGGATAAATGCTTGACTGTAAACCTTGTTTATAGCTTATTCTTAAGATAAAATAGAGTTGCTTGAAAGGAGTGCATAACATGAAAATAAAAGACGTAGAAGAACGAACAGGTTTATCCCGTTCTAATGTTCGTTTTTATGAAAAGGAAAAACTCATTGAGCCTTCAAGAAACGAAAGTAATGGTTATAGAGATTATTCAGAAAATGATGTGGAAAATATAAAGAAGATTGCATATCTGCGTACATTAGGAATTTCTATTGAGGATATACGAAGCATTATATCTGGAAAAGTAACATTGCAGGAAACGCTTGAGAGGCAGAATGAAATATTAAATAGTCAGATTACTGATTTGAATAAGGCAAAACGCATGTGCGAAAAAATGTTGGGTGAAGAAAGTATTAGTTATGAAAAATTACAGGTAGAACAATATGTAACAGAGTTGCAGGATTATTGGAAAGATAATCAAACTGTTTTCAAACTGGATTCAGTTAGCTTTTTGTATATATGGGGAAGTATGCTTACTTGGATAACGATTACCGTACTATGCTTGATTATTGGGACATTGTCTTATTCTAAGCTGCCGACAGAAATTCCGGTACAATGGAGTAAAGGTGTGGCAACATCTTTGGTGAATAAAAATTGGATTTTTATTTGTCCGGTTATTTGTATTATAATCCGTTATTTATTAAAACCTTTTATCTATGCCAAATTACAGATGAATAATTATTATGGAGAAATTATAACAGAGTATTTGACAAATTATATGTGTTTTATTGTATTGTCAGTAGAAGTTTTCTCAATACTTTTTACTTTCGGAGTGGTAAAAAGTGTTGTTGTACTTTTATTTGTGAACACGGCAGTCTTTATGGGATTGTTAGTAGTCGGATTGACGAAAATGGATTTGAGAGGAAAAGAAATTTTATGATTCAGATTTCAAATTTAACTAAAAAATATGGTGAAACAGTCGTTTTTTCGAACTTAAACTATACATTTGAAAATACTTGTATTTATGGACTTGTTGGAAGAAATGGAGCTGGAAAGACTACCCTTTTGAATATACTTTCGAATTATGATAAAAATTATACGGGAGTAATTTCTATCGACGGAGAAAAAATGAACAAGGTTGATTATCTTGATATGCCGGTTGCCTATGCAATGGATCAACCAAGTTTTTTTAATGAGCTGACAATATATGAAAATCTTCTTTTAATTGCTTCGAGTAGAAAGATAAAAAAGCAAGAGGCATTTGATAAAATCGAGAGGATTTTAGATGGGTTGGGATTAAAAAAGTATGAGAACTATTCTCCGTCAGAACTTTCAAAAGGTACAATGCAACGACTAAATAATGCTTGTGCAATGATACAAGAAGAAAAAATTACTATTTTTGATGAACCATTCTCAGGGCTTGATCCTGTCCAAATGAAACTTTTAGAAAATGTAATAGTAGAGTTTCACAAGAAAGAAAAAGGAATTTACATTATTTCAAGCCATGATATAGAGTGTTTACAAAATGTTTGTGACAAGTGTCTTTTGTTACATAACGGACAAATTAGAGAAATCAATACGGAGGAAGTTGATAGAGAGAAAATCGCAAAGATTTTATCTGAAGGGGAATAAAGTATGTATCAGTTGCTTTTGAAACAGAGATTCAAATTTGCAGTTAGAATGATTAAACGAAATATAGGTGCTTATCTTATACTGATTGCTATTGTGCCATGTATTCTTATATTACAATCTATGATTCAGACAACCCATGGAATGGATATTGCTGTTTTTATACCGTATGGTATTCTCTGCTTCTTGTTTATGAATTTGTTTGGAACAATACCAAGAATGCGTATTTCTCCTGAAACTTATATTTGGAAAATAGAAAAAACATATATTTGGCGAGTGAAGAAGATAGGAAAAAGCACGGTACTGACGTTGTGTGTTGCGTTGATTTTATTTTGGGCTTTCCCAATGGAGGGAATAGTTTTGAGACAGTTTATTGTGGTTATGATCTGTAACCCAATCGTCAATATGCATACGGTTTTATCGACGCAATATAAATATCGGGATATTACGAATATATGTATGTTAGCAGTAGTAATGATTTGCTTTTTTAATAGAAGTGTATTTGTTGCCAGTGTACTATTGATCATTTACGGATTATATTTCATTTTATATCCTTATTTTAGCTATCAAGCAATTATCCCGTTCTTTCAACAATATAATCAGATGTTATATGGTTTTTTGAATAGGGAATATGATACAGTCTTGCAAACACAGGATGAAGTGTTTTTCCAAAATAATCAGAGAGAAATGAAGGGACTGATGAAGAAATATTATGGCAACCGCTACCGTTTTTTGATGGTTTATGAGGTGGTTAGTGTTATTAGAAGAAAGAAACAGATTATGTATCAGTATTTTGCGATTGTTTTAATTACAATGTTATTATCGCAGATAGAGGGAAAATATATTGAGTATGTATTATTGTTTTCTATATTGATATTAGGACAGAATGTTGTCAGCTATAATGTGCAAAATGAATTACGTTTAGTTAAAAAAGGATTTCCGCTCAGATATTCTTTAAAAGAAAAATTACAATGCAAG